>ERZ1643251.2047-NODE-2047-length-21325-cov-4.648472_pt1 | contig 21325 bp, 12 predicted proteins | sample MGYA00579261_ERZ1643251 | MGnify/ENA primary metagenome ERZ1643251 (study PRJEB29033, sample SAMEA4952267) | chicken gut metagenome | biome: Broiler Chicken; feature: Gastrointestinal Tract; material: Caecum | place: Ireland | collected 2018 | study: Broiler... | reverse complement strand
AAAAACCGCTCTTCAAATACATTAAAATGGCAGGCGTATTGGACACGCGCACTTCCAAAAATATTTCCTTTGCGCCCGCGGAAAAGGCGCAGCCCGTCAGCTTTTTTAAAATTTTTGTACCCACACCGCCCCTGCGGAAACGCTCGGCAACGAGGATATTTTCGATATCTGCCACATCGGCGGCGACAGTTATGCCGCCGTAACCTATTATTTCATCGCCGTCGACGGCGACAAAGCCGTGAAATGCGGAGTTTTCGTAACAGGACGCAAATGTGCGGTAGTTCCAACGATCGGTGGAAAAACACTGTTCTTCGAGCGCGGAAAGGGCGAGGATATCTTCGAACTTCCACTCACGGATGAGCATCGCGCGCCTCCTCTGCCTGGCTTTTGCGCACGTACAGCGCGTGCATTCCGTCGCCGCCCGTTTTATGGGCGTAGGCGACGGCGTTATAAAGGCAATCGCCCGCATTCAGGCGGGTATAGTTTTTTAAAGGCAGCTCTTCAAAGCCGTATAAAGGCAAGCCTTCGCCCTCAACCTGCGCTCCCGAAAGATAGCAGGGCGGGATTTTTACCGAGCCGTCGGCATTGTAAGCGCAGAAATAGTAATTGCCGTGCATGGCGTCTATCGCCACGCCGAAAGGCACTTTACTGTTGACATTGTATGCGACGAGCCCGAAAGAGGTTACGCCCACCGACGGCGCGCCCGTGGCGAGGCAAAAGCCCTTTATGGTGGAGATGCCTATTCTTATGCCCGTAAACGACCCCGGCCCCGTGACGGCGGCAAAAAAATTACAGTCGCGCGGGGCGAGCCCGACTTCGCCGAGAGCTTTATCGATTTCGTCCATGAGTATAACCGAATGGCGCATGGCACATTCGTCCATATGGCGGAGGCAGATTTTTTCGCCCTTTTTAGCGAGCACTGTGAGATATTTGGACGACGTGTCTACCGCGAGGAAATCAGCCATATATAATCTCCCTTGCGTTATCTGAAATTTTATTTATGACGACCTTTTTGCAGTTTTCGGGGAGGACGTCGGCGATGTTCTGCGCCCATTCGATGAGGCATATGCCGCCGGCATTGAAATAATCGCACAACCCCAGAGCCTCCGCCTGGGCGCCCGAGGACAGGCGATAACAGTCGTAATGATATAATTTGCCGTAGTAATCGTTCATGTATGCGTAAGTGGGCGAAGTAATATCGTCGTTTATTCCCAAACCGAGCGCAACGCCCTGCGCGAACACCGTTTTGCCCGCACCCATCTGACCTTCGAGCAGAACGACGTCGCCCGCTTTTAAACTTCTTGCATATTGGGCGGCAAACATGCGCGTCTGCTCCTCGCCCCTCGAAATATAAACTGCCATACACCTAAATTATACCGCGTTGCGCCCCTTTTTGCAATAATTTACGCGCACAATATTTTTTTATTTGACATACAGGGGAATGGCGCCGACCGTGTTCTTAACCGTTGCGCACAAAGGCGGGCATAGCGGAAAACGCACAAAGGCGGGGCGCCGCATACGGCGCCCCGCCCATCGCAAGTTATGAATTGCAGGCGTGTGGATTATTTGACGGGCTTATATTCGTCGGCGAGGTCGGGATTGACCTCCAAGTCGACTTTTATGAAGTCCAGCGCATTGTTATCGGTGTCGGAGGCATCTGTACGCACGACAACTGTGTGTTTGTTTATGCCGACTATGGGCGAACCTTCTGCAAGTTCGGCATTTTCGTCGCTTTCGTCCTTATCTACGCCGAGGGCGTCGACAACTTGTCCCGAAGCATTTACGAGCTGTATGGAATACTGTTTGTTGTCGATTTCAAATTCGTATTTAATGTCGTACTCGCCTTCGGCAAAGGATATGAGGGGATTTTCGTTGCCCGTATCGGAGCCGATTATTATGTAATAACCACCCGCAGCAAGAGAACCGTTGAGCTCGATATCTGTCCACTCCCTTTCGCCGCCGTCACGCAGGGTTGAATAGCGCACCTTGTAACCTGCAAGCTCTACCGCACTGTCGGTGGGGTTATATATGGAGATGAAGTCGTTTGAAGTCTGACCGTCGTCCTTGCCGCCGTTGCCGAACACCGACCAAATTAAAAGGTGATCGGCAGTTTGCTCTTCGCTCGGCGTGAAGGTCTGATGCATTTCGTAAGTTTTGCGCTCGCTCTCCATGGCGTAAACTGCCACCGTGCCGCTGTTTTCGTTGGCGACGACGAGGAGGTTTGCCCCCATGGGGGAGATTGCCGAAGGAATGAAATCTATGCTTTCGGGAGCGACGTCGCCCAGCATTTCGCCGCTGTAATCGCGCGAATTTGCATAGGACGAAATGACTACGTTTTCGAGGTCGGTGATGTCGAACATCATTGCGCCGCCCTGGCGTTCGAGCGCGACGAAGGCATATACCTTGCCGTCTATCGTCTGAACGTTGACGGCTTCGGGCTCGGGCCCCTTTTTATCGCTGCGGCTGTCGAGGTCGATATCGTCGTTGCTGCAATTGAAGTAAGCCGAATAATTTTCATCGGAGGCGAGGAAACTTTCTATCATGTCGCCGCTGTCGAACACGAGCGACATGTCGGACGCATCCCAGACGGAGAACGACCTGCCGCCGAGAATATAAGTCTGCCCCTCTTCGAGCCCGTCGAACTCGGAATTTTTGAGCGCTTCAAAGTCGTTTTCGCCGAGCACAACGTCTTGAACGCCGACAAATTCTTCCCATTCGCGGGCGTCGCCTTCGTTGGCGGATACTATGTAAGTTTTGCCGTCAGCGGTGTAAGTTGCAAGCCCGTCGGGCATGTACACGCCGTAGACGTCCTGCGTGGCAATTTCGATTTCGCCGTTGTCGAGCAAATCGAGCCCGTTGCCTTCAACGCTGTGATCCTTGAAACCCAGACCATTGATGCCTTCAAACTGCATTGTCTTTAAATTGAGCGTTGCGATTGAATTGGCTTCCTGCAAGGAAACGTAAGCGTAATCTCCCGACGCCGCTATGTATTCGGGTTCGAGGTCGGCGGAGGGCGAACTGCCCTTCTTTAAAATTACGCCGTCGGAGACGAGCTCATCGCGCGAGGAGTCGAAACTTTCAAAAGTTACGGTAACTGCTTGGGGATTTTCCGCCGAGAGGTCTACCGCCGTCACGCTGCCCATGGGATCGACGGCGCCGCCTTCATAGCCGTTGCGGGGCTCGCCCTCGTTGGCGGTGAGGGCTATGTCGCCCGCGAAAGTCACCATGTCGGGCTGAACGCCCGCGGGATACGCGGCTTTAAAAGTGCCGTCGTAATTCAAAACCACTATTGCGCCGTTTGCCGAATAGTCGCTGTGCTGGACGGCTACGGCGATGAGGTCGAGGTTTGTATTGACCGCGACGCTCGTTATGTCGCCGACTTCAAAATTTTCTTCAAAGCTTTGGGGATTTTGAGCAACGAGGTTGTTGAAACTTATTCTGTCGGTATCTTCGGTAAAAACTGTCTGCAACTCGCCCTCGCCATACTCCGACAAGGTAACTATGTCTATCGTCTGGGTTTTGCCGTTTACGAGATAAAGTTTTCCGTTGTCGCTGTTGTACTGCACAATTTCCGCCACGCCGCCTTCGGAATCGGAAAAGCCCGTGGAATATGCCGCAACTTTGTTCCAGAATATTTCGGACTGTTCGGGAGTATTGCCGCCGGAACCGCCACCCGTATTATCGCCTGGATTGTCGTTGTCGCTGCCGCCCGTATTGTCGTTGTCATCATCGGGGGTCTGAATGTGGCTGTCGTCGTCGGATGTTGTGTTTCCGCCCGCGCACGCCGCGGTTGCCGTGAGTGTGAGCGCCGCTGCCGCCGCGATGAATGCGGCGAATACCTTACGGACTTGTCTTTTTTTCATTTTTGTACCTCTTAAATTTTTACTATAATAAGATTAGCACAAAGATGTAATAAACTTACGCAGTATAAAGTAATAAAATTGTAAATTCTTTTCATGTTGTAAATTTTTTTCATAAAAAAAGGAAGGCCGAATACCTTCCTTTTTTATGTGTGTTAAATTCAGTTTGCGTAATATGCGCAGTTCCACAGCCAGAGCGAATCTTCGTAGGCGTCGTAATGATAACCGTTGAAGCGATTCAGTTCAACCCAACCCTGACCGTCCATGAACAGGCTCTGCGAGTTGGCGAAATAAGTGAAGAACTGACGAAGCTCGGGCGTAACGGGATACATGCCGTCGGAGTTGACATATTCATAATAGCCATGCACATCCTCGTATCCGGCATAAGAATCGCCCGCCCTGCCTTGTGCCGCTCTGCCGCTCTGTCCGTTCACGAGCATTCGCCCGCCCGACGAGCTGAGCTTTTGCATGGCGAGTTCGTAACCCTGCAAAAGGAGCTGATAGTCGAGCCTTTCGCCCTCGGGCGTTGTCACAGTGAGCGCGTTATTGCCCGGATCCTCGACATCGATTATGGGCGTTCCATAAATGGGACATGCAGTAGATATATACGCGTAGAGAATAGGCCCGTTGGGCTGACCGCTTTCGTCGAGCAGATGATAATAACCGTCCTCGCTGTTGAGACCGACGAGCCGTTGGTCGAGAGTAACGTATCGCGTTCCGTCGTCGGCAACCTGAACAAGGTCGGGGTCATACATGAGAGTAAGCGTACCCTCCTCTTCGGGAGCCTGTTTAAAGTCCTCTTCGGGGAGCATTATCTGAATTTCGGTTGAGGGAACGTTATATTCGTCCTCGTACACGAGGGCAAAATGAACGGTCACGGGATACTGGCTGTAACGTTGGGTTGCATAAATGGCAAATTTTTGCGTATTGCCGACCATGTCGTCGGTGAGGTTAATTTCAAACCTGAAATTGCGGGTGTAGATACCTTCGGAGCCGCCGTCCTCGTGAAATCGAGGATTGTTTTCGTTTACATATGCCGCCGTGCCGAAATATTCGACGAGCGTGGGGTTTACGAGGTCGGCAGTGGCGTCCACCCACGAAGTTATGGAGAACGAGCCGCCCCTTACGGGAGTGAACTCAAAATAAATTGCGCCCCTCAGATCGGTCGTCGAAGTTCTGCCCCCCTCCTCTTCAAGCTCTACGCTGAAAATGGAGATATCTTCGGTTTCAGCCTGTTCGAGCTGAATGCAGCGATATAAACCGCTGCCGTCGTGCGCAGAGGGCGTGCGGTAGGACATAATTTCGTAAATGACGATTACGACGTCCTGATTGTAGTAATCGGCGACGTATGCATTGGTATTATAGGCGTAATCTTCGTTGAGTCCGTTGATTGTTACCTGATATTCGCCGTCGAGTCCGCTCAGGGATGCAGTTCCGTCAGCGCCGAATTCAGCCGACTGAACGGATGTGCCGCTGCGCCACTGGGCGGTCATGCCGGCAGTTTCGGTGTAGGGTGTTGTTACCCTTTCGCCGTCTTCCTGGGTTTCAAGCACGATGGAAACGTTTGAAGTGAAACCTTCGGTAGTCGGGGTTGAAGGATCTGACGGGTCGCCGCCTTGACCGGCATTTGAACCGGGATCCTGGGTTGCGCCCGAGAAATTGCCGAGATCGCAGCCTGCAAATACGAATACGCAGGCGAACACGCAGGCAATTAAACATATTAATAATTTTTTAAATTTCATAATTGCACCTTGGAATTTTATTCCGCCGCCCGCGCTGCGGGCGCGGGCGGCGCGCGTTTGCTTTGCGTTACTTGATTTTAACGAACAGACTTTTAATGTCGTTCCATTTAAGTTTACGGATTATTATGTCGACGACAAAGAGCACTACCGCGGCTATGAACAGAGGAACGGTGAGGCTTAACGTATAAGTGGACAGTTCGTTTTCATTGTTTTCGATGGTAATCGAGCCATCTTCGCTTACCACGCCTCTGCCGTTTATGAGGCGGTTGAGCGTTGCCGCGCTGTACGACGCGAAAGCGTTATACTCGGAGAGATACGAAACCGTCATATAGGTGCTTGCCACATAATCGTTATCGCCTACGGAATAGGTTACGGTGATGCCGTACCTGCCGGCTGTTGAAGGGATAAACCCGTAAGAGTACAGCTCGGACGTAAACGTCATGGGATAGCTTTCCACCGTTGTGCCGTCGGGCATGGTTATCTGTACGGTTGCCGAAGCCGAGGGATCGAGCGCGGAAGGCGTAACTTCTATTCCGCAGTAGCCGTCGGCATATTCTACCGAGAGCACATAAGGATAATCGACCTTTTCTTCGGGGATATTTGTGCGGCCTATTCCGCCGACGGTTGCTCCGCCGTTGTTTTCGGTCGTCCAGCCTTCCAGCCAGCCTTCATAGAAACTTGCCGCGAACGTAGCCACCCTGCCGCTGCCGTAATTCCAGTATGTGTAGAGGGGAACTTCCAAAACCTCTCCGTCGTTGCGGGTGTAATCTACCGTCAGGACGGTGGTCGCGCTCGCCTTTGCGGTGGTATAGTAATAACCGCCGACTTGGGGAATGGAATCGATGTCTGCAACGAGGTCGTCGCCGACGACCGCTATGTGAACCTGCGAGGGGTCATTTATGACCGAATCGGTTGTGTTGTCGCCTATTTCGCCGAACACGACGTCGTCGAAACTATCGTCGCTGTTTACAATGTAGAAGTTGCTGCCTTCGGCGGCGCCGCCGCGGCCCCAATACGCAAGGCTTCTCATTGCGTCACAGCCCGCCTGATCGGCATAACCACTGCCGTCGTCGTTAGGAGCCGTGCTGCCCATAAACACCGCAGACGTGTAAATGCCGTCGGAATACATCTGCTGAACGAGTTCCTCGGGATCCAGGTCGGAATTGTGATAACTTAAACCGTCGCTGAACAGGAACACCTGTTTATCGGAAAATTCGCTGTCGGCTATGTGACTGTAAGCCCTGTTGAGACCGGCGCCGATGTCGGTGCCCTGCATATAACCTACGGAGTTGAGGGCATCAATAATGCCGTTGCGGTTGGTGCTCAGCTCCCTCGCCGTTACGAGAAGCTGAGTATCGCCCCAGAACGTGACGATTGCAACGTAATCTTCGGGATTGAGGAAGTTATCGATCATGACCGTAATTGCGTCCTTTGCCCTTTGAAGCTGACCGTTCTGCGCCATGCTGCGCGAATTGTCGAGCACAAAGGTGATCAGACGGGGCGCCTGCGAAGCATTGCCGAAACGGACGGGAAGCATATCCTGAAGCTGGGATATTGTTGCGTCGTCATTATTCTGAATGTTGAGATCGCCGTATGTTACAAGGCTCTTGCCGTACGCCGATACGACGGTGTTGAGCGCATCTACAAAAGACGTGGGATTGCTTATGCCTGTTATATCGAGGTTGGCGAGGACGATTTCGTCGTATTGGCACAACTCCTCTACTATCGAAGGGGGCGACATCTGAGAACCCGCAACAATAAAACTTTTGACTTCGGCATTGTCACCGTACATCGCCGCTATATTTTCGTACTCAACCCTGCGGTTGGTGATTACGAGAACTTTATAATTTTCAACTACCTGCTGCGTGAACTCGTAGACGTTGTTATGCGCCGTCTGCTCGCCTTCGACGTCGACGGTCAGGCGGTAGTTGAGCGTGCCCGCCATAGTTGTGCAGAGCGGGAAATTATAAACGTTCGAGCCGGGCGCAAGCGTTACCGCCTGCGGTTCGCCCCACTCGCGGTAGGTCGAGGTGCCGTCCTGCGCAACTTCGAGCGTGAGGATTGCCCTGCTCTCCGAGCCCGACTGAACAACGACGCCTGCCACGGCGTCCTTGCCGAGATAGGTAGTAGAATTATAATCGACCGAACTTATCTGCACTTCGTTTTCGCCCTGGGGAAGATTGTCGTCGAGGTAAATTGCGTCGACGTAAATTCCGCTGTCGTAAAGCGAGTTGATTGTGCCCGAAAGCTCGCCGAAGCCGTTGGGATCGCTCTCCTTGCCGTCGGTTATCAGCACTATGCGCTTTATAACGCCGTCGTGGAAGAGACCCGCGGTATATGTGAGCGCGCCGGCTATGTCGGTTGCGCTTTCGTCGACGTCGGCCGTGCTGACAGAAGCGATATCGCCGCCGAGTTCGGTGATGAGTTCATAGTCCCTGCCGAACGCAACGACGCCCATGCGCGAATTTGCGGGGAGGGCGCTACGGACGTTCTGTATATAGCCGTCAACAGTATCGAGGTTGCGGTTTGCGGAATACGATACGTCGGCGACGACGTAAACTTCGGTTTCGGTTATTACCGTATTTATCGTGGTGCCCGCGAGAGCGAAGCAGACGAGAAGGGCTATTATAACGTGAAGTACCGACGAAGCAATGTTGTGGCCGTTTATGTTGTCCTTGCGTATCGCGAGGGCGAAGGGCACGGCGATTACTATGACAAGCGGTATGATCAGAAACAACAAATATACATTATCGAAGCTGATATTGCTCATAACAGTACACCACCCAATCTGCAAGGAATATTACGGCGAGCAGAATTACGAGTATCAGCAAGGGATCGTAAGTGCCGTCGTAGCCGTCGTATGTCTGCGTGCCTTCGAGCGCGAACGACGCGCCCGTGACGTTTGTGTTGCTTTCTTCCGCGGGGAAGGAAGAATAAATGTAGTAATTGCGGATATTATCGTTGCCGAAATCTATGGCAACGGTATATATGCCCACTTCAGTAAGGTTCCACTGCGCCTGCGCCGTGGACGTGTCGAGATAGTTGATTATGCCCGAAGGGCTTTCCACCCTTATGCTCTGCGCGCCCGATACGACGTTGACGGTAGCCGTCTGACCGCTCGTATACAACGTTTCTTCGACCGCGGCGGGGAAGGAATAATCTATAAGGTTGGAGATGAGCATTATGAAGTCTATGCGCAGGGGAAGATCGGTATCCGAAAGTGAGAGCGACATAACCACTTCCCTGTTGCCGTAATCGGTCTGCGTAGTGAACACGACGGGGTTGCCGTTATAAGACATGAGCGTTGTATAGCTGCGGTAAGGGCTGCATTTGATGTATGTTTTGATGTACATGTCGCCCATGACGAGGTTGCTCATAAGCTGTCTTACGACAGACGACGTGGAAGTTGAATAATCAAGAGTAGACGCATATTCGAGCGTCTGCGCGCCCTGAACGCTGTAACCGGCGTCCGACGGAACGCTTTCGAGCCCGACTAACCATACAGTGCCGTCGCCGGGCAATATTTCGGGGTTAAACTGGTTGAAGATGTACAGCCCGTAGCCGGAGGGGGCGACGGGAGCGGAGCCTTCGCGCATGTATTCCTGGCGGTATTCCTCCTCCGTCAGCACTTCGACTTCGAGTATGCCCGTAGATTGCAGCAGACTTTGAAGATAGAATCCGCCGCCCACGCTATCGTCTTCGTCTGTTTCGCCGAGCACGAGGAGGGTCGTGTAGGTATTTGCCGCGTCGACGCTGTAAACCGTGACGCTGTTGTCGAGCGCGAGGGCGTCCTGTTCGTTTATGCGCACGGTGAAGCTGTCGAAACGCGAAATATTGCTCACTTCAAACGTTGCCTGCTGAGTTTCGAGCCTTGGCGCGGTTACATTGACGGTCTGTTCGGAAGTCTGCCCGCCGGAAACGACGCTCAGCGTGACCGTGAGATCGGCGTCGCTTTCGTACGAGGTGACATTTGCGGAAACCGTCATCGAGCTTTCGCCGCCCGATTCATTCATGGTGTAACTTACATTGTATATCGCGCTGTTATTTTCGCCCGCCGAAACGTTGATTACTTCGACATTGTTATGCGACTGATAATCTTTGTCGGTAAAAAGAAGGGTCACGGTAGACGTATTCTGCCCGAAAAGTTCCTGCGCGTAGTTGAGCGCGTCGGTCATATCGGTCTGCGTATATGCGGGCTGAGCCTGGTCGAGCAGGGAGAGAACGCGGTCTTTATCGCTCGTCTGTTCGTAAATGGTAGTGACGTCGCCCGCGCAAACAAGGTTGAAAGCGCTGCCGTCAACCGAGCCGTTTACGATGTCGGCTATGCGGCTTTTTGCCTGATCGAAGCGGCTTTCGCCGTTATTTTCTATCTGCATACTGCCGGAACAATCGAGGACGAACGTGTATCTTTCAGCCATTCCCGGCATGGTAAATACGGGATGGGCGATGCCTAACGAAAGGAGCACGACCGAGAGTATCTGCAAGATGAGACTTATGATACCCGCGAGCTTGTTTATCGGATTTTTTCTCTTTAAAAATCTTTCGGACAGCGTCCACAGATAAGTGGACGAAACAGTTTGCTCGGTGTACTTATTCTTTATTATGTAGATGATTATAAGAATGGGTACGCCGATCAAGCCGAGCAGTCCGAGAGGATATAAAAAACTCATTTAACTACCCCCATATCGGAGAGTTTGCCTAAGAATATTTCGCCGACGGATTGGTCTGCCGAGGCGAGAAGATAATTTGCGCCGCGCGCCTCACAGTAGTTGCGTATGCGCGAAGTGACGTATTCGACCGCTTTGCGGTAAGCCTCGATTATCTGCTTGTCGATGTTGCGGCGGTATGTTTTTTTGATATTTTCGCTGTCGAACAGGTGAGCCTTGCCGCGGATTTTGGGGTTGAGCTCGTCGCGCGTGAGAACCTGAACGCAGAAAACATCTCTGCGCTTGCTGCAAAGATAATCTATCGCGTCCTCGTAATTGTCGTCGGTGAGGAAGTCGGAAATTATTACCGACAGACCGTCGCCGTAGCCGACGGACGCGGGGAGCAGCGCCTCGCTGATGCGGCTGTCGCCGTCGAAAACTATGTCGTTTAATTTTCCGATCTGTTCGAGGTACATGTCCTTGCCGTGAACGCCGACGAACACCTCCTCCACCGTTCCGCCGTGGATTGCATAGACGGAAACCTTATCCATATCGCACACGGAGACATAGGCGATGAGCGCGGCTATCCTTAAAGCCTGCTCCGCCTTGCGCCCCTTGCCGTAATCCATCGAACGGCTGGCGTCGATATAGATGCGGGTGTGCATCTGCCTTTCGTCGAGGAAGAGCTTCAAATACAGCTTTTCAAACCGCGCGAAAGCGTTCCAGTCGATTTTCGTGATGTCGTCGCCGGCGATATAGTCGCGGTAGTCGGCAAATTCGCACGACGAACCGAAATTCCTCGTGCGGTGGTTGCCGCCGAACAGACCCGCTATATTGTTTTTGATGAGTATCTGCAAGGTTTCGACCTGTTGCAGAAACTCCTCGTTGATGACGAACTTAGCCATTGTTATTTATTCTTTTTGGTCTGCTTGATAAGGAGAGCTATTACGTCGTCTATGCCGAGGTGGTCGTTGACGGCGTTGAAATTGATCTTTATTCTGTGGCGCAGAACGGGGTATGCGAGGGCGTCGATATCCTCGTAAGACACGTTGTAATTGCCGTTCATGAGCGCGCGCACCTTTGCGCAGGTGATGAGGTTCTGCGCCGCGCGGGGGGATGCGCCGTATCTGATGTACTTGTGCGCAACTTCGGGCGAGGAATCCAGCTCCGGATGGGTATTGGAAACGAGGTTCATGGCGTAGGAGAGCACTTCTTCTATTACGGGAACGTGCTTTGAAAGCTCCCTCATTTCGAGAATGGTTGCCCCGTCCACGACGGCGGTAGCGTTTTCAGCCATGGTTATCTGGGTCATGTTGACTATGTCGGCGAGTTCCTCGACCGAGGGGAACTTCATTATGAGCTTGAACATGAAGCGGTCCATCTGCGCTTCGGGCAGGGGATATGTACCGTCCTGCTCGATGGGGTTTTCGGTGGCGAGGACGAAGAAAGGCTCGGACATAGGATACGTGGTATCGCCGACTGTGACGTTGTGCTCCTGCATGACTTCGAGCATCGCCGACTGGGTTTTGGGCGTTGCGCGGTTGATTTCGTCGGCGAGGATGAGGTTGGCGAAAATGGGGCCGCGGCGGAAAACCGTGTTCATTTTGCCGTTTGCATCCTTTTCGATGACGTTTGTACCCGTTACGTCCGAAGGCATGAGGTCGGGCGTGAACTGGATACGCGAGAAGGGCAGCGAGAGCGCCTTTGAGAACGAACGCACGAGCCTGGTTTTGCCGACACCGGGAACGCCTTCCAGAAGGACGTTGCCGCCCGCGATTATGGCGGTTATAACGCTGTCTACAATCTCTTCCTGACCTACGACGTCCTTGCGGATTTCCTGCTTGATGTCGGAAATAGCCTGGCTGAATTTTTTAACCTTTTCCAAATCTTCCATGATGTTTTCCTTTATTTTCCTTTTTATATTTGCTTATATGTTACGGTCTGCGCAAAATCAGCACGCCGAAAATTTTTAATTTTGTCCCTCGCTGTCGGAGTTTACCTTGGTGAGAGCGTCGAGGTAGGCATTTATCATCTCGATATATCCCGAAGGAATGCGTTCGCCGTCGGATATGTACGAAAGAATGATGCTGTTATATTCGTCGAGCAGTTCGCCGTATTTGACATAAGATTCCGTTCTGTAATCGTAAATTTCGGAATCGCTTGCGACGAGGTCGTCGCCCCTGCCCGCGCCGCCGCCGGAAGGATCCTCTTCTCCGTCGCCGTTGTCATCGTTGCCGTCGCCGGGGACGACGTCTTCGATAATCTCGCCGAGGTCGGGCATTTCATCGTCGGAAATTTCAAAAGTTTCCTGCAACGCGTCGATTACATACATGCAGATGTCCCTGTTTTCGTACTGATAGGTAATCTGCCCGGTTATGCCGGAAATACTTTCGGTAATGGCGCTGTTTGCCGCCGCAAGAAGAGCGGCTTTGTCGTCATCTTCCGAGGCGCCCTCTCCGCCGTTTGCAGTTGAAGCCGCAAGCAAACCGTTTGAAAGATTGAATATCGCCGAATACAACCCGTCGTCGACGGAGACGCCCGACTGTGCGAGCGAGGCAACTATCTGCGTTGAATATGCCGCCAGTTCGAGCGAAAGGTCGGTATAAGTCATTTCGGCGGTCGCCTCTGCCGTGTAAGCATTTGCGAAAATTTGAAGAGACGTGCGCGTGGTGGAAACCGTGAGCGAAGCGATATGTATGCCGAGTTCGGTGAGAGAATCGGCGTCCGCACCCGAATTGAGCGCGAGACCTATCGGCTCGGCAGTTATTATTGCGTCGGTTGCCGCGTCGATGTCAACCATGCTCCGGGTTACGAGCGATACGATTTCGCCGCGGGGAAGTTCGATCGCCGTCTGGCTTTCGTCGTCGTATATGGTGCCTAAAATGCCGTTGAGTTCGTTTAACGTGACCTGCTTGGGTTCATCCGCCATAGATGAAGCCTGAACGTAACTTATGAGGTTGCGCAGGCGGTTAACCGTCCAGTTGTCGGCGGCATAGCTCGGCTGGGATTCTGTGTTGAATATCGTCACGACGACAGCGGCGACAAACAAGCCGACTGCAAGAACGGTTGCGACCGAGCATTGCCACAGGCGTTTGAACTTTATATTTTTTGTACCCGCAGCCGAAAGGCGCGCGGAAGTGTCGCTGCGCTGAATGACGGCCATGGGCTCTTGGGACGAGCTGAACGCAACCATGGTCTGCACTTTTTCGTTCATGCCGAGGGCACCGTCTACCCTGCGCGCAATCTTTTTTTCTGTGGGGCGAAGTATAAAAAACGTTACGCCCCCCGCTATCGCAAAAGCGCCGACGCCCGCGCCGATATATATGCCGACGTTGAGCGACATGCCGCTGAGCGTGAAAGAGAGCAGCAAAGCGCCGACGAGGATAAGCCCCGCAGCCAATCCCGCCACGGCGCTTTCGATTATGGCATGTGCCCAGATTTTGTTTTTGAATTTCTTAAAATCGCCGTTCATAAGTTAAACTCCGTATTTTATTTGCCGATGAATTAGTGCGGCGAATTGAATAAATTTAGCATAAAAAATCATAAAGCCGCATAACTTTGGCTGCATAATTGCATAAAGCAAAAATTTATGCTATCGTTATTCATTTAATGATTATACTATCATTACACCGTTTAGTCAAATGATTTTTAATCCGTCGACATTGATTTTCATTATCTTTACAACAGAGCGTCCATATCAGCACAGGCGAGAAATATTCCCTCGCCGCCGTCGGCGAGAAGGATATTCATGTCGCCATTCTCTTTCCACGCCATTCCGTCGAACACGGACGAGCGGCCGTTACAATCGAGCACTCCGTCGGGATAATTGCACGTGGCAATGCACACCATGTTTTCAAACGCGCGGGCGCGGAGCTGGCTTAAACGGTTGACCTCCATCGGGCAGGCGTTGGGTACGAGAATGAGTTCGGCGCCCTGCAACATGAGCAGGCGCGCGCTTTCGGGGAATTCCCTGTCGTAGCATATCATGGCGCCCGTTTTAACTTCGCCAGCCGCTGTTTTAAGATTGCACACACCGAAGCCTTCGCCGCGCGAAAGATACTTTTCTGCCGCAAAGTCGCACGTGTGCACCTTTGCATATCTGAGCGCGCGGTTGCCGTTGCAATCTATGAGTACGACGGTATTGCAGAGCGCGCCCTCCCGCTCTTCAAGCAGAGTTATCGCCGCGGCGAGATTGAGGGAGCGGGCGGTTTGCGAAAGGGTGCGGACGTAAACCCCGTCGATCGACTGTGCGTATTTTGCCCATTCATGCCTTTCGAGTTTGAGCACGCCGTAGCCGCAGCTGAACATTTCCGGAAAGACGATTATGTGCGCGCCCATATCTGCCGCTGCGCGGCACGCCTGAACCGCTTTTGCAAGGTTCTTATCCAAGCCTCCGCAGGGAGAAAGCTGAGCGAGCGCTATTTTGAGATTTTTCATATTTTAAAAATTAACTTTTATGGCGGAACGTTTAAATAAGCTGCTCCCGTTCATATAAAAATAAGTTCAGAAAAATATTTGCGTATTGAACGGGCACCCTTCGCCTTTTTAAATTGCAACGAACACAATTAAAAAATATATGTAAGAAATTCCTTAAATAGTTCAGTATTATATTTCAACCGGTAAGGAAAAATACGGACAGGGAGCCGCGCACGCATTATCGGTTTGATTTAAAAAACCAAAATTACAAATCAGACAGCCATGGTTTTGCAGATTTGCGACAATTTCGCGCTTTATGTTGTGTAAGGAAAGTAAGATATACCCGCGTATCGCCGTTTTATGACGGCGATACGCGGGCGAAAATTTGCTTTAAAATTTATTTGGCTTTGGGCACGATGCGTTCCTTGCCGCCCATGTAGGGACGGAGAACTTCGGGAATGAATACCGAGCCGTCCGCCTGCAAATGATTTTCGAGGAAGGCGATGAGCATTCTGGGGGGCGCGACCACCGTGTTGTTCAGGGTGTGCGCAAACACATTTTTGCCCGTCTTTTCGTCCTTATACTTTATGCCGAGGCGGCGCGCCTGGGCGTCGGTTAAGTTGGAGCAGCTGCCCACTTCAAAATAGCCCTTGCGGCGGGGAGACCACGCCTCTACGTCTAAACTTCTGTATTTGAGGTCGGCAAGGTCGCCCGAGCAGCATACAAGGGTGCGGCAGGGTATGCCCATGGCGACAAACAGCTCTACCGTGTAATTCCACATCTTTTCGTACCAGCTGTCGCTCTCCTCGGGCTTGCAGATGACTATCATCTCCTGCTTTTCAAACTGATGTATGCGGTAAATTCCCCTTTCCTCTATGCCGTGGGCGCCCTTTTCCTTGCGGAAGCAGGGCGAATATGACGTGAGGGTCAAAGGAAGGTCGCTCTCCTTCAAGGTGGTGTTCATGAACCTGCCTATCATGGAGTGTTCGCTCGTGCCGATGAGGTAGAGATCTTCGCCCTCGATTTTATACATCATGCCGTCCATCTCTTCAAAACTCATTACGCCCGAAACTACGTCCGAACGGATCATGAAGGGCGGTATGCAGTAGGTGAAGCCTTTATTTATCATGAAATCGCGCGCGTAGGCGAGTACGGCGGAATGAAGGCGCGCGACGTCGCCCAAAAGGTAGTAAAAACCGTTGCCGCTCGTACGGCGCGCGGAGTCGAGGTCTATGCAGCCGAGGTTTTCGAGAATGTCGAGATGATAGGGTACCTCGAAGGGCTTTTCTTCGGGGGTGAGATAGGTATTCCACTGAACGTTGCAGCTGTCGTCTTTGCCGATGGGCACATCGTCGGCAATGATGTTGGGAATTGCCATCATGTCCTTTTTGATGCGAGCCTCGACTTCGGCGGTCTGCTTTTCGATTTCGTCGATGCGGTCGTTGTTGGCTTTGGATTCTGCCTTTGCCGCCTCCCCTTCCTCCTTTTTACCATCGCGCATGAGCGTGCCTATGCGCTTTGCGAGGGCGTTGCGCTGCGCGCGGCGGGTGTCGCCCTCCTGTTGGAGCGCGCGGCGGCGGGCGTCGAGTTCTATAACCTCGTCTACGAGGGGAAGCTTATTGTCCTGGAATTTCTTTTTTATATTCTCCCTGACTTTGTCGGGATCGGTGCGAATTAAGTTGATGTCTATCATAAATTATACCCTTTGTTTTTTTGGTCGAAAATATTATACGCCAAAATGCGAGTTAATGCAAATGAAATTGCCTTTATTTAATTGAAAAAAGAGCGCGCATATGGTATACTTATGATGAGTATTTTTATTTCAATATGCATACTTTAATTATTAAGGATAAACGATGAGTAAAATTTACTTTAACCGCAGGCAGCCGCAGGACGAAAACTCCAAGCCCGACGGCGCGCAGCAAAGCGACGCGCAAGGCAGGAGCGAGGGCGGCGAAACCATTTCGGTGAGAATAAAAAACAAATCGGGAACTGTGCAGCCTGAGATGTTCGACGAAATTGCCGCTGCGGAAGCCGTGGCGGACACCTCCGACGCGGCGGCGGAAAACAAAACGCCCTGCGAGGAGAGCGTACAGGAGGCGAAACCCTCGCACGATTTCGACAAACAAAAGATAATCAAATATTTCAAGCGCCACCCCAAAAAAGCGACGGGCAGCGGAAAACTTGAAAGATACTGTCCCGACCTCGACAAGGGACTGACGCAGGGACAGGTAGAAAACAGGTTCAGGCAGTTTGCCTTTAACGACACAAACAAAAAATACACAAAATCTTATGCGAGCATATTCATAGGCAACATATGCACCTTTTTTAACCTGCTTTGCCTGTGCGCGTTCATTGCCCTTCTCCTTGCGGGAACGACGGGATTTACCAATTACCTTGTAATTGTAATAACGTCGGCGAACATAATACTTGCAATAATTCAGGAGATACTTGCAAAGCGTTCGATAGATAAGCTTTCGCTGCTCGCCGTGTCGACCTCAAAAGTCGTGCGCGACGGCGAAGTTATTGAAATTCCGTCATCGGAGATAGTGCTCGACGACGTTCTCATTTTGGAGCTGGGCAACCAGGTTCCCGCCGACTGCATTCTCGCCGAGGGCACGATCGAGGTAAACGAGAGCCTGCTGACGGGCGAATCGGTGGCGGTAAAAAAACAGGTGGGCGACATGCTGTACGCAGGCAGCTTTATTTCCTCCGGCAACGGAAAGTTCCGCGTTGAAAAGGTGGGCAAGGAAACCTACCTTGAAAAGCTGACGGCAAAGGCGAAAAAATACCGCAAGCCCAAGTCAGAGCTTATGAACTCGACAAAGCTGATAATAAAGGCGGTTGCCTGTCTTATAGTACCCATTGCCATAGGCATGTTCTTCACGACGTACAATGCCGACATTTCGGAATCGCAGATGAGCGGCGTATTTGACTACATATTCCCTGCAAAAGTCAACTACGCGATACAAAGAACTTGCACGGTGGTAATCGGCATGATACCTTCGGGCATGATGCTGCTCATAACCGTAGCGCTCGCCATAGGCGTTTTAAGGCTGGCGAAGAACAACACGCAGGTGCAGGACATGTATTCGCTGGAAATGCTGGCGAGGGTAAACGTTTTGTGCCTCGACAAGACGGGAACCATAACGGACGGACGCATGCGCGTAAACGACTGCGTAATTTTAAACACCGTCGGAGAGTATTCGCTGGGGGATATTATGGGGTCTATGCTGGCGACCCTCAACGACAACAACCAGACTTCGATGGCGCTTTACAACCATTTCGGACACAGCGACGCGCTTTCGCCGACGGCTAAAATTCCCTTCTCTTCCAAAATTAAGCTTTCTGCCGTCACGTTCGAGGACGTGGGAACGTTCGTTATGGGCGCGCCCGAATTCGTGCTTAAACCGCTGCCCGCGAAGGTAGACAGAATAGTAAAACAGTATGCGCAGATGGGCTTGCGCGTCATAGTGCTTGCGCACTCCCCCACACCCATCGTGGGCGACAAACTGCCCGCCAGCTTGAAACCCGTAGCCATAATTTCGATCGCCGACAACATCCGCGAGGACGCCGTGGATACGATAAGATGGTTCCGCGAAAACGACGTTGCCGTCAAAGTAATTTCGGGCGACAACCCCGTGACAGTTTCTGAAGTTGCGCGCCGCGCGGGCATCGAAAATGCAGAGAAATATATATCGCTCGAAGGGCTGAACGACAAGGAAGTTGAGAGCGTGGCAAACACCTATACCGTGTTCGGCAGGGTTACGCCCGAGCAGAAAGCCATACTCATACGCTCGATAAAGGGCGCGGGCAACACGGTTGCCATGACGGGCGACGGTGTAAACGACATTCTCGCGCTTAAAGAAGCCGACTGCGCGATTTCGGTAGCCTCTGGCAGCGAAGCTGCGCGAAACGTAAGCCACCTCGTGCTCATGGACAACAACTTTGCATCCATGCCGAAGGTCGTAGGCGAAGGCCGAAGGGTTATCAACAACATCAAAAACTCGTCGTCGCTGTACCTGATGAAGACGCTGTTCACGGCCATACTCGCCGTTATATGTATGGCGATATTGCAACAGCCCTACCTTTTCATGCCGAGCAACATGCTGCTTTTGGAACTGTGCATAATAGGCATACCCTCCACCGCGCTTTCGCTGCAACCCAACAAGGAGCGCGTACAGGGCAAGTTTATAACCCACGTAATGAGCCGAAGTATTCCGGGCGCAATACTAATGATATGCAGCGTTATGGCTATGTATATAGTGTGCGTGAACGTGCCGGGATATCAGGAATATATGGTACCCATGTGCATGATGGCGATGACCTTTGCGGGGCTCGTAATGCTTCTGCGCGTGTGCCAGCCGCTCAACGTTTACAGGTTCTTGTTGTTTGTTCTGATGGTGGGACTGACCGCCATGGCGCTGAGTGTTCCGTTTTTGGGCGACATGCTGTATAAAGTAAGCAACACGTTTAAATGGTCGACGCTGCATTGGGATTCGACAAAGCTTTTAATACTCGCCGTTACTGTCGAGGCGGCTTTCCCCATATCCAACGGACTGATAAAGCTGATGCAGATACTCATGCCGTCGTCTACGGGCAAAAAACCAGACGTGCTTGACATACGGCGCAACTTTTAATTTTAAGACCGCACTTTAAACTTTTACCTCCTTTATAGTTGACCCCCGCCGCAATACAATTGCGGCGGGGATTTTTGTTATTGTACAAGGCGAAGCGCCCTGCGGGCGGCTATGCCGCCCGCAGGGCGCTTTTTTATATTATTTAAAACTCTATTCGGAACGCTTTTTATTTTTTAATTTTATCAGAGCGCTTTTTATTATTTTAAAGCATTATTTATTGCTCCAACTTTATCGCTCTAAAAGCGTGTTCTGCGCCAAACCAGCCGCGGGGGACATTTATTACTCCTCGTCGGGGATATCGGGCTGCTCTTCATCGACGAGGTCGGTGGCGCTCTCTTCGGGAGCCTGCGTTTCGAGTTCATCGTCGCGCTCGGTGACGGCTACTGTTGCCACCTGACCGTCCTTCAAGCGCATGAGGCGCACGCCCTTTGTAGACCTGCCTATGGTTGAGATGTCGGAGCAGTGCATGCGGATTATAGTGCCGCCGTCGGAAATTATCATTATGTCGTCGTCATCAGAGACCTGTTTGAGATTGACGAGGTGACCTGTGACTTCGTTGAACACGCCGGCTTTGATGCCCTTGCCCGCCCTGCCTTGCAGACGATAATCTTCGAGCCGCGAGCGCTTGCCGTAGCCGTTTTCGGCGACGGTTAAAACGTCCTTTTGAGGGTCGATTACGAGCATGTCGACGAGGCGGTCGTCTTCGCCCGAAAGGGTCATGGCGCGCACACCCGCAGTATCGCGGCCCATGGGGCGGATGTCGCCTTCGGGGAAGCGTATGCACTTGCCGCCGCGCGAGGCGATCATAATTTCGTTTTCGCCCGTGGTGAACTGGACGGATATGAGCTCGTCGCCATCGTTGAGTTTTATGGCGATTTTGCCGTTGCGGTGTATGCGGGCAAATTCTTCGACCTTTGTCTTTTTAATCAGCCCGTTTTTGGTTGCAAAGGCTATATAGCCCTCCGCACCTTCCTCTACGGCGATGAGCGCGGTTATCTTTTCGTCCTGGGAAAGCTGAACGAGGTTGACGAGCGCCCTGCCGCGCGCCGCGCGGGCGGCTTCGGGTATTTGGTAGCCCTTTATGGAGTACACCTTGCCGAGCGAGGAGAAAAGCAGAATGTCGTCGTGCGAGGAGCATACGCACAGACTTTCGACGAAGTCCTCCTCCTTAGGTCTATGGGCGGTTACGCCCATACCGCCGCGGTGCTGAGCCTTATATTCGGTTGCGGGCAGCCTCTTCACATATCCCGAATGGGTGAGCGTTATGACTACCTGCTCTACGGGAATGAGGTCGGCATCCTCGATATCGCCATAATCGACGGCTATCTCGGTCTTTCTTTCGGAGGGATACTTGCGCTTTATCTCCAAAAGGTCGTTCTTTATAATTTCGAGCACGCGGCTTTCGTTTGCCAATATGTCCTTGTAATCGGCAATAGCCGCCTCCAAAGAGGCGAGCTCTTCGTTGAGCTTGTCGACTTCGAGGTGGGACAGGCGGTACAGCCTGAGCTCGGCGACGGCGGTAGCCTGGCGCTCGTCGAGGACGAAGTTTGCCACGAGCTTTTCGACGCAGTCGGTTTTATCCTTGGCGGTTTTACAAATTTCCACCACCTCGTCTATCGACGCTTCGGCGATTACGAGACCGCGCAGAATGTGGGCGCGCTCCTCGGTTTTGGCGAGGTCGTACTTTGTCCTGCGGACGATGATGTCCTTCTGGTGTTCGAGGTAGTAGTATATGAATTCCTTTAAGTTTAGGATTTTGGGCGTGCCGTCGACGAGGGCGAGCATTATGAGACCGTCGGATATTTGCAGGTTGGTGTGCTTGTATAAAAGATTGAGTACGACCTGCGCGTTGGCGTCCTTTTTGACCTCGATGACAATGCGCATACCGTCGCGGTCGGACTCCTCGCGTATGTCCGAAATACCCTCTATCTTTTTATCCTTTACGAGGTCTGCCATGGTCTCTATGAGCTTGGCTTTGTTGACCTGGTAGGGAATTTCGGTTACGACTATGCGGGTGCGCG
>ERZ1643251.2045-NODE-2045-length-21340-cov-12.771435_pt1 | contig 21340 bp, 14 predicted proteins | sample MGYA00579261_ERZ1643251 | MGnify/ENA primary metagenome ERZ1643251 (study PRJEB29033, sample SAMEA4952267) | chicken gut metagenome | biome: Broiler Chicken; feature: Gastrointestinal Tract; material: Caecum | place: Ireland | collected 2018 | study: Broiler... | reverse complement strand
CCATTATAATTATTCCATTAACTTGGGCAAATATTATTTTTCTAGGGGAAATAGATTATATTTTTTTATTTGTGTATATCTATTTGCGAATTTAACATAAAAATAATTGTTTTTCTTGCGAATATTTATTTTATTTTTCTTCAAATACTTTCCAAATAAAAGAATATATGATATAATTTTATTGTCAATTTACGGGTGAAAAAGGAGGAAATATGGAGGATTATAGTGCAAAACTAACAGGGGAACCTTTTTTATATAATGAAACAAAAATTATAGGACGTTATTTATTAGACGGGGAGAATGAACAAGAACTAAAAAAAAGGAATGTTGAAGAAAATTTGATTAAACATAAAAAAACAGGAAGCATACAAAGAGTTAATTCCCCAATATTTAGAAGATTAAAAGTTATGGACAAAGAAATGTTAGAGGAATTTGTTTGTTCAGACATTGAAACAAGCAAGTATATTTTATTATATGCAATAATGAAAACTGATAAATTAGTCAGAGATTTTGTAATAGAAGTGTATAAAGATAAACTTTATATGAGAAAAGAATACATTGAAAAATTTGATATTGATAATTGGTATGAAGAAAAATGTATATTAAGTAAGACATTAAGAGAAAGAACAGAATCTACATCAGCAAAATTAAAGCAAGTGATAATGAAAATATTACAAGATTCTGGATTAGTAATAAAAGAAAAAGACAGATTTAAAATTGTAAGACCTTTATTAAAAGAAAAATATATAAGTATGCTTGATAAAAACGGAGACATTGAATATGCCAAAGCAATAGGAGGGCTAGTATGAAAAGTATAAATACAAGATTACAAGAAATGACAAATAAGTTGAGTAGTAAAGATTTATTTGAATCTAATGGACTTGGTAATGAGATAAACTTTCACGTTTTTGATTATGATCCTGAAGATGAATATATTGTTAGAGAATATCTAGAAAATTATTTATTAAAGAAAACAAAATTAAATATAAAAGTATTTGATATTTACGATATTATTATTGAAATATTAAAAGAAAAAGGATTTTTAGAAAAATGTTTTGATTATGAGAAGAAAAAAGGTGCTAAATATTTAAATACTATTATTTCAAAAACAATAGGAATAGGTTCTGGTAATGATTTAATAATGAAAAAGATAAAAAATGAAGTAGAGCCAAATCAAATTGTTATAATAACAGGAATAGGAAAGTGCTATGGCATAGTAAGAGGACATACAATATTAAATAATTTACATAGTGTAATAACTAATAATCCACTAATAATGTTTTATCCGGGAAGTTATAATGGACAAAGTTTTAAATTATTTAATAAATTAGAAAATGATAACTATTATAGAGCATTTCAATTTGTAGGGAGAAAGTAGGAGGAGTAAAAATGAAAAAATTAAAAGAGTTATATGCAAAGGATATTGAAAGAGAAATACAAGGGGTAATTAAAGTAGATGATGAAAGTTATGTTAGTCAAGAACTTGAAGAATATGTCGTAACTGAGGAATTGCTAAAACATTTTAATAGTTTTTTTGAAGCATATAATACAGGAATAAATGGAAATACAGAAAAAATGGGAGTTTGGATTTCTGGTTTCTTTGGTAGTGGTAAATCTCACTTTTTAAAAATAGTGTCATATTTGTTAGAAAATAAAGTTGTTAATGGAAAAAATGCAGTAGATTATTTTGATGATAAAATAGATGATAAAATGCTACTTGCTGATATAAAAAGAGCAGGAAGTATTCCTACTGATGTAATTCTTTTTAACATTGATTCTAAAACAGAAAACAGTAATGGAACAAAAGATAGAATATTAGATGTTTTTGAAAAAGTATTTAACGAAAAAATGGGACTTTCAATAACTCCATTTGTTGCAGAAATTGAAAGATATATTATAAGTCAAGGAAAATACGAAGAATTTAAAAAAGCATTTGAAAGTGAAGCAAATAGTTCTTGGGAAGAAATGAGAGATGGTATTCAATTTGTAGAAGATGAATTTGCTAACGCTTATGCAAAAACATTAAATAAGTCAGTTGAAGAAGCAAGAAGTGTAGTAGAAAGAACAGAAAAGAATTATACATTATCAGTTGAAAAATTTGCTGAAAGGGTTAGAGAGTACATAAAATCTAAAGGTTTAAATCATCACGTTGTATTTCTAGTTGACGAGATAGGTCAATATATTGGAGATGACAGAGGATTAATGTTAAATCTTCAAACAATAGTAGAAGATTTAGGACTAGAATGTGGTGGAAAGGCTTGGGTTATTGTTACATCACAAGAAGCAATAGATGATGTAGTAAAAGTTCAAGGAAATGACTTTTCAAAAATACAAGGCAGATTTGATACTAAATTATCTTTATCAAGTTCTGATATAGACGAAGTAATTAAAAAGAGAATACTTGATAAAACAGAAGAAGCAAAAGAAAGTTTAAAAATGATTTATGATAAAGAAGAATCTATTATAAGAAATCTTTTAACTTTTAAAAATGCTACATATCAAAAAGTATATGATGGTGCTAATGATTTTGCAGAAACATACCCATTCATTCCATATCAATTTAAATTATTACAAGATGTATTTACTGATATAAGAAAACACGGATATGCAGGAAAGCATTTATCTAGTGGTGAAAGATCATTATTAGGTGCATTTCAAGAAACTGCTAAAAGATATGGTAATGATGAAGTTGGAACAATTATTCCATTTTATGCATTCTATGATACTATTGAGCAATTTTTAGAACACCAAGTAAAAATAGTTATTAACAATGCTATTGACACAGTTAAAAGTGGCACTCTAAAAGAAATAGATATTAAAGTTTTAAAAATGTTATTTATGCTAAAAAATATAAAAGAAATACCTGCTAATATAGATAACTTATCAACTTTGTATGTTTCAAACATAAAAGATGATAAAATAACAATAAAAAAAGAAATATCAGATTCTTTAAGAAGATTAGAGGCTCAAACTTTAATTCAAAGAAATAATGATGAGTACAAATTCCTAACAGATGAAGAACAAGAAATAAATAGAGAAATAAAACAAATAGTTATAGACCAAAATAGAATTACAGATTATTTAAAGAGAATTGTTTTTGATTACATACTAACTGATAATAAGTTTACTTATAAAAATAAAAACTTTCCACTTACAAAATATATAGATAACATTAAATATTCACAAGAATATGAAATAGGTATAAAAGTTATTACCACTTCACCAGATAAAGATGATACAGAAATTATTATGCAATCTGCAAGAGAAAATAAATATGTATTTATTAAACTTGAAATTTCAACTTTAATTTATGATGAAATAACAAATTATTTACAGGTTGAAGAATATAGAAGAAGTAAAAGTGGTATTTTCCAAACTCAACAAGTTGAAGACATAATAAGAGCAAAACAAAGAGAAATAGAAAAAGCAGAAGCAAGAGTTAAAGAAAATATTAAAGAACAATTAAATGAAGCGGAAATTATTATAGCCGGAGATAGGCAAAATATAAGTTCTAGAGATGCAAAAGCAAGAGCAAATGAAGCATTAGAAATCCTAATAAATAACATCTATACAAAGTTTGCATATATTAAGCATAATTTTAGTACACAAGATATTAAAGATTTATTCCACGAAAATAGACAAAATCTAATTGGAAATGAAGTAGAATTTGTTAATCAAAAGGCTTATGATGCAATGAAAGAATATTGTGAAGAAAAAAATGCATTTAGTATGCCAATGACAATTAGAACTTTATTACAAGACTTTGGAACTGCTCCTTATGGATTTTTAGATGAAGACATATTATACATATTAACAAGATTGTTAAAAGATGAAGTAATATCTTTAATTTATAATAATGAAGTTCAAAATATTATAGCAGAAGATACTTTAACTAAAATATTAAAAAGAGATTATTATGATAGAACAATTATAAAGATTAGACAAAAAATTGATATGAATCTAATTAACGATTTAAAATCAGTAGCAAGAAATGCATTTAATGTTATTAATTTAAGAGAAGATGAAGATGGTATGGTAGAGGATTTTAAAACCGATTGTCTTCAAAGTACACTAAACAAGTTAAATAAAATTGCAGGATATTATTATATTTCTGGAAGTGTTTATCAATATCCAGGACAAGATGTAAAAGATGAAGCAATTACATTAATTGAAAGACTATTAAGAATAAGGGATATAGGAGAGTTCTTTAAAGAAGTATCAGATAGCAAAGATGAGTTTATTGTTTTAGCACCTAAAATAGAAATGGTATTGGATTTCTTTGATGGAACACAGAAAGAACAATTTGATGAAGCCAAAAAAATAATAACTATCTATGACAATAATAAAGACTATGCTGATAAAACAGAAGAATTAACAACTGTTGTGGAAAAAATGGTTTCAATACTTAAGTCAAAAGAGCCATATAGTGAAATACACGAATTACCTACTTTAAGAAAAGACTTAATAGATATACTTACAAATATGTATGATGTTAAATCAGAGCCAATTATAAAAATGATAAATGAAACTATTTCATATATAGAAAATGAAGTCAAAAGTTATGGTGTAGATGAATCATTTGGTAAACCATATATAGAAACTTGTAAAAATGTTATATCAACTCTTGAAAAATCTAACGAATTAAAAGATATATTTGCACAACAAACAAGAATTGACCAATTAAAAGATAGATTTATTAATGCATTAGAATATGAAAAGAGTAAGAAAAATGCAACAGATGAAACAGGAGAAATTGTAAAAGAAAAAATTGTTAAGAGAACAATTATAAGAACAGACAGTTTAATGAATCATTCTTATGAAATTAATTCAAGAGAAGATATTGATAAATATGTAGAAGAATTAAAAGAAAAACTTATTAAGGAGTTTGAAAAGAATAATAATTTAACAATTAGATAATAAATGAGAGAGGAGAAAATTTATGATAAATAAAATTAGTATAGATGATGTGGCAACATTTAAAGAAAAGGTTGAATTTTCTCCTAACCTTATTAATTACATATACGGTTTTAACGGAAGTGGAAAAACTACATTAAGTAATGTGCTTGCTGACCCCGACAAATACGACAAATGTATAATAGAAAAAAATGAAAACGATAAATCTGAAATGGTAGTATATAATAAAAAATTCGTTGATGAACTTTTTAGTGATTCTTCAAAACTAAAAGGAATATTTACATTGGGAAAAGATTCAGGTGAAGCCTTAGAAATAATAAGTAAATCTAAAAATACAATCGATGGTTTATTAAAGGAAAATCAAGGATTAGAAAAAAACATAACAAAAAAAGAATCTGAAAAAAAACAATATGATGATGAATTAAAAGAGGAATGTTGGAAAATAAAAACAAAATTATTTAATGAATTTTCTAAATCACTTATAGGGTATGGCACAAGTAAAGATAAGTTTAAATTAAAGTGTTTAAATGTAACTCTTGATAAAACAAAATTAAAACAATATAGTGATTTGGTAAATAATTATAAATTATTATATGATAATGAATTACAAATAAAATCTGAAATAGAAAAGGTAAATGCTGATGAGTTATATACAATAGAAAAAAATAATATTTTCCAAGAAGTTATTAAAGGAAGTGACGAAACAACAGTTTCTGAATTAATAAACAAGTTGAATAATAGTGATTGGGTAAAACAAGGATTAAATTATCTTGAAAAATCCGACAATCGATGTCCGTTTTGCCAACAAAAATTAAACGCAAGCATTACTCATTTAGCAGAATATTTTAATAAAGAATATGAAGAAAAATGCAATAATTTGGTAGAATTACAATCACAATATAATGAAGTTTCTGATAAATTATTAGATAAAGTGGCAAATATTAGTAATAGTTACTTCAAAGATGATTTTGATATGAAATTATACTATGAAAAATTGGAAAGTTTAACAAATATTAATAAGAAGAATATTGAGTTGAAAATAAATGCTCCAAGTAATGTTTTAAAGTTGAATTTTACTGAAGATATAGTATCTAAAATAAATGAAAAAATAATTAATCTAAATATGAATATTAGAGAGAACAATAAAAAATTAGCAAATATTAATGATGAAAAAAATAAGTTTGTAGAAGATTTATGGAATTACATTGTTTCACTGTTAGAAACAGAGATTAGTGTATTTAATGTAAAAACAGAAAACTGTGATAAAGCATTAAATCCTATGAAAACAAAATTAAATGAAAATAACAGAAAAATACTTGAAGAAAAAAATATTATAAAAGAAAATGAGAAGAAAATTACAGGTATAACAGAATCGCTTATTGAAATAAATAAAATTTTAAAATCATTTGGTTTTGATGGTTTTAAACTCTCTGAGGGAAATATACAAGGTACATATAAAATTGTTAGACCAGACGGTACGGATGTAGGGAAAACATTAAGTGAGGGAGAATATAGATTTATATCATTTCTTTACTTCTATCATTTGATTAGTGGAAGCAATGAATCTTCTGGAATTACGAGAGATAAAATACTCGTTATAGATGATCCAATTTCAAGCCTTGATAGTAATTCTTTATTTATTGTTAGCACACTTGTAAAAAAACTTATATCAGAGTGTTTTGAAAGTGAAAATGGAATAAAACAGATTTTTATATTAACACATAATGTGTATTTTTATAAAGAGATTGTATATAGGGGAAGCCGTGATAATAAAAAAGAAACGAAAGAGAAATACTTTGTTCTTTCAAAGAAGAATGAAGTATCTTCAATTAAAGAATATGAAAAAAATCCGATAGAAACAACATACCAATTACTATGGGAAGAACTTAAAGATGAAAATATAAATAAAAATACTTGTTGTAATACGATGAGAAGAATCCTTGAATATTATTTTAATATTATTGGAAGCAAAGATTATGAAAAAGCAATAGATAGTTTTGAGGGTACAGATAAGATTGTGTGTAAATCACTTATATCTTGTATAAACGATAACTCACATTATATTAATGAAGAATTTAATATTGTTTTTGATGATGATATGGTTCAAAAATATAAAAAAGTATTTAAAGAAATTTTTAACAAACTTGGACATATTGAACATTATAAGATGATGATGAATGAGGAGGATAATAATGGATAAAGTGATATTAAAAAAATTTGCTATTGAATCAAGAAAGAATTTGATGGATAAAGTTAGAAGTAAAATTAAAACATTTTATATTGACGAAGAATTTAATAGTGAACAAAAAGGAGATATTTATATCTTATCAAATGATGAGCATTCTTTAAGTCTAACTAATGAGGAGTTTAAAAAAAGAGAACTTCTAATTAAAAGAATAAAAGAATTGTCACTAGAACAGGTTATAGAAGAAGCAGCATATACTTGGTTTAATAGAATAATAGCAATTCGTTATATGGAAATAAATGATATGCTTCCATTAACAAAAGATAATCAATCGCTTGGAATAAGAGTTTTATCTTCTAAGGATAATACTCCTGACCCGGAAATTTTAAAATTTACTATTTTAATGAATCCAGAATTAGATATTTATTTTAAGAAAGAAAAATATATAGATTTAAAAGGTGATAATGAAAAGTTCAAATATATATTATTATTGATATGCAAAAAATTAGGCAGAGTAATTCCACAAGTATTTGATGGTATTACAGATTATATTGATATTTTAATACCGGATAATTTGTTAAACGATACAGGTTTTATTACAAAAGTAATAAATGAAGTGCCAGAAGAAAATTATAATCAAGTAGAAATCATAGGTTGGTTATATCAATATTACATCTCGGAAAGGAAAGATGAAGTTTTTGCAGATTTAAAAAAGAATATTAAAATCAAAAAAGAAAATATACCATCAGCAACTCAAATATTTACACCGGATTGGGTTGTAAAATATATGGTAGAAAATACACTCCCAAATTATTTTGATAAAGAACTAGAAAATTTAAACTTTAAGTTGAAAAACATAGAAAAAAATAGTAAAGATATTACAAAAATAACATTGTTAGATCCTTGTTGTGGAAGTGGACATATTTTAGTTAGTGCTTTTGAAATGTTTTATAAAATATATGAAAAAATGGGATTTAATAAAAAAGATATTGCAGAGTCAATATTAAAAAACAATTTATATGGAATAGATATAGATGATAGAGCACAACAATTAGCAATTTTATCACTTTTATTAAAAGCAAGAAAATACGACAAAAATTTGTTTGCTAAAAATCTAAAAGTAAATATATTATCTATTAGTGAATCTAACAAAATAAGTCAAAATGCTATAACTGAATTACAAGAACATTGCAATAAAGATATTATTCAATATATTATAAATATCTATAAAGACGCAAAACAATATGGAACACTAATTAGAGTTAAGGATAGTAATTATGACGAAATAATTAGTGCAGTAAAAAGTATAAATAATATTTTTGGAATAGAATTACAAGATAGATTTATTCCATTACTGCAACAGTCAAAAGTTTTATCTCAAAAATATGATTTAATCATAACTAATCCACCTTATATGGGAAGCAAAGGCTTAAATGATAATTTAAGAGATTATTTGGCAAATAATTATTCAAACGGGAAAATGGATACTTATGCATCATTTATAATTAGATGTACCGAATTATTAAAAGAAAATGGATATACAGCAATGATGACACCAAATACTTGGTTAAGTATTAAAAGTTATAAAGAATTAAGAAAATATATTATCAACAAATATTCGTTAGAGTCATTATTAGAATTATCTAATAAAGCATTTAATGATGCAGGTGTTGTAATTACGAGTTTTGTAATAAAAAATACAGAAGAGAAAAGTAAAACAAATTTTATGATGCTTAAGGAATATGATGAGGATGAATTAAAAAAAGGATTCTTAGATAAGAGTAAAAAATGTATTATTCGTGATATTTCTGTGTTTGAGAAAATACCTAATTATATTATTGTTCCAGAATTATCAGATAAGTTTATTGATATATTATGTAGTAATGAAAAAATAGGAGATAAAATTATAAGTGATGGACAAAATAAAACTGGAGATAACGACAAATATTTAAGAATGATTTGGGAAGTAGAAAAAGATAAAGTTGGTTTAAATCAAAAATGGTCAATTCACGCAAAAGGTGGCTCTTATAGAAAATGGTATGGCAATTTAGATACAGTTATTGATTGGTCAGAAGAAGCAAGAAATTTTTATAAAAAGGATAAAGTTGCAAGAATAACTCCCGAATATCTTTGGTATAAAGAGGGGATTACTTGGGGGCTTATAAGTGGGACATCTAACTCATTTAGATTTTTACCAGAAGGTATGACATTTAATTGTGCTGGTCCTACAGTTTTTATGAAAAATAAGTCAGAATTACCACTTATTTTGGGAATACTTAACTCAAAAATGGCTCAATTCTTATTGAAACAATTTAACGAAACAATAAATTTAACTATTGATGACATCTCAAATATTCCATTTGTCGATAAAAATAGAGATTTAATTTCTAATTTAGTAAAGCAAAATATTGATTTAGCAAAAAAAGATTGGGATTCTTTTGAAACAAGTTGGGATTTTAAAGGTCATCCTTTAATTAAAAATATGACAGGGCAATATATAAGAGATTTAAATGAAAAGCCAAATTTTTATTTGTTTAGTGTATTTGATGATTGGAATCACAAAACAGAGATTAGATTTAATAAATTAAAAGAAAATGAAGAAAAACTTAATGAAATATTTATAGATATTTATGGATTAAAAGATGAATTAACACCAGAAGTAGAAGACAAAGATATAACTATTAGAAAAGCAGATAAGGAAAGAGAAATTAAATCTTTAATCAGTTATGCAGTTGGTTGTATGTTCGGAAGATATTCACTTGATAAAGAAGGATTAATATATGCAGGTGGAGATTTTGATGAGATATACAAAAAACACAAGAAAACTGATGGTGGTTGGGCAGGTGTTAGTTTATCAAATTATAAAGTATTAAATGATAATGGACAAGAAATAGATTTATCATTTGAAGTTGATAACGATAATGTTATTCCTATAACTGATGAAGCGTATTTTAGTGATGATATAGTTGAAAGATTTAAAACGTTTATAAGTGTTGTTTATGGAGAAAAAACATTAAATGAAAATTTAGATTTTATTGCTGAAACATTAGGTAAAAAAGGAACAGAAACAAGTGAAGATACTATTAGAAGATACTTTGTAAATGATTTCTTTAATGACCACGTAAAAACATATCAAAAACGACCAATATACTGGTTATTTGATAGTGGTAAAAAGAATGGATTTAAAGCACTTGTCTATATGCATAGATATAATGAAAATTTAATACCAAAAGTAAGACTTGACTACTTACACAGAATGCAGACGACTTATGAAAAATTATTAGTTGATGTAAATGATAAACTTACATCAGAATTATCTATGACAGATAAAAAAGAAGCACAAAAAAGACAAGCAGATTTAAATGCTAAATTACAGGAAATAAAAGAATATGATGAAAAAATAGCACATATTGCAAATCAAAGAATAAGTATTGATTTAGATGATGGAGTAAAAGTAAATTACGATAAGTTTAAAGATATACTTGCTAAAATAAAATAGGAGGATAGAATATGTTTGACGAAGTATTAGAATTATTAAAAGATACTTTAAAAGGTGCTTTTTCTAGAGATACTGAAAGAAAAAGAACAAGAAAAATAATATTTTGGTATGATTCTAAACAAGAATATGAAGGTTTCATAAATGAACTTGAATTAGAAGATACAGAAATTATTAAGTACGACAATAATAGTTTTTGGATTAGATATCATATAGAAAAAGAAGAACTTAATAAAAATATTATTATCTATCTTCCTTTTGAAAGAAAAAAGGGTATAGATAATGATTTATTGGATTTAGAAACTGCTAATAGTGATTTATTATTTAATCCAGACTCAACAACGATGAGATTAAAGAACTTGGGATTAACAGAAGATTGTAGAAAGATTATAAATAAATACGCCAAGTTCTTTGGCAATAAAAAAAGAGAAGCAGAATTTAAAAACTTTGATATCGAAGAAAAAAATAATGATAATATTGATTTAATTATTACTGCAATTATGCTTAATTTAAAATCAATAAATGAAGATGATATATTAAAAGAAATAATTAGATATTATTTTGAAGATGAAAAGAAATATGAAGAATTGTTCAAGTTTGGTAATGAAGAATTTATATTAAGTTTATTTAATGATACTTTTGGATCTAATGCAATTTCTTATGACGATTTACTTGATGTATATAAATCTTTAGTATTTACATATTTTGCTACAAGTTTAAAAGATATTAAAAAAGCAAGTAGATATAGTAAATATTTATTAACTAAAAAAACAACTAATGTTTATGTATTTATAAATAATTTGATGAGAGATAAGACTACAAGAGAATATTTTGAAAAACTGTCAATGGATATAGAAACAGAATTTGGAATCACTGACTTAATTAATGGAATGGATATTGAAGATTATTGTTTGAGTGATGCTTTTATAAGTATTGATAAAAATATAATCAAATATATAGTAGATAAATTATTCAATAGTATTGGTGAGTATGAAGTATATAAACATTATATAGATATAAGAGAAAATAAATACTGGTATGAAAAATTAGAAAATGAATATAACTTGTTAAAAAATTCAATAGCATTTTTTGAAAAAATAAATAGTATTGAAAATGCAATAAAAATAGTTGATATTGATAGATTTGCAAAAGATTATACTGATAATTTCTATGAAGTAGATACTTTATACAGAAAAATATATTTTTATTATGATAGTATTGAAGATAAAGATATATTCATTAATTTAAAAAATAAAATTGAAAATATATATGTAAATGATTTTATGAGCGAATTATCAATTAAATGGAGTGATATGATAGAGAATATGCCAAAATATGATTCTAATCGTATGACTTTGCAGAAAGATTTTTATAAAAATTATATTAAACCATTTAATGATAAAAAAGATAGAATAATTGTTATTATATCTGATGCATTTAGATATGAATGTGCAAAAGAACTTAATAGCAAATTGAAAAACTTTGCAAGTAAATCAGATATTGGATATATGCAAGGAATTGTTCCGTCATATACAAAATTGGGAATGGCTTCATTATTACCTAATAAAGAATTGTCAAGAGTAAAAGATAGCGATGATATTTTAGTAGATGGACAAGTTTCTTCAAGTTTAAAAGATAGAGAATTATTACTTCAAAAAGAAAATATAGATTCTATTGCAGTGAAATATGATGATTTATATGAAATGACAAAACTAGAATGGAAAAAACTATTTTCTGGTAAAAAAGTGGTATATATTTATCACGATACAATAGATAATGCAGGAGAACATAATGAAAATACTATATTTACTGCCTGCGATAAAGCAATAAATGAATTAGAGAAATTAGTTAGAGATTTACATACAACATTTAGTGGAATAAATGCTTTTATAACCGCTGATCACGGATTCTTCTATAAGAGAGGTAAGATAGAAAGTTATGAAAAAACAAGTAAGATAATAAATGCTACAAAACAAAAAACAAGATATTCTTATTCAGATAGTCTATCTAATGAAGAAGGTATTTTATCAATAAATTTAGATTATGTGTTTGGAAAAGATAGTGGCTATGTAAATATTCCTAAAGGAAATATTATATTTGCAAGACAAGGTAGTGGCATAAATTATGTTCACGGTGGAATACTTCCTCAAGAAATAATAATACCTGTTATTGATTTTAAATCAACCAGAGCAACAGAGCAAAGTAAAAAAGTCGGAATTACCTACAGTGGGTTATCAACAAAAATAACAAATGCTATTACTTATCTAGAATTTTTACAAGATAGTAATGTTGATGATAATAATAAACCTTGTAGATACTTATTACATTTTGAAGATGAAGATGGAAATAGAATATCTGATGAATGTACAATTATTGCAAATTATGAAAATACTGAAGTTAAAGATAGATTTTTTAGAGAAAAGTTTGTATTTAAAAATATTACTTATGATAGAAATAAACCTTATTATTTAGTAATTATTGATGAAGAAACGGGAATAGAATCTACTCGTATAAAATTCTATATTGATATTGCTATTGTAAATAATTTTGATTTCTAGGAGGTGTAATAGTGGAAGAATTAAATGAAAAGTTAAATAAATACTTTGCAGGTAAAGTTGTAAGAAAAGATTTAACAAAGAAAATAAAAGAGGGGGCTAATGTTCCTGTTTATGTACTTGAATATTTACTTGGAATGTATTGTGCAACTAATGATGAAAATGCTATTGCAGATGGAGTAGAAACAGTAAAAAAGATATTAGCAGATAACTTTGTTAGACCAGATGAAGCCGAAAAAATTAAATCAAAAATAAAAGAAAAAGGAATATACACAATCATTGATAAGGTAACAGTTAAATTAAATGAGAAATTAGATATATATCAGGCAGAGTTTTCTAATTTAGGAATAAAAGATGCTTTAATTGATAGTGGAATTGTTAGTAAATATGAAAAACTTTTAGTCGGTGGTATATGGTGTATTATAAAAGTAAGTTATAGTTTTGATGACCAAGATAAACATAGAATGCCTTTTGTAGTAGCAGGGCTTGATCCTATACAACTTCCAAATATGGACTTAAATCAACTATTTGAAGGAAGAAAGCATTTTACAAAGGAAGAATGGATAGATGTTTTAATCCGTTCAATGGGAATAGAGCCATCACATTTAACTGAAATACAAAAATGGCATTTCATAGAAAGAGCAGTACCTTTAGTAGAAAATAATTATAATTTGTGCGAATTAGGTCCAAGAGGAACAGGAAAATCACACATATATAAAGAAATATCTCCTAATAGCATATTAGTATCTGGTGGACAAACTACAGTTGCCAACTTGTTCTATAATATGGGACAAAAGAAAATAGGTCTAGTTGGTATGTGGGATTGTGTGGCATTTGATGAGGTTGCCGGAATAACTTTCAAAGACAAAGATGGAATTCAAATAATGAAAGATTATATGGCTTCTGGCTCATTTGCGAGAGGTAAAGAAGAAAAGAATGCTAACGCCTCAATGGTGTTTGTTGGAAATATTAATCAAAGTGTTGAAGTATTATTAAAAACTTCTCATTTGTTTGAGCCTTTTCCAAAAGAAATGGCAAACGATTCAGCATTTTTTGATAGAATGCATTATTATTTACCTGGATGGGAAATACCTAAAATGCGACCAGAATTAATAACAGATGAATATGGATTTATTACTGATTACTTATCAGAATATTTTAGAGAAATGAGAAAAAGGACATTTTCTGATTCTTTTGATAAATACTTTAAATTAGGTAATAATCTAAATCAAAGAGATGTTATCGCAGTAAGAAAGACAGTATCTGGTTTAGTAAAATTATTATACCCAGATGGGGAATATAGTAAAGAAGAACTTGAAGAAATACTTTCTTATGCTTTAGTTGGAAGAAGACGTGTTAAGGAACAATTAAAGAAAATTGGTGGTATGGAATTCTATGATGTGCATTTTTCTTATATTGATTTAGATACTATGGAAGAAAAGTTTATTTCTGTACCAGAGAGTGGTGGAGGTAAACTTATTCCAGAAGGAATGTTAAAAGCAGGACATACTTATTTTATAGGTAGAGGTAATTCTGGAATGATAGGAACATTTAAAATAGAAGTTGAATCCCCAAGTGGACACGGAAAATTTGCAATATCTGGTATAGGAACTGATAGAGAAACAAAAGAAGCATTGAATACAGCATTTAATTATTTCAAAGCAAATAAAAAAAGTATAAGTGCAAGTATTCAAGTTGATAATGTAGATTATTTATTACATATAGAAGATTTACAAGGAGTAGGTGCTTCAAAAGATATTTCTCTTGCATCTTTTGTTGCAATGTGTAGTAGTGCCTTAAAAAAGCCAATGCAGGGCAGTTTAGTTATACTAGGAAGTATGAGTATTGGTGGGACAATAAGTAAAGTGGAAGAATTAGCAAATACTCTCCAAGTATGTTTTGATTCTGGAGCAAAGAAAATATTGCTTCCTATGTCTTCAGCAAGTGATATATCAAATGTACCAAGTGATTTATTTTCCAAATTTAATATATCATTTTATAATAACCCAGAAGACGCAGTATATAAAGCCTTAGGGATAGAATAATTTTTGAAGGGAGTTTTATAATGATTAAATTAAAGAATGTTGTAATTAATAAATACAAAAGTTTTTTAGAAAAGCAAGAAATAGAGATTGAAGATGGGGTTACAAGAATAGTAGGGAAAAATGAAAGTGGAAAAACTGCATTACTTGAAGCAATGGCAAAATTCAACTATTTTGATTCAAAAGATAAAACATTTACTTTTAATAGTACAAACGATTATCCAAGAGGCGAATTAAAAAGATATCAACAAGAATATCCAAATGAAGATTTTGATGTTATAACTTGTACTTTTGAATTGTCTGATGATTTATTAAATCAGATTTCAGAAGACGTAGGAAAAGAAGTATTTACAAGTAAATCAATTATAGTTGCAAAAACATATAATAATTCTAAAAAGTTTTATAATATATCAATTAACATTAAAAACTTTATAAAACAGTTTTTACAGAATTACACAATAGAAGAAAATATGATGCAAGAACTTATAAAAAGTAATTCGCTAGAAGAATTAGTAGAAAAATTAAAGGAAATTGAAGAACTGACAGAAGTATATAAGGAGTTAAAAACAAAATATATAGATAGTTTTAAAACTGATAACGAAAATAGATTAGCAAGTTATATCTTAAGTAAATATATAGAACCTAATTTGCCAGAATTTTTGTATTTTGATGAATATTATAGTTTACCTGGTACTATTAATTTACAGAAATTTTCAAGTGGTCAAGTTGATGATACATTTACAAAAGAACAAAAAGATATTACAAAAGCATTATTTGAATTATCAAATATTGATATAAAGAAAGTTATGGATTCAAATAATTATGAAGACTTTATTGCTGAACTAGAGGCAACTTCAAATAATATAACAGATAAATTATTAGAATATTGGACTACTAATAAGAATTTAGAAATAAAATTTGAAATACAATCAAAAGAAAATACATCAACTAGAAATATTGAAAAAATATTACAAATAAGAATAAGAAATACAAAACATAGAGTAACATTACCATTGAAAAACAGAAGTAAAGGGTTTATATGGTTTTTCTCTTTTCTAGTTTGGTTTAGTAAAGTTCAAGAAAAGAAAAACTTAATTATACTTTTAGATGAGCCAGGACTTAATTTACACGCTGAAGCACAAGCAGACTTGTTAAAATATATTGATAAAGAACTATTACCAAGATATCAAGTTATATATACAACACATTCGCCTTTTATGATTGAGTCTGATAAATTGGATGAAGTTAGAACTGTTTATGATTCAAATGATTCAAAAGTAGGAAGTATAATATCAAATGCACTAGAAGAAAAAGATAAAGGAACTTTATTTCCTTTGCAAGCAGCATTAGGATATAATTTGGCTCAAAACTTATATATTTCTGATAAAAATCTTTTAGTTGAAGGTGTTGCAGATTTGATGTTTTTAACAGTTATGTCCGGAATATTAAAAGAAAATAATAGAGAAGGTCTTAACGAAGATATTACAATAGTTCCTGTAGGTGGATTAGATAAAGTAGCAACATTTATATCATTACTTCGTGGAAATGAGTTAAATATGGTATGTTTACTTGATACCTTTATTGATCAAAAAGGTAAAAAGAGATTAGAAGATTTAATAAAAGATAAGATAATTAAAGAAAAACAAATTAAGTTTTTTGACCAATATATAGACAGATTGAATATTGCAGAAATTGAAGATATGTTTGAAATAGAAGAATATCTAAAATTGTTTAATGAAGAATTTTCAAAGGATTATAAGTCAATATCAAGGGAAGAAATTGATATAAATAAACCTATAATTCCTCAAATAAATAAAATTATTCAAAAGGATAGATTTAATCATTATAGACCTTCAAGATACTTAACTTCCCTTTGTGTAGGTAAAGATTATTTTTCAGAAAGTACACTTGCAAGATTTGAAGCATTATTTAAAGATATAAATAACCTTTTATAACAGCAAACTTATTGCTGTTATTTTTTTGAGCATAAAAATATTAATTCCGTGATAAAAAACAACATTTAATGACATAAAATCAGACTATTACACAATTCGACAAATTTTGCGAAAAAATTGTTGTATAATGACACCAATAACAATGCTAAACTATGTAATATATGGAAAAGAGGTATTTAGAAATTAAATTAAATAAAAAAGAAATGATTAAGCAGTAGTATTTCTTAAATAAAATAATTAGATTATATTACTGGTTAATTTTTTTTCATAAGAGGAAACCAATTATAAGAAAGTTGATTGCTCATATAAAAAATATGGCATTGTTACTTTGTTGTAGGAGTTGGTATCCCTTATGAATGAAAAAGAAATGTTGTATTATTTAACATTGATTCTAAAACAAGTAGTGATTTATCAAGGGGAATTTGACACTCCAAAAGTAAATTATTTTGATGTTAATGATTTTCAATATAGATTTTACGCCGAATGTATGACTCGTTTATTGAGTAATGCATTCGGCGTTTTTTTGTTAATTATAAAAAAGATAATTGTTAGGTGTAGAAGCCCACCATCTATCAATTTTGATTATTAAAAAATTGAAATTGATAGGAGGAAAATGATATGGCAGAACGCCCAAAAAGAAGAAGATATAAGGATAATCCTTATACTTTAAATTACATAGAAAGTAAAAATATTTATACAGTTAGTTTTAAAGATGTAAAAGGAAAATTACAGGAAGTAGAAATTAATAAGGAAATATATAAAGCACTTGATAGGTTTGAATTAGATGATTTATCTGAAATGAACGAATATGATAATCATATAGAACATTCAGAAATATTTGAAAACAATCTTGAATCAAGAGCAAAGGACAAGCAAATATTGTTAGAGGATATGATTATTCAAAAAGTAACATTTGAAAAATTGAAAAAAGCAATAAATGAACTACCAGAGATTCAAAAACGAAGAATAAAAAAATATTATTTTGATGAAAAAACAGAACAAGAAATAGCAGATGAAGAAAATGCTACTCATCAATCAGTTCACATAATTTTAGAACGAGCATTAAAGAATTTGAAAAAAATATTAAAAAAATTAGATTAGGTGTCTGCAATTTTGCGTTTTAGTTAGGAAACAGGTGAGAGGGAGTTAATCCTTCTCACCTGTTCCTTTCATTTTATTTAAACTTCCTTGTTTGAAGTAAAGAGTGATTAGAGCAGGAGCGTTCTTTGACAATTTGATATACACTTCATCAAATACGTTCCTATTAGGAATAGCACATTAGCAAGTACGCTTGCCGATAAAATACTTGGCTATAAAATTAGGTAGCACCTAATTTGCGAAGAAAACTAATAGTATTAAAGATACTCCTGCCTAGCCACAGACTCAAGCAATGGGGGCAGCCCGGAGAGATCCTCGGGGAGGTGGAATTCCTGTGAGATTATTTAGCAAATAATCGTTTGATGATTTCCCGTAAGTTGAGGGGTTCGAGGAAAAATATCAACTTATTTTAGTACACAAAAATAGAATCTTATATTGATCATTAAAAAAATATCTAAACTAAAAGCCAGAGTTAAATACTTTGGCTTTTTTACATTTATAGCGAAAGGAATGGTATAAAAATGAAAAGAAAAAATTATAAAGTTAAAATTAAATTAGTTTTTGAAACAACAATGAATCATTCACAAACTAGTATGGAAAAAGCGAAGGAAGACGTTAATAGAGTATTAACAAACTATTTAAAAGATAAGAAATTGAATATATTAAATTTATTTCAAGAGCCACCACATATAACATATAAAGTAGAAAAAAATGAACAGTGACAATATTAAAAGAGGAGATATATATTTTGCTGATTTAGATCCAGTAATAGGCAGTGAACAAGGAGGACAACGTCCGGTGGTAGTTGTTCAAAATGACTTAGCAAATAAATATAATCCTACAATAATAATTGCACCAATAACATCTGTATTAAAAAAGAAAAAATTATCAACTCATATACTAATAAGAAAAAATAAATATTTAAAAAACGACTCTATGATTTTATTAGAACAGATAAAAACTATTGATAAATGTAGATTAATATCTTTTATAGGAAGACTTAATAATAATAAAGTTAACCAAATCAGTAATAGATTATTAGAAATATTTGAAATTGACCTTACCGATTATTTTTGTCATTTAGAAAAGAGAAAAACAAATAAATTCCAAGAAGAAAAATTATACAGTGAATATTATGATATAGAAAAAGAGGAGGAATAATAATGAATGAAAATATGGTTTATACAGTAAAAGAAGTTGCTAAAATGCTACATTCTAGTCCTAATTATATATATGAATTAATAAACAAAGGTTATTTACCTGCAATAAAACTTGGAAGTGTAAAAATATTAAAATCTTCCCTTGAAAAGTTTTTGATACAAAATGAAGGTAAAGATTTATCAGATACAAATAGAATAAAATCATTAACAAATATTGAATTAGAGGAGGTGGAAAATGGCTAGTATAAATATTAGAAAAAGAGGAAATGTATATCAATATGCATTTGAAGTTGGTAAAGTCAATGGCAAACGAAAACAGATTACTAAATCAGGTTTTAGAACAAAGGCAGAAGCACAGGCGAGTGGCACAAAAGCATATAATGATTATTTGAATACAGGATTGACTTTTAAAGAAAAAGAAATATCTTATTCTGAATATTTAGATTATTGGATAGAAAATCATTGCGAGATGAATTTGAAATATAACACTACTCAAACGTATAAAATTATTATTGATAAATATATAAAACCTAATTTAGGGCATTATAGATTAAGTGCAATAACAAGTGTTAGATTGACAACTTTTATAAATGAAATAGTAAAACAAAATAATTTTTCAAGAGCATATTTTAAAAATATATTAAAAGTAGTAAAAGGCTCATTTAGAGATGCTTGTAGTGTGTTTGGCTTTATAAATACGAATCCTGCAATGATAGTAAGGCTTCCAAAGATTGAAGAGAAAAAAGAAGATATAAAACATATTTATACACAAGATGAAATTGACTGTATATTATCAAGATTTAAAGATGATGATACTTTTACTTGTGCATTTTTAACTTCTTGTTATACAGGTATGAGAACAGGAGAAGTATTTGCTTTAACTTGGGACGATATTGATTTTGAGAAAAAAATAATAAAAGTGAGGCATAGTATTTATGATAAAAATAAAGATTATAAAGGAAGATGGTATATTGGGACAACCAAAACAACTAATGGTGTAAGAAATATTAATATTTGTAATACACTATATAATGCTTTATTAAATTATAAGAAAAAACAAGATATGTTAAAAAAACTATATGGTACTAAATATATCTATTATCATATTGAAAAAGTTTTAAATGAATATGGTAAAGTAAAAGAATATAGAATAGTAAAAAATGATAATGATTTAGATTATTCTAGTAAGATAGATTTAATTTTTACAAAGAAAAATGGATTATACAATGGGGCTGACATAATTAAATATCCATATAGTATAATACATCACGAACTAGGCATAAAAAAGTGTAGATTTTATGATTTAAGAGGCAGTTATGCAACTAAAACATTAAAAAGTGGTGTGGAAATTCGTGATGTTGCAGATATTTTAGGACATAAAAATGTAGAAACAACAGAAAACTATTATATATCAAGTACGGCAAGTTCTAGGAAAGAAGCAGTTGAAATATTTGAAAAAACAACTCAATCAAATATAATTACAAATATTTCTCAATATAGAATAGAAAAATAAATTTTTTTGTACCTGTAGAAAAAAAGATTAAAATATGATATAATACTTAAAGTTTATTAGCAATTTCCCTGAGCCAATGTGCAAATAAAAAAAACGCAGAATTGCTTTTAAACAAAGAAAAAGATATACTGAACTTGGTAAATGAAATGTTGACAAAGTCATCCATTTGTCATCCTATGATAGATTACAGTAATAATAAAAATACTATAAATACCAAATGTATTAAACCAGTAATGACCTTTAAAATCAATAAATAAAATAAATACTAAAAATACTGTAAATAAAATAAATACAAGTCAGTTATGCCCGTGTGGCAGTGGAAAGAAGTATAAACAGTGTTGTGGAAAGTAGTAAAAGCCCAGTAATTTGATGTGAAACCTGTTTAGTAGACATCAAAAAAAAGACTAGGATATTAAAAAGAG
>ERZ1643251.2042-NODE-2042-length-21365-cov-6.154341_pt1 | contig 21365 bp, 22 predicted proteins | sample MGYA00579261_ERZ1643251 | MGnify/ENA primary metagenome ERZ1643251 (study PRJEB29033, sample SAMEA4952267) | chicken gut metagenome | biome: Broiler Chicken; feature: Gastrointestinal Tract; material: Caecum | place: Ireland | collected 2018 | study: Broiler... | reverse complement strand
TTTTGCTTAGAATTCATTATTTTTTATGTAACATTTTTACTTGTAAGTCACATAACTATTTATTAATCAAATAATCATATTGAAATAAAAAAGGCGATGTGTTACAATTTTAATATGGAATGATTAGGTTGGTGAAAAAATGAAACGAGCAAAAGAGTTTTTATTATTATCTTTTCTGGGATTTTTTTGCTTCATATTAAATACAAAAGCGGCTTGTGATTATGATACACAAGTAAAACTTGCAACTGAAGCTGCAAATGTAAATGTAACATATGAAATAAAAAAGCGGATTATTAATGTTTATACAGGAGAAGTTGCATTGGATGCTACTGATGAAGATGTTGAATTTGATGGCGATTATGCATATGAGAACAAAATATTTATATCTTTAATGAATATTAACGAAAATATTTATATTGAAATGACTGGAAGCAATGGTTTTAATGAGATATACTATTATGATGATTCTAACAATGGTTCAATAGAAATAGATGGTGGTTTAGGAGAAGAAATAGTTAATTATAAAATTATTGTAAAAAGTGTAAATGAAGAATGTAATGATAAAGCATTAAGAAGTATAGATTTTGTTACACCAATGAAAAATCCTTATAGTGATTTATTAGCTTGTGAAGGTGTTAATGAATATTACTGTCAGCCTTATGTTACCTATGAAATTGATTTAAGCGAGGGACAGGTTATTGATAAGGCTATGGAGATAAAAAACAATAAAGAAAATGAAAATCAAAATGAAGAAAATAAAAATTGGTGGGAGGAATGGTTAGAAAAAAATAAATGGTTTGTTCCTACATTAGTTGGAGTGATTGTATTAGCAGGGGTTGCTACTACCGTGATAATTATTAGAAAACGGAGGAGTAAAGTAATATGAAAAAGAATTTAATTGTAGTTTTAACTTTTTTGATTATGTTTCTAATTTTTCCTAGTAATAGTAAGGCAGAATTAGTATGTGATCGAAATATTGTTTATAATGTTCAAAAGACAAGTTGTGAGTTATTACAACTTAATGGGTTAGTTTATGGAATGAATTTATATAATACAACTTTAAATGGAAGCAGTATAAAAACGTATTGTATTGATCCAACTTTAAAAAGTGGTACAGGCGATAATAGATGTGTAAGAAGAATTGATCCGTCAGATAGCTCAAATGGGTTATATGTACAAGCCTATGATGTAGCAGTTACTAGGGCATATCAAATTTTAACAAATGATGGAAGAAATACAACTTCAACTGCTGATAGAATTATAGGCGAAATAATTTTTAGATGGCTTGGAGCAAATTATGGCCAAATGTCTTCTAATAAAACGGCTTTTGCTACTAGTAGACAATGTGGAAATAATAATTATGTTTTAAGTTCTACAGTTATGTTAAATATTTATGCGAATCCTTTTTTAACAAACTATTGGAATACAGGAAATACAGAATATAATTACGCTAAATCTGTCTTTCAACAAGCAACTGCTGCTGGTAATATGATTTTAACTGGCCAAAGTTATGAAGATGTTTTTAATTCTTTAGGAATGTGGCAAGATGAATATTCATTTAATACTACAACAGAATATAAAGATGGTTTAGAATATATCACAGTTAATATGAATTTAACAAATGATGTTCAAAATGTTTATTGGAGTCAATTTAGGGGAGGATGCTCAAATACTACCGTTAAATGTGCAACTATGGAAGCAAGCGGAAGTGGCAATACTGGCAAAGTTGTTATTCAAGTAACAAAGGCTGCTGATTATAATGGTCAAAGTTATGGAATATATGTTGATTCTTCAATTTATGATATAAGATCATCATCCGCTAATATGATAATAGTTCAAGGTGGTTCTTCTTTATTACAAAGAATGCTTTTAGTAGCTGATAGTTCAGCAAATATTACTTCTAATCCGAATTTTCCAAGAGGTGGAAGAAGACATTATCCTGATCATAATAATTCAGAAAGTTGTTTATGCGATACTAACACTGGTACTTGGACTTATCAAAAATATCAAGATGGTAGTCGTATAGAATATGCAACATGGAAAGAGACTGATTCTAATTTTTCTGAAATGATGCAAAAATATCAAGGAAAAGGATGCCCAACGACGTGCTCAAAAGCTCCTGATAAACATGTTTGTGAAATAGTTGATGGAAAGCATTATTGTGAAGATGGTGAGCCTTGTGACGAGGATGAGTATATTAAAGATTGTTTATGTAATCCAGTTGTAACTATTCCATCTGATTGTAATGACTTTGATACAGCTACAACTGAAAATGGATATATAAGCGATATTGCTACAACTGACAAAAATTGTAATAATTCGAATGTTGTTGATCAAATAAAAAAATGTGTAATTGATAATACTGACGCTCGTGATGAATCTTTTGAGGCAACAAATGAGCTTAATGGTAATCCTTACTGTAAAGTTTGGTGTTCAGAATCTTATGATTTTAAATTGCCAACTGCTCAATATTCAACTAGTGGAGGATATTTTACATTAGCAACTACTATTAGTGGAAAAAGAGATTGTTATATAAGTAGTGCGGATAATCCTGAAGAACCAATTGATGAAGCAAAATTTAATGAAGATTTAACAAAAGCACAAAATGAAGTTATAAGCGCATATAATGAATACGCAAAATGGAAAGCTGCTGCTGCTACAAAAGCTTCATCTCATATTGAAAGCGATTCTGCACCTGGTAGATCTTGTGGCCCTGGAAGTTCACCAAGTTGTAATTCTTGTTCTGGTGATAGTGCAAGCGTAACTGTTTATGAAAAAGAGTGGTCTTGGACTGCTTATAGAAATGATGGTTCAACTTATGCTGATCGTGCATCATATTCTAGTGGATCAGTAAGTTGTGGAACATGTAGTTGTAGTGCTGAAGAAGGTGATGATCCTGATGCATCTGGTGGTACATATCATGTAGAAGATCGCGATAACGCATTGGCAACATTAAAAGAAAAAATTAATAATTTAAATACAATTATTTCTCAATATAATAGTTGTACTGGTGTTATAACTAACAATAAAAATTCGGATTTAGCTTCTGTTGACGCTTCTTCAACTACTTCTTCAAGTTGGGATAACGACATGCAATTTGATCCAACTGTTGATTTTACTTATGATCAAGATTATATAAATCAAATGAGTGGTTCTTTTGAACAAGTAAATAATAGTTCTGATGCTACATATATGTATTGTTCTGGTGATACAAATGATAAATATGAGTGTCAATCAGGTCAAACTTCTTCAATTGCTACAACCGCAAAATCAATTTTGACTTGTGATGAAGGAAGCTGTTCTTGGAAAAACTTTAATGTTAGTACTGCTAAATGGATTCGCAAAACTAAAACTAATAGTGCAGACTATCAGGTAGCCGAAACATTCTCAACTTATACTCAATACGGAACTATAAAAGTTCAAGAAGGAAATGACAATGATTATCTATGGACTACATTACCTGAAGGATCTTTGCCAGTTTCTTTAATTACCAAAACCGGTGTATTTCCTTTCAAATTTACCTTTGGAAATATTGGTCAATCAAATACAATAAGTGGCACTAATGGATTAGGCCGTTTAATTGATAATGAAGATAGCAATAGTATTACAGTTGACGTTTTAACAAAATATAATGAACTTGATTCTAAATATAAATGTGATGGAGGGGCTTCTTCAACAACTGATGGTGGCTACGTTTGTCATTATTTAAACAATTGTCCTGGTTGTGACTTTACTTGTGATGATGATAATAATTGTGAATTTGATGATTGCGATGGAGGTTATTGTATATTAGAATGTCCTAATTGTGTATTTGATGGTGAGAAATCTAACTTTTCTTATCGTACAGTTTCATTAAATAAATTGTTCCCTAATGATCGTACTCCTGGTTATAATTGGAATAAGAATTCTAATGATAAAGCTAAAAAAACTTTAGAAGAAATAACTAATGATGGTGAAAGTATTTATGAAACTCCACAATATTCTTATACTTTAACGCCAGCTAATTTGAAAAATATTAGAGAATATAATGATAAGGCTGTTTCATATACAAATAGTCGAACACCAATAACAATTGATAGTAACGATGATGAAGCCATTTATTGTGAAACGGTTGAATACAACGGCATTAGTTATAATGTTAAATGTAAGAGTAGATTCTTAGATATAATTGAAAATAGTAAATATAAAAATGTTTATGTTCAAAGTGATTCAATTATTCGAAATGAAGAATGGACTTTGTATGATGGTACGATTGGTAATAATATTGGACCAGCATGGAAGTAGGAGGTAATTAGATATGAGAGAATCTTTTTGGGGATACTGGATAATTCTACTAGGTATTTTTGTGATTGTTATAATGATGCTTGTATCTAATTTAACTACTACAAATACTCAAGATTATTATTTAATTAAAGAAGTAACAGAGGCATCAATGGTAGATGCAATTGATTATGCGTATTATCGTCAAAGTGGAGAATTAAAAATAAATCGTGAAAAATTTGTTGAAAGTTTTTTAAGAAGATTTGCTGAAAATGTGGCATTAAGCACATATCAAGTTGATTTTTACGGTATTTATGAAGCACCACCAAAAGTAAGTGTTCGAGTAACTACCAAATCCGCTTCATATACGGTTGCAGCTGATCCAACTTCATTTGACATTATAAATAGGTTGGATGCAATATTAGAATTAGATGGTTCTGTAACTTCAACTGGAAATTAAAATAATGATAAGATTAAAAAAAATATTTATTGGCAATAAGGAGGAATAAATATGGGGAATATTTTAGTTAAATTAAAGAGATTTTTTAAAAATAAAAATACAGTTACTATTTTATGTGTTTTAGCTGGAATTTTGGTTTTATATATAGGATATAATTGGCGTGTTAGTTCTGCAACTAAACCCGTTTCTATTCCTTATGCCAAAGCCACTTTAGAGTCAAGACACATTATAACTAAGGAAGATATTGGTTATATTGAAGTTGCTAGTTCTGTCTTAGAAAGACAACCTAATATTATAAGAAATGCAAATCAATTAATAGGTCAAGAAATAACTTATGGAAATACAGTTCAGATTAATAGCTTCTTTTTTAAAGAGGATGTTACTGATACTGTAACAAATCAAGAAAATTCTTCTAAATTACTTGGAATGGAAGATGGTTATGCACCGGTCACAATTGATGTTGATTTGCATTCAACTTATGGTAATGCTATGTATCCTGGCAATTATATAGATTTATGGTTTAGTGGAAAAGATGAAAGCGGACGCTTAATGTATGGTAAGTTTATTCAAAGTATTAAAATTTTAGATGTTGATGATTCAGAAGGCAGAAGTGTTTTTGAAACTAATGCTGAAAATAGAACACCATCACAACTTGTTTTTGCTGTTCCTGATGATATGAGAGCTTTAATAAAAAATGCTCAAGATTTAGGTGAACTTGTACCAGTTCCACGTAATAAATCATATACTTCAAACCCTGGTGAAACTAAAATTGCTAGTACATATTTACAAAATTATATTTTATCGCATACAGCAATAATAAGTGATAACAATACTACTGGAAACGGGGGAGAATAAAATGGGAAATTTTATTACAAAGTTAAAAAGATTTATTAGTAATAAAAACACAGTTACTATACTATGTATATTGGCTGGTATAGTAGTACTATATATTGGATATAATTATCGAATTAATTCAAAAATTAATCCGGTTAAAGTTCCTTATGCTAAAGTTGCATTAGAATCAAGACATGTTATAACAGCAGAAGATATTGGTTATATTGAAGTTAACAGTGATGTTGTTAAACGCGCTACTAATTTAGTTCAAGATGTAAAACAATTAATTGGTAAAGAAGTAACTTATGGTAATGTAATTGCTAAAAACAGCTTTTTTTACAGTGAAGATATTACTGATCCAGCATTATCTCCTGATTATGTTTTAAATGATATTGAGGATGGTTATACTGCTTTTTCTTTAACTGTTGATTCAGCTAGTACGTATGGTAATTCAATTCATAAATCTGATTATATTGATTTATGGTTTAAAGGTGAAGATGATACTGAAAAAATTATTTATGCAACTTTAGTTGAAAGTATTAAAGTTTTAGATGTTCGAGATAATTTAGGTGTATCATTAGAAAATTCCGAAACTAAAAAGCCTAGTGAGTTATTGTTTGCAGTTCCTGATAATCTATATAGTTTACTTGTAAAAGCTCAATCTGTTGGTTCATTAGAAGCAGTTCCAAGAAATAAGGCTTATACTGCAAATCCTGGGGAAACAAAGGTTGCTAGTGAATATGTTCAAAATTTCATTTTATCTAAGTCAGCTACAATACCTGATGAAGTTGTTAGTGACACTCCTAGTGTTGAAGAAACTAATAGTGCAAAAAATGAATTTAAAACAGCTTTCAATAATCTTTTAAATTCAGCTAAAGAAGCAGCTTTAGATGATGTAGAAAATGGAGTTTTGACTAATAATAGTACTAAATGTTATAGTTATGATGATTTAGTTAATGGTAATTATTTAACAAGATTAGATGGCTATAATGGTAGTGTTTTAGTAACTTATCAAAATAATCAAGCTGTAGTTTCAGGATGGTATAGTAATGGAAATTATATAATTGAAGATGCTGATGAAAATGTTAGCGTTGATGGTATTTTAGATGCCAATAACCGAGTTGCTAGTACAACTTGTGAATAATAAAAGAAAAAAGAGGTGGTTTTATGAATGATGCTATTTTCTCACAATTGGACTTTGGACCATTAGATGAATTTTTAAAGGAAGATAATATTACAGATATTTCATACAGTAACGGTGGCCAAGTATGGCTAAAATCATTAGATAAAGGTGTTTATCAAGTTGTTAGGCCTGAGATTAATAATGCTTTAATGGAAAAGTTAGCTTTCCAATGTGCCAATGTTATGGGAAAAACTTTCAATATGGCTCATCCTTTTTTGGATGCAGAAAGTGCAGAATTACGTTTGAATTTTATTCATGAATCTATTGCTACAAATGGAATTGCTTGTGTTATTCGTAAAACGCCAGCTAAAATAAGATTAAATCGCGAAAAATTAATTAATGAAAAATATGTTTCGGCTGATGTATTAGATTTTTTATTAAAATGCGTAGAAGGCCATGCAAATATTATTGTTAGTGGAGAAACTGGTTCTGGAAAAACTGAGCTTGTTAAGTATTTGGCTTCACATACAAAAGAAAATGAAAAAATTATTACTATTGAGGATACTCTTGAGCTTCATTTAGATAAAATTTTTCCACATCGTGATATAGTGGCAATGAAAACTAATAACATAGCTAGCTATTCTGATGTTTTAGTTACTTGTATGCGTCAGAATCCTATTTGGATATTACTTTCAGAGGTGCGTAGTGCAGAAGCCGTAATGGCTGTTCGTAACTCTATATCATCTGGACACCATATTTTATCTACAATTCACTCAGATAAAGCTAGTTTAATTCCAATGCGTATGTTTGCCTTAATAGAAAGTAATATTGATGTTGAACAGTTTGTAACTACAATTCATCGTTATGTTCAAATTGGCATTTACGTTAAAGGCTATATGAGTAAAGAGCTAGAAAGATTTCAAAGGGAAATATTAGAAGTTTGTGAATTTTATGTAGATGATAATAATAAACCAAAAGTTAATACTATTTATAAAAAAACTTTGACTGGTGAAATTACAATGAATAATCCAACCAAAAATTTACGAGAGTATTTAGGTATTAGTGGAGTAATATTAGATGATGATATTTTTCATTTAAATAGCAAAAAAAATGATAATGATTTACTTAAAAAAATAGATAGCAATACTGCTATTGAAACTTTATAAAAGAAAGAAGGAGTTATAAATGCTTGAGCTAATAATATTAATTGGTTTAGCTGTTTTTGCTTTAACTTATCGTTTTAATAATGGCGATAATGTTTACAAATTTTTTGTAAGTCAAGCTACTAGTATTTATGAAAAATATGCACCATATAGTTTTAAAGAAGTTAGGGCTAAAACAAAAGAATTGGGACAAGAGTATACTCCAAGACAGTATTTAACTCAAGTAGTTATTTTTGCAGTAGTTGCTTTTGGAATAAGTTATTTATATTTTTATAACATTATTATTTCAATTATCTATGCTTTGATTGCTGTAGCTTTTATTCCTTATTTAGCTTATCTAAGATGCCAAAAAGTATATAGTGAGTTTATTTTTGAACAAATACAAATCTATACAACAAATGTTATTATGGAATTTAATACTACTCAAAGTTTTGTTAAGTCTTTAGAGGGAGTAAGGGATTCAGGAATATTAGAAGACCCTGTTTTAGAAGATGTAAAAACAATGATTGATATGTCTTATCAAAATGGTACGATTGATGAATCAATTGAATTTTTTAATCATAAATATCCTTATTATATGGTAAAAAATATGAATCAATTGTTTTTACAAATTACAAAAGAAGGCGCTAAAGATTCAGGACAAGCTTTGGAAAATATGTCAATGGATATAGATGCTTTAGTTGAAGGTGTTTATCGAGATCAAATTGATCGTAAAGAATTTCATAGACGATTTGTAACATTTGGAATGGCATTATTTTTATTAGTAATGGCAATGCAATTTTTATTAGGAACAGATTCTTACATCGAATTATTGGATATGTGGTATGTTCAGTTAATACTTCATGCCATAATAATTATTAATAGTTATTTTTTAATTACAGGTGAAAAATTTTACTATGAAGATGTGGGGGTGGAATAATGTATTGGGAAGTTTTTGCTTTAGCTGGAATATTATTGTTTTTATTAAATTATACAGGTAAGATAAGCGCTAATCGGTTTGTTGCTGATAACGAAGTTTATTTTAGACGTCTCAAAGAAAGTGATTGGGATTTTTATGTTAAAGCTAAATATGGTGATACTGTTAATCCAGATTTCCTTTTTAATAAAAGAATTAAAAATGGTTTAATCACTATTTTTGTGGCATTATGTTTTTTAATATCAAATTTATCTTATTTAACAATTTTATTTAGTATTTTAGCAGGTTTTTTAGTTTTTAAAATGGATTATTCAAATATTAAAAAATATTATAAAAGGCATTTGAATGAAATAGATGCAATGTTGCCACATTATTTAAAAAGCTTAGAGATTTTAATTCAACATTATACTGTTCCAGTGGCTTTAGGAAAATCTATTAATGATGCTCCAGCAATATTTAAAGAAGGATTACAAGAATTAATTAATCAAATTAATGAAGGTGATGATACAATTAATCCTTATATGCAATTTGCTAAAGAATATCCTGTACGTGACTCTATGAGGATGATGAGGCTTTTATATCGTTTGTCTTTAGGACGTCAAGAGCATAAACAAGAGCAATTATTAACTTTTTCAAAAACAATTTCTAATTTACAACAAAAAGCTCGGGAATTAAAATATAAACAAAGACTTGAGAAAATGGAAAGTAAAACAATGAAAATGTTAATAACAACAGGACTAGGTGTAATGATTTTATTAATATTTGCTGTTTTAATGTTAATGAATATGTAATTTATTGATATTTTAAAAAAAACTAGTTATAATAATATAAGAGTAGGAGGTAAAAAATGAAAGAAGCAACGGGTGAATTAAATATGACAGTTGTAACTGTAGTAGCTATTGCTGCAGTAGCCGCATTCTTCTATGCCTTTGTTTGGCCAGGAATTCAAGCTAGTATAAAAGCTAGTACATACTGTGCATCTGCTAATTGCGAAGCTGATAACAAAAATTGTACTTATTATGATGAAGATGGAGTCTTACAAAGCGGTTTGGACTGTTCTAGTTATAATAAAACAGGTGAATAATCGGAGGTAATAAAAATGAAAGAAGCTACTGGAGAACTTAATGCTACTGTGTTTGTTGTTATTGCTGTAGCTTCTCTTGTAGCTTTTTTCTATACTGTTATTTGGCCATCAATAAAAGTAAATTTAAATGAAAATATTGCTTGTAATCGAGCAATTTGTGATAGTAAGCCTAATGCTGATGGACGAACTGTTAATTGTAGATTAATTGAAAACGGTCAAAAGTCTGAAGAATTTACGTGTGCGTGGAAAGGTTAAATAGGAGGTAGAAAATAATGAGAGAAGCTATAGGTGGAACTTGGTTATTTCAAATAGTTATTGTTTTTATACTACTATTTACTGGTTTTATGTGTCTAACAATTAACCGAACTAAAGCATTTCATGTTAAAGATCAAATAATACAGGCGATTCAGGATCATAATGGAATAGATTTAAATAATGGTTATGTTGAAAATAGTGATGATGCTTATGCTGATATAGTTGGGTACATAAAAGAAAACTCATATCGGACGACAGGTAAAGTTCCGGCTAGTGAAGTTATAAATGGTGAAAAAATAGATTACTATTGTTTTGATCGAAACGGAAAACCTTTAAATGGGAGTGCTGATACAGCAGTTTTTTGCTTAGCAGAAATGGATGTTAAAAGTAATGCTGGTAGTAGTTATAATGAACTTCCTAAAATGCGTTATTATCGAGTTATTGTATTTTATCAACTTGATTTACCGATATTTAAAAGTTGGTTTAACTTTAAAATAGTTGGGGATACCAAGACTTTGTTTGGAGATGAAATATGAGACAGGCAATAGGAACGACTTGGACTTTGCAATTAGTCATAATTTTTATGTTAATTTTTGTATCTTTTTTAGCTTTAAGTATAAATTATACAAAAGCTTTTAAAATAAAAAATGAATTAACTACAATGATTGAAAAATATGAAGGTTTAAGCGAAGGCAATGATGGGTCAATTAGTATAATTAATAACTATTTATTATATAACAATTATACAGTAATGGGTAAATGTGAAGAAGATGAATATGGAGTAGATAATTTAAATGATTCTATTATAAAGAAAGTAAATAAAAATGAAAAATATTATTATTGTGTTAAAAAAATTGATGAAGCAACTGAAGCTTTACCATTTAAAGCCAAATATAAAATAAAAATATTTTTTAATTTTAGTTTACCTATAATTGGACAATTATTTACTTTCAATGTTGATGGAACCACTATAAGTATTACCAATAGTATGACAGATATCGAAACATCTTATAATTAGAAAGGATAATTTATGAATGTTAAAATAGTTAATAAATATGCTACATTATTAGCAAATTTAGATATTGATTTTATTAAAAGTGTAGAAGGACAATTTACACCTGAAGAAATAATAATACAATTTTCTAATTTTTTCTTTAATAAAATGATTCTTGACATAACAGCAATAAAAAATTATGAAGATATTACAACTATTCAAGAATTGTCTGTAAATATGGACATGAGTAAAGTAATTTTATTATTAGATGACTCTGAAGTTGTAAATAGTCCTAGGTATTTATCACAGTTAGTTTCAATGGGAATTTATAATTTTACTAGAAACGTGGATGCTATAAAATTTCTAATTGATAATCCTAATTCATATAAAGATGTTGCCCAATACCATCAATTAAATAATGTAGTAGTTGATAGTGTAGTATCTAGTGATAGGGTTAATAAAGATGTACCTCCAACAGTTATATATGAACAAAGAGATTTAAGAATTATCGGAATAAAAAATGTAACAGAACATGCTGGAAGTACAACCTTAACATATTTGTTAAAGAAACAATTAGAAAAAAAATACAAAGTTGTTGCAGTTGAGGTTGATGATAATGATTTTGTTTATTTAAATGATAAATCATTAAAACATACTAATCATATGGAATTAGCAAATTTTATTGCTAAAAATTATAATTTGGATGTTATTTTAGTTGATTTAAATGATCAAGGCTCAGAAAGTGCTTGTACAGAAGTATTATACTTGATTGAGCCAGGGCTTATTAAATTAAATAAATTAATTCGTAAAGATAGAAATATTTTTGAAAAGTTAAAAGGCAAGAAAGTTATTCTTAATAGAAGTGTTTTAAACAGTTCTGATATAGCCGATTTTGAATATGAATCACGTAGTAAAGTATATTTTAATATTCCTTATTTAGATGATAAATTAGATAATAATCATGTTTTAAATGAACTTTTAATTAATTTAGGTTTTAGTCGTTTAGATGATGATAATTCTGAAAAAGGTGGCAAATTATTTAGTATTTTTAAGTAACAATAGTTGTTACTTTTTTCTTTATTTGATAAAATAGATACATGATTAGGTGGTGGATTTATGAACGATTATGATAATGAAGAAGTATCAAGTGAAGAACTTGAAAATCGGGAAAAAGAAGCCACAGAGATAGCTGAAAATAATATTGATGAAACTGCTAATGAAGTGGAAACAGAATTAAATACACAAAATAAAATGGCCGAGTTAAGCGCAGAAAAAGCAATAATTGATTTGTTATTGAAAAAGAAAAAAATTGTAATTTTTGCTGTAATAGCAGGTATTTTTGGCGTTTTTTTAATTTTAGTTGCGGTTATGACTGGTTCTAAAGTAAATGAGTATCAATATATAGAACCAAAATGTACAAATGTAACAATAAATTATGATCCTTTTGGGCCTGATGAAGGATCTACTACAACTATGTCTTTAGAAGATTATGTTAAAAAAGCAACTTATGCATATGCAAATGAATATACAAGTGAAAATGCTGATAACATTCACATTTATGCTTCACTAGCAATTTCTTTAAGAACGGAAGTTTTAGCTAATAATTGTATAGTTACATATCATGATAAAAATTTGAATGATAACTTTGAAGAAAATAAAAGTATTGAAAAAGCTTTAGAAATAGCTTCAGGTGTCGTTATGGTTGATGAAAATGATAACTATATAAATTCTAAAGTTTCATCTTTTTGTTGGAATAATAATGAGAATGAAGAATATACACTTTTTCAAAGTAATTTAAAAGTTCCTAATACTTTTACAAATATTTATTTGAATAATGACATTTATAAAAATTGTCCTTGTAATAGTCCTCAAGGTGACGCTTTTGATGAAGATAATCCGTATAGTGAATGTTGGATTACTTGGGATAGTGATGATGATGGAATAGATGATAAAAGTGAATGGCTACATCAAGAAAATGAAACCGGATATAGTTTTTATGGTGCAGGATTTTTATTAAAAAATCACGGTTTTTTGTTCAATGATATTTTAAAATATTTTTATGGTGATAAAATTTATTTAAAGACAACAATTGAGGGAACTAAAGAAATTGATAGTGGAAATAAAAATTGTCAAGGTGGAGGAGTTCCATATGATAGTACACCACTTACTAGACAAGAATTTATTAATTTGGTTGAAGAATTTTTTGCATCAGGAAATTATGCAAGTTATTCAGAATATTTTGTATCATATGCTGGTGAAATATATGATATGGGTAAAGAAAAGGGTATTAATCCAGAATTAATTTATATTTTTGCTCGTAAAGAAACTTCTTTTAGAACTGTAAGTTCTGATACAGAACATTATAATTATTACGGAATGGGCCATTGTAATACATGTGCAACTGGAATGTTTTTTGATAGTTTTATGGAGGGTGTAGAATATTTATTTGACTATTTTGTTGAGAAAGGCTCTTTGCAAGCAATTGTACAAAATTATTCTTATTTAGGTGATTACTTATATAATTTTGATGAAAAACAAGAACAAGGAACAGGTGGCTGTTATTATTTAGAAATTATATATGGTGATAATTATTCAAGATGTGATGATAGTTATTATTGTTCACCTTCTAATACAGCAAATTGTCTGCCAACAACTGATGAAGAAAAACTAGCCTATATTAATTGGCAAGCTGAAAAATATGTTGAACATCGCCAAGCAATATTTAAATTAAGTGGTAATGTTTGTTCAGGAAGTGAAATTGCAACTGATGCTGATTTATATATTCCGGCAAATCAATTGAAAGAACCTTTAAGGGATTACTTGAATTCAAAAGGATTATCTATAACGGATTTAAATTCAACTATATTAAATAATGTTATAGATGCTGGTGTTGGAACGAGAGAAGGTGTGGCAGCAGCCGCTATTAGTTTAATAAATTATATGAATGAATTGGGTGTAAGAATACCTTATACTTATGGTGGAAGTCATGGTGGAGTTGTTGCAGGAGTAAGTAATGAAGCTCCTACAAGTTATTATGGAGTTGATCCAGATTGGGGAACTCCAATAGGAAATTATTATTCAGGAAAAGTTGGACCTTATACACACCTTGGTCCTGATTGTTCAGGCTTTGTTGCTTGGGCTCTACATAATGGAGGAGTAAAAATTAATATGAATACAGCTACTAGTTTTAAAAGCTTAGGTACAAATCATGTGATGGACGGTAGTTATGTAGGAAAAATTGGTGATGTAGTATCTTCTGGTAGTCATGTAAGAATAATTGTTGCAGTAAATGAACAAGAAAAATATTATATAACTGCCGAGTCTCAAACAAGAGAGGCGCCATATACTCCTGAATTTAAAGGAATTAGTTATAAAAAAATGGACTTTGTTACTAATAATTATGTTATAGTTGATATGTCATCATTTTATGATAATAATAGTAAGAATTATAGTCAAAATGAAGCTGAGTTTATAAATTTATATAATAGTAAAACTTTAAATTAAAAAGGGTGATTGAATGAAAAAAGTTATCTTGATTATTGGTATATTAATTTTGACGACAGGGTGTACAGCTGAGTATAATTTAGAAATAGACGATTTAGAATCATTTACTTATAATGAAACAGGTTATATTTCTAGCGAAAACTTAGAAGACATAAATATGATATATAATAGTGAGTGGCCAACTAATGCTTATATTGATGAAGAATACAGTAGTGAGTCAACTGATAAAATAGAAGGAGTAGATTATTACGATGTTAAAAGCTATGAAGAAAATGGCTATTATATAGTAAAGTATAATTTTAATTTTCCTAGTGATAGGTTTGGGAATAGTGCTGGTGTAAAAACAGGATTTTATGATTTTAAAAAAACTTATAATGAAGAAGATGATATAGTAACATTGGATACAGGTAATTTTTATTACGAAAAATTTCCTGAATTAGATAAATTAACAATTAATATTAAAATAAATAATCCTGTTTTATCTCATAATGCTTTAAGCATTGATAATAATGTTTATACTTGGGTATTTAATAAAAATGAATTAAAAAATGCTAGAATTATTTTATCTTATAAAAAAAATGATAACACTAATAGTCAAAAAGCTGAAAATACAAGATTTTTAATTGGGGTATTTATTTTTTTAGGATTTATGATATTTATAATAGTTTTAAATATTTTTAATAATCGAAAAAAAGTAAAATAAGTTTTCTATTTTAAAGAAAATATTGTATAATATATTAGACAAATGGAGGAATAATATGAAATTTCGTGTCTCATCTAAAGATTTTATAATTTTTGTTATATTTTGTGTATTTTTATTGTATTTATGCGCTATTGCTGTTTTAAATTTTTCATCTTTTGCTAATGATGGATCGTTTTATGGACTAAATCCTTTTCCAGCTTTTACTGGGGATTATATTGTTTTAACAATTTTTATGTTTATTGTAGCTTTAATAATTATTTTTTCTAGTGTATCTTCATATATTTTTGATCGAGATAAAAGTGCTAAAAGAATACTTACAATTGGTGAAAAAGAAGAAAAAGGATATTCAAGATGGGCTAAAGAAAAAGAAATAAAAGAAGCTAAAGATGTTGTTCATGTTAAAGCTATTGATCAACATGTTGATGGAGCAGGGGTACCATTAATAAACAATGGTACAGATATTTGGGCAGATAATGGTGAATATCATACGATGATTATTGGTTCTACTGGTTCTGGTAAAACAGAGTGTATAGTTAAACCAATGGTTAATTTATTAGCAAAAAAAGGCGAAAGTATGATTATTAATGACCCTAAAGGCGAACTATATAAATACTGTGGTGATTATTTAAAAACGCAAGGATACAACATTGTTGTTTTAAACTTTCGTGAGCCAGACCAAGGAAATGCATGGAATCCACTTACTATGCCATATTATTATTTTAAAAATGGTAATGTAGATAAAGCAACTGAATTATTAGAAGATATTGCTAACAATATTTTAGTTGATCCTAAAAATAAAGACGCTGCATTCTGGGAAAAATCCGGTGCTGATTATTTTTCAGCTTTAGCAATAGGTTTATTTCGTGATGGTAAAGAAAATGAAATAAATTTAAATTCAATTAATTTAATGAGCACTGTTGGCGAAGAAAGAATGGGTGCTAAAACTTATGTTCAAGAATATTTTGGCCTAAAAGGTGAATCTTCACCAGAATATATTTTTGGTTCTACAACATTTAATGCACCTTCCGAAACTAAAGGTGGAATTCTTTCAACTTTTAGACAAAAAATTCGTATTTTTGCTTCACGTGAAAAATTATCAGAAATGCTTTCATATAGTGATTTTGATATGAGAAGTATTGGTGAGAAAAAAACAGCAGTATTTTTAATTATTCACGATGAAAAAACAACTTATCATAGCTTATTAACTGTTTTCTTAAAACAATGTTATGAAACACTTGTTGAAGTAGCTCAAACTAATGGTGGAAAATTAAGTTATCGAACTAATTTTATATTAGATGAATTTGCCAATATGCCACCTTTATCAGATGTTGATTCTATGGTTTCTGCTGCTCGTAGTAGAGATATTAGATTTACTTTTATAATTCAAAACTTTTCTCAATTAAATGATGTTTATGGAAAAGAAGTTGCAGAAACTTTAAAAGGTAACTGTGGTAACTTGATTTATTTAATTAGTACTGAAATGGCGGCATTAGAAGAAATAAGTAAAATGTGTGGCGAAGTAAAAAGTAAAGAAAAAGACAAAACTGCTTCAACGCCTTTAGTAACTGTAACTGATTTACAAAAAATGAAGTTATTTCAGGCAATAATCAAAAGATTAAGAATGAACCCATTTAAAACTCAGTATGAACCAGATTTTAAAATAAACTGGGGAATTGAAAGAAAAGAATTAGCGTATCCAACTAGAGAAAAAAGAGAAGTGTCTACATTTGATTTAAAAAGTTATGTTTCAGAAGAAAAAAGAAAACAAATGACTGAAAATGCTCAAAATGGAATGCCAAATATGGGAGGATTTAACCCTTTTATGCCATCATCTATGTCAAACCCTTTTATGAATAATCCTTTTGAAAATTCAATGCCAAATACTAATAATAATATGAATTTACCTGGTATGGATAAGCCAATATCTAGTTTAAGTAATGATGAAATCGATAAGATGATTGCGGATATTGATAAAAAATTAAAAGAACTTGATGAAGAAGAAGCTAGAGAAAAAGCTAAAATGACAGAACCTAGTAATTTAGAAATGCCAAAACTAGAAAGTGAAACAAAAAAAGAGACAATCGAAATGCCTAAAATGAATGAACAAAACGTTGAAAAACCTAAAGTAGAAGAAAAAACTAAAATAGAAGAAAAACCAAAAATAAATATTGATGCCGATTCAATTATAATGGATGATAATATGATTACCGATGATGAATTTTTTGATGATTTCTTCCATGAAGATGAATAAAACACAGATTTGTTATGTTTCTGTGTTTTTCTTTTTAAGAAAAATTTTACTTACTTTTTTATTAAAATCTAGACGTATATTATATGTTAATTTAAAAAAAATGCATACTTTATCATAGGTGATAGAGTTGAAAAGAATTAAAGAAAATGAATATCACAAAAGCATGGGCACATTATTTGATCTTTCTAGTCCCGAAACTTTCTTGTATGGCCATCATCCTGATGCCATAAACTTTCCTTATCAAAAATTTATGCTTTATTATGATCAATATCTAAAAAAAGACACCCCTTATTTCTTTATTTGTCAAAAAGGATTACACAGTCAAAGAGTTGTAAGCATGCTAGAATATTTTGGTTATAATGTAACGCAAGTTGTAAAATAATCAATTTTAAAAAGGCTAAGTTATGTCAAACTTAGTCTTTATTAATGACTAAAAATAAAAATAATTGTATAATTATAACAGGATGTGATAAAAATGGATTATGTTATAATAACTTTACTTATTTTATTAATAATTTTAATAATAATTTTAATTTTAAAATTGCAAAAAAATACGCAAAATGATTTAGCGGTTACTGAAAAATTAGGAAATTTTCAAAATTCGTTAACTAAAGAAATAGGTGATTTTAAATACGATTTTTCTAATAATTTAAAAAAAGATTTTGAATCTTTAAATGATCGGATGGAACAGAGGTTGATTTTAATAAATGAAAAGGTTAATACTCGTTTGGATGAGAATTTTGAAAAAACAAATAAAACATTTACAAATGTATTAGAAAGACTTTCAAAAATTGATGAAGCCCAAAAGAAAATAGATAGTTTATCTACAGAAATTGTTTCTTTACAAAGTGTTTTAACCGATAAAAAAACAAGAGGAATTTTTGGTGAGGTTAATTTAAATTATATTTTAACAAGTGTTTTTGGTGAAAAAAATGACAAAATATATGAAATACAATACAAATTATCTAATGGGTATATTGCTGATTCGATAATCCATGCACCTAATCCTTTAGGAAATATTTGTATAGATTCTAAGTTTCCGTTAGAAAATTATGAAAAAATGACAAATAAATCTTTAAGTAAAGAAGAAAGAGATATGGCAACGAAGTTGTTTAAAATAGATGTAAAAAAACATATTGAAGCAATTAGTAGCAAATATATAATACCTAATGAAACGGCAAATCAAGCTATTTTGTTTTTACCAGCTGAAGCTATTTTTGCTGAAATAAATGCCTATCATCCTGATTTACTGAAAGAAGCCTATAATAAAAAAGTTTGGATAACTTCACCAACAACTTTAATGAGTACTTTAACAACCATTGCTATGATAATTAAAAATATGGAAAGAGATAAATATGCTAAAGTAATTCAAAGTGAATTAAATAAATTAGCAGTTGATTTTGAAAGATATAAAGAAAGATGGGATAAATTATCAAGAAGTATTGATACTGTTTCTAAAGATGTTAAAGACATTCATATTACAACTGATAAAATTACTAAACGATTTGATTCTATAAATCAAGTTGAAATACCAGAATTAGAATATAACGAAAAAAAAGAGCCTTAATGGCTTTTTTTTAACGGAAATAAAATAATACAAATATTGATAAAAAGAAACAATAAATTGAAAATTTCCAAAGTTTACCTTTTTGAACTAACATTGATAACCATTTATAAGTAAAATATGTTACAATACCAGCTGCAATAAGGCCACATGTATAAGGAATTAATAAAGAATCTAAATTACCACTTTCAAATAAATCTAAAACGCCAAGTCCCATTGAAGCAACACTTACAGGAAAATATAACATAAAAGTATATTTTAAAGATGATTTTCTTGATAGGCCACATAGTAAGCATCCTACTAAAACAGTACCACTACGGCTTATTCCTGGAGTAAGAGCAATCATTTGCATTAAACCAATTATTAAAGCATCTTTGTAAGTAATATCATAATCTTCTTTTTTACCATTACTTTTACGAACTAAGAAAAGCAATAAAGCCGTAAACATGAATGCTATTCCTAGAAGAGTCATATTGCCGGATAAAGCATCTACTTTATCTTTAAATAATACTCCAGCAATCCCAACTGGAACACTTCCCAAAATTATCAACATACAATATTTAAAATCTTTTTGATAAATTTTTCTTTTATCTTTTTTAAAAATATAACCAAAAAAAGCTGTTATTAATTTGATAATATCTTGCCAAAAAATAATTAAAATGGCTAAAAATGAACCAAAGTTAACAACTATTTCAAAATTAACATCAGTTAACATATTAGTATTAAATAAGTTTTTAATTAAAACTAAATGCCCACTACTAGAAATGGGAAGAGGTTCTGTAAATCCTTGAATAATTCCTAAAATAATATATTTTATTAAATCCATACTAATCACCTTACAACATTATATACTAAAATTTCAAAATAAGAAATAAAATATTTAAGAGGATGAAATGAAAAAGAATACATTATTAATTTTAGGGGTCATTTTAACAACATTAGGAATTTTTTTTAACATAATTTATTTAAATGTTTTTATTTTAGGGTATAGTTTTTTAGAATATGTTCATTTTATAAGTAGAAGAATAGAATTTTATTTTTTAATTAGTGGTTTATTATGTTTATTAATTTATTTTAAAAGAAAGGATTGATAAAATGCATTTTTGTTTTGATATTTTAGTTAACTTAGATGAAACTTTATGGCAATTTTATGAATGGGATAAAAGTGATAATATAATTTTTTTAAAAAAAGTTCCATTATTAAAAATAAATGAAAAGATTTTTAAATTAATATATTCTTATAACGGAATAATTGATTCTGAATTTATAAAAAAATATTATAATAAAACAATAATAAAAGGTTCTAGAAATAATGCAACTATGTTTTTGTTAACTACAGGTAAAAATTGTTTAGTAATAGAAGTTAATAAATTGGGAAATATTATTTCTAGATCACAATTAATGGTAGAAGATGAAATAAATTGTAATGAGAAAGTTGTAAATTTAAAAGATATGCATATACCTTTTAAAAAAACAAGTAAACTTATTTTAAGAAAAGATTTTAGACAAGGTGAAAATGAAAAAAGAATTATTAAAACGGAATTAAAAACTATAAAAAAAGAAAATAATTTATTAAAATGTTCATATTTATATTACGAATGGTTTGGAATTTTAGAAAATAATTTGGAAAAAATGATTGATAATTGTTTAGAGGAATTAGAAAAACCATATTCATTAAAAATGCATCATATGACAAATTTGATTAAACTTTCTTATAAGGAATGTTTATGAAAAAAATAATATTTTTGGTTTTGATGATTGTGTTTTTAACTGGGTGTCAAAATAGTAATCCAAAAAATGTAGTAAAAGAATATTTAGAAGAGTATAGAAATTATACAGATAATGTTGAAAAAAATTTAAATGGTTTTATAGATAAGTATGGTTTGTCTAAAGAGGAAAAAGAAAATTATTTATTGTTAATGAAAAAACAGTTTGTAAATTTAAAATATAAAATAAAAGATGTAATTTATGATGGTTATAAAGCTGATGTCATTGTTGAAATAACTGTTTTGGATTATAAAAATTTAAAAAATATAAATAGTAATTTTGATTTTAAAGAATTATTTAAACAAACAAAAAATATAAAATATACTTTGGTTTTTAAAACAAAATATGAAAATAATGAATGGATATTAGAGGAACCTGATGAAGATACATTGTTAAAAATTAAAGGTTTAAATTAATGTTAAAAATGATTTATCAGTAAAAAAGAGTAAAAATAATTAATTAATACAAAATAGATAAATTTGGATAA
>ERZ1643251.2041-NODE-2041-length-21371-cov-6.110199_pt1 | contig 21371 bp, 20 predicted proteins | sample MGYA00579261_ERZ1643251 | MGnify/ENA primary metagenome ERZ1643251 (study PRJEB29033, sample SAMEA4952267) | chicken gut metagenome | biome: Broiler Chicken; feature: Gastrointestinal Tract; material: Caecum | place: Ireland | collected 2018 | study: Broiler... | reverse complement strand
TTCGATAGCCAAGGTAATACAGTCACTGGAAGCTGGAATATACCTTCCTTTTGGCACGTGCAGAAGAACGATACAGGCGAATGGGTGGTTGTTAGCATTAAAGAGAAACCATAGGACAATAAACTGACGTGCCATGCTTCCAAACTATGAAACAGTATAACAAAAAAGAAAGCTTAGCGTGCGGATGGAAGGGCATGCTGCCATACTGGTTATAGAGTAACTGCGGTTAAAACACTTACAAATGCTTACTGCGGACAAAGCAACAATTAAGCATTGGCATTTAAAACATGAATTGTGCATGGCTTCTGGAATCAAGACTTTTATTTAAATTGAGATTGGAGGGATGCAGTTTGTACCGGTTGCTCGTATCGGGCGGAGTGTTTGGCCTGCTTTTGCAGGTTATGCCTATTACATGCTTGGTGGGAGGTGGTTATGCCATCTATCGATGCATTCGCATAAAAAATGAAAGGATTCCTATTACCTGGGGAAATGAAATCATACGGTGGCTGTTTGTATGCTACCTTACAGGGTTCATAAACCTAACTCTTGTTCCCGGCAATCTATGGTCACATATCTGGGCATTGGTTTTTGCGGGGCATAGTCAAAGCGAGATTATGCTTTTTACAGGTGAATTTAATTTTGTCCCTATAATTATAAAGGTATTGTCGAATCAATTAACGCTTGGCAGTTGGGTTAAGACAATGCTTGTAGGCAATGTGTTGATGCTTATTCCGTTGGGCTTCTTTTTGCCTTTTGTCTCCACCAAAATCAATAATCAAAATGTATTCAAAATTGCTGTAATAGTTCCTGTGGCTGTTGAGATAATTCAGCCTGTTGTTGGCCGCAGCTTTGATGTGGACGATCTGATCTTGAATTTTATTGGGATCATATTAGGGTATTTTGCTGCTACTGCAATAAACTACGGAAGATTAAAACGGAAGCATTATAAAATGAATCAGACCGGCCAACAAACAAAATGAGAGGTGTTAGGCATACAACCTCAGATTAAAGCGCAGCAACGTGTTCAATAGCCACGCTTTTCGTGCGCATTTTAATTCTTGAACAGGATTGGCGGAAATACTTGAATTGTGCCGCCTTGCGCTTAAAATCATGAAAACACGGAGGATGCTTTTTCCATCCATCAGCATGCTATGATTCATGCTAGGTCGCTTAAAATGGTATAGACGCATCAAAAAAAGCTGCGTTTGCAGAACTATTTTCTCATATGTGAGCAGGAAACCGGTTAAAAGAGCAGAAATAAATGACTCCAGGCAAAAGGAACAGAAAAGCGGCGCTGCATTTTATAAAAATAGCAGCGCTTGGATTCTTTTTGCCGCAAATCAAACTTACAGATCAAAAAGGAGGGCCCCTGCAATGCAACAAAGCATAAAGACTGGCAAACTTGTGGTTGGCTTGTAAAAAAAGCACTGGATTATCCTAGTTGGGCTGTTCGCGTCGATTGTATTAAGCTCTGCGCTTTCCGCCATTACCCCGATGATCTTTCAAAAGGTCATCGACGGCATTGCAACATTGGATTTTCAAGTGCTGCTCCTTTATGTGCTTGCGATCGTAGCAATTCCATTTTTGGTTACGCTGCTGGATGTTGGAAAAACCAAGCTTTCCTTCACGCTTACTAACCATGTGAGCAGACGCCTGCGCAGGGATCTGTATGAGCACATGCTCAACATAAAGATGCGGGAATTCTCGCGGGATAGCGTGCAGGGCTTCCTGTACAGCATCACGCGGTATGTAGGCAAACTCTGCGATGTATTCCTAGGCGGGGATGTGCTCAATTTCCTTGCTAACACCGTGCAGATTTTGACCGCATTTGCTTTTTTGCTGCTGCTGGATTGGATGGTGGCGATCGGATGCATCGTGGTGATTCCACTGCTGTTTTTGCTGATTAAATCCCAGCGCAGCAGGGTAGACAAAAAGGAATCCACGTTCAATGATGTGATGCGAGAAGGGGAAAACACCATCTCGGAAACGCTTCGAAACATGAAGATCGTGCGGATGTTTGGCGGAAAGGAACATGAACAGGAACGTTTTGCATCCTGGCAGCAGCGCAACATAAGCGCCGGCTGGAGCGTGCGCTTCACCCACGCTTTGGCGGTGAAGATCCTGCCAAACTCTGTGGAACAGATGATGTATGGCGTGGTATTTGTGTTCTGTATTGTTTCGGTGCTGCGCGGCACGATGACAGCGGGAACGCTTGTGGCGGTGCTTTCTTATGTGCCGCTGTTTTATCGATCCATGAGCGGGCTCCTTTCCGTGCAAATTGGGCTGAGCGCTGTAGCAAAGCCGGTGCGCGAGCTGGATAAGATTTTTGCAATGGAGCGGGAAACGGGTGTGGAAAGCCTGGAAGCGGATGAAGCAGCGCGCTTTAAAGACCCGGTGTTGCTGCGCTTTTCCCAGGTATTCTTTACGTATGGGCGGGTTGCATGCAACGTTGCAATTCCGGAACTTTCCATCCGGCGCGGCGAATTGATTGCGATTGTGGGTGAAAGCGGAGGGGGAAAAACAACGATTTTCGATTTGATCTGCAAATTCTTTGATCCGAATGAAGGGGAGCTATACTTTATGGGCAGAAGGATCCGATCTATAGCTCCAGATGCATTGCGCCGCTACATCGCTTTGATGCCGCAGGAATCGCTTTTATGGAACGGGGATCTGGCGCGCAACATTGCCTACCCGGAGCAGGCAACGGATGAGGAAAAACTGGAAAGGACAATGCATGCTGCGGCGCTCTGCGAGCTGCATAAACGCCTTGCCGCATCGGATGATACGGCGATAGGGGAATCTGGAAACCGCATTTCTGGCGGGGAAAAGCAGAGGCTTTCTTTGGCACGGGCGTTGTATAAGGATGCTTTGCTGTACCTGTTGGATGAGCCGACGTCCCTTATGGACAGCATTACAGCAGAACGGGTATTCCAAAACATTCGGACGCTTACAAAAGAAAACAAAACCGTTCTTATGGTGACCCACAACCTATCCCACGCAAGATATGCGGACAGGGTGCTCGTGTGCAAGGACAGCAGGATTGAAGGATTTGATACGTATGAAAACCTTATGGCATCCTGTGAATACTTCGCATCGCTTATAAAAAGCTATTCAAGCGGTGATGACAAGATGGAAGCCGTTCAAAGCAGGGAGACGGGTTTTTCCAGCGATGTCAAGGCGTAAACGAATAATGCTTGCAGAATAATGCAATGCAATAAGGCCAAAGCATGCAGGCGTGTGCTGCATGGAACTTCAAATGGCAGGTTCCTATCAGCTGAAAAGCGATTCCGCTTTAGCAGCAAAACGCCAATGCTTATTTTGTGGCAAACCGGAGCCGACGTTATGGCGGAAAGAGCCATGGAAGCCGGGAGGCGAAACGCACAATACATCCCCTGTAGCAGCATTGCCTGCAAACCAAGGAAATAGGCATTGTGGTTTCGGCTTATGGGGCTTTCGCTGGCATGCTTGCTTTAGGCATTCGGTGGTTCCTTTATCCTTGCGCATTCCGCGGCGCAAAGCTTTTTGCCCTGCATGGAGCTTGAGAAAGCAGACGCTGCAAAAGCCGGAGCAAGGGTGTACCCCTGCTCCGGAACTATGTTGGGTAACGGCATCAAACGCTTTTAGGCGCAATCTGCCGCATCTGAGGTGGGATCACGCGGCTGTGCGCGATGACCGAGGGATCGCTGCGCATTTTATTGCGCCAGCTTGGCCTTTACCAGATAGTTCCCTCCGGTCACGCCGCCGAAGAGATATTTTCCAGCATCGTTGGTCTTGGTTACAGCCACTAGATTTTCCTGCGTAATGCCGGCCACCGTGGTTACCTGGTAAAGCCCCACGAAGCATCCGGCGACTGCCTGCCCTGCGCTGTTGCGGATAATGCCGCTGACCGTACCGTTGTACGTCCGGGAATCCGCTACCATGGACATAGCGATGTTGACGATGGCTCCGTTTGCGACTACAACCGTCATGCTGGAGGTGGCCAGGTACCCATCCGCCGAAGAGAGCAGCACATACATGCCGTCCGCCAGGTCGTAAAATGCGAACTCACCGTCATCGGCAGTATAAGTAACGGCGAGAATATCGCCAGTAAGGTTCTTTAGGGTAATTTTCCCGCCGCCCAAAGGCACGGGAAGGCCCTGCGGATCGTTAACCGTCAAAACGCCCGCGATCGTGCCCAAAGCCAGTGCAGCATCCGCGACGCAGACGAGGTCTGCCTGCATTGTCGTGCCGGGCGATAGCGTTACACCGGAGGCTGGACTCAAACGATAACCATCCGCAACGGCGGCAATGCTGTAGGTCCCTGCGGGGATGTCGGTCAGCGAGAATGCACCCGAGCTGTCGGTGAGCACATGCTTGTAGGGCATGCCAGTGCTATCGAAGAGCTTTACGGTTGCATTGGGGATGGGAGCTGTACCATCACTTACAACGCCATAGACCGTTGCAGTAGCAATCGGGGCAGGGGGGAGCACAAGGTCAACGTTTGCCTCCTGGATCCCTTGAATTTCGAAATTTTGGCTATATTGCAGGCTCAAAAGGTCCTGTATCATATCTGCCATAGAAAAAACCTCCTAAACTGATTCTTGTATTTTTATTTAAATTGAGTGGGTGCATGGAGCAGCCTGCAAAATCATATTGCAAGAATAGAATTTAAAAACATTTAGGCGGCAGGTGAGAAGCAGAATGGTTCATAAACATGCCCGGCAACTTGAAGCTTTATAATGATCCTGGCAATGTCCGCTCGCCGTAGCAAGAAGGTTTGTATGCCAGCATCAACAGGTGCTCCGGTACTGCGGACGGCGGTAAGGGCCTCTCGCAATCCGGCATAAATGGCAGATTCTGCGGCGGCGTCGGAACCATTCCGTGGCCGTAGTCCACCCGCTTCTATAATATCCAGATGGGTGTGGGAAGGTGCATGTCCAGCGCAAAAATTGTTTTAGATGGACGTGGAAGCAAGAAAAACGCATGCTGGAATGGAGCGCCTTTGCAGCCTCATGGCAAAACAGGAGATTGCCTCTGCGAAAATGCTGTGCATTCTGCAAAAAAAACCGGTTGCAAGCTTAAATAAAACACAAAACATTTTGCGGAGAATAAAATTATAAGGGATGGCCTTAACAATACTCGAATACTCGCACCAGTCAAGTCAATGGAAGAAAGTTTCAGCATGCATTTTTATAAACACGCCTCTGTGAAGGAGGAAAAACCATCTTTTATGCTCGAAGAAGGGCAGACGGAAAGCCGTTGGGGCTTTAACTAGTTGAGCAAGGAGCGCCTTAAAAAGAGGAGCGGCATTTCATGGAAGGGTTTCATAGTGATGGGATGCGAATTAGAAAAACGGAGGATTATAGGAAGCATTTTGTGCAATCCGCATGTGAAATGGCTGTATGCTGGCTTAAAAAATGGAAGTATTTTCCGCTGCCCCTGCGGCAAGGTGGAACGGCAAGCAAAAAACATCCGTGCGGCTGAAGCTGCATGGGTACCGCAGCCTGCTAAACGCCAAAAAGCCGCTTCTTTAAAGTCTCTATGGGCTCCTTATCCCTTTGGAACGGTTAGAAAACCATGCGAAGGTATAGTTGGCGGGATGCGGTGCATCCCCAAAGCCATCCCTTGTCTCTTGGAAGCAATGCGCGATACACAGCTAAAATTGAAACCTTCGTCCGCGCCTTGGATTTCCCAAGGCTTTTTCGATAAAACAAAACAACCGTGCAGCTGTGGCCGCACGGTTGCCGCCCGCCGATTGCTTCGGCAGGTGCTTTGTTATCAATTACAGCGTTGTCATCCACAAGCCGTGGAGATTGCAATACGCATATACAGCCACGGGCTTGTCCTCCCCTACGCAGAAGGTGGCGATGGGCTTATCGCCGGGCTTGAGCGCTCTGCGCATGCCGCCGTTTTCCGTTTCCACATAGATCCATTGAATGAAGTGTTCCGGCAGCATCGGGTGCTCTACAGAACCTACGTTTACGGTCAGAACACCGTTTTCCAGCGTTGCCACTGGCAGATGCTTTTCGCCGCTTGCTTCCACCGTGTTGGGCACAAGCGCTTCCATTTTTTCGCCACAGCAGATCATGGGAACGCCGGAATTGTGGACCATGCCCACGAGGTTGCCGCAATGGCGGCAAATGTAGAATTTTGCGTTCATTTGAAAGACCTCCTTAATAGTTTTCTTTTCGAACTTCAAAGAATGCTTGCGGGTGTTTGCAAACGGGGCAAACTTCGGGCGCTGCGGTACCCATTACCAGATGGCCACAGTTGCGGCATTCCCACATCGTCACGCCGCTCTTTTCAAATACGGCTTTCGTTTCCACGTTCTTAAGCAGTGCGCGGTAACGCTCCTCATGGGATTTTTCAATGGCAGCTACGCCGCGGAACTGTTCGGCAAGCTCGTGGAACCCTTCTTCGTCAGCTTCTTTGGCCATGCGGTCATACATATCCGTCCATTCGTAGTTTTCGCCCTGCGCTGCATGCAGCAGGTTCTCGGCGGTGTCGCCAAGTTCTCCAAGCGCCTTGAACCACAGTTTGGCGTGCTCTTTTTCGTTTTCGGCAGTCTGAAGGAAGAGCGCTGCGATCTGCTCAAAGCCGGCTTTCTTTGCAACGGAAGCAAAATACGTATATTTATTGCGCGCCTGGGATTCGCCAGCAAAAGCTTCCCACAGGTTTTTTTCGGTTTTGGTGCCGGCATAAGGATTTTTGGCAGGGGCGGCAGATGCTTCCTCGATTTTCACAAATACGGAAGCGGGCTGTTTGCAGACGGGGCACTTGAAATCCTGCGGCAGGGGGCCCTCATGAACGTAGCCGCAGACAGAGCATTTCCATTTTTCCATTTTGCTTTCCTCCTTTTTTTCGTTGAATTGGATCGTGTTGCACAATTGTTCCACAACCTCCGCCGGAATGCCGGGGTAGGTGCGGATTGTTTCTAAAAACCGTTGGGCGTTGCCGCTTTGCGGAAGCATAAACCCTGCCTCGCGGCACAGATCTTCAGCCATCAAGCGGGAAGACTTTTCTACCGCTGCGCCTAAAGCGCCGGGAAGTTGCGCGGCGATCTGCTCCGCACGAGCCTTGCTTTGAATCAACCCCCGCAGAGCCTCTACCACAGCGGCTTGCTTGGGCTGCTGCGGCGGATACGCCTTGGGCACCATGGAAATGGCAGCAGAGGGGCAGGCGTTTGCGCATGCGCCGCAGCCGATGCACTTTGCAACGTCAATGATGCTATCCTCTGTGTCGGTCGCGCCGGTGGGGCAGACATACAGGCACAGGCAATCCTTGGTGCAAAGCCGCAGGTTTCGTACCGCATATGTTTCAGCCATCATTTTGCCCTCCCTTCCATTTTTTCAAACTTCCAAGCCGGAACCTTGCACACGGGGCAAAGAGCCGGAGCGTTTTCCCCTACATAAATAAACCCGCAAATGGTACAGACGTAGACTCCAGTGTTTTCGAGCATCTGCTCGCCTTCCTTCAAGTAGCGGTTGACAAGGGATTGCAGCATCCGGGTCACCTTTTCGCTCCAGACCAGGCAACGCAGCGCGCCGCGGTCTTGATATTGCGCAGCAACAGAGCTTCCATAAGGAAAACCGGAGGATAGGTCCTTCTCAATCAGCTCCAGAAGCTGCTCCATGCTGGATTGCGTAACAGGCTCCGCTTTCTGCTTGAAAAACGCAGCGAGCTTTTCAAACGCTGCCGCCTGCTCCGGCAGATACTGCTTTTCGCATCCTCGAGCGAGGTTGGAACAGACGATACTCATTTCCATAGGAGACATTTCCCGCTCCACATGTGGCTTTTCCGCCACAGCGGCAGCCGCGGCGCCTTTTTCCTTGAATGCTTCTTTGCCTGCTCCGCACCAGGGGCATTTCCAATCGGATGGGAGGTCGTCCCACTTGGTGCCCGGGGCAATGCCGGCTTCCGGGATCCCTATGCTCTCATCGTATGTATAAGAACAAACCGAACATACATACTGTTTCACGGTGTCTATCGCCTCCTTTATGCGTAGTATATCAAATTGGGAAAAAAGTTCTGTGATATTATCACGCTTGCTCTCGGTTTCAAACCATGCATATAAAATAGCGTTCTTGCTCTGGACTATAAACTATTTTATACTATAAATGGCTGGAGGTAAATCTATGGAATTCTCTTTTTATTTTCCAATTTGGAATCAATTAGATGATGCGCAGAAGAAGCTTTTGCAGCAAAGCGCCGTTTTCCGCCAAGTCCGCAAAGGGACGGTGATCCACAACGGAAGTGAAAACTGCACCGGGCTTTTGCTATTGGGGAGCGGCCAGCTGCGCGCCTATATCCTTTCGGATGAAGGCCGGGAAATTACGATCTACCGCCTGCTTGCGCACGATATCTGCCTGTTTTCCGCCTCCTGCATGATGAACAGCATCCAGTTTGAGATCAGCGTTGAAGCGGAAAAAGATACCGCGTTTTGGATTATCCCTGCGGACATCTATAAAAAGCTCATGTTGGAGTCCACGGCCGTTTCCAATTATACCAATGAGGTTATGGCTACGCGATTTTCGGATGTGATGTGGCTGATGGAGCAGGTTTTGTGGAAAAGCTTTGACAAGCGGCTTGCGGAATTTCTGTTGGAGGAAAGCAACCTCGAAGGAAGCCTTGTTTTGAAAACGACGCATGAGGCCATCGGCAATCATCTCGGAAATCCGAGGGAGGTTGTGACGCGGATGCTGCGTTATTTCCAAAGCGAAGGCATGGTGCACCTTGCGCGCGGCGTTATTGAGATCACGGATAAAGGAAAACTGGAAAGCCTTGTTTAAACTTGTTTAAAAGCAAAGCGGGATGTTACCATCCCGCTTATGTTTCTGTATTGGGCTGTTTATAGCTTGAACATCCGATGCTGACGCGCTGCACATGGCCGATACAAATAGAAAAACCTTGCACCGCAGCATCTGCTTTTCATGCACGATGGTATACCGACGAACATGAAAAGTCTGCGGCAAAGAAGACAGCATGAAAAAACGCTATCCTTAAGGGGATGTTTCGGGAGTTGCATCATTGCCGAAGGTAGCACCGCAGGAAGGCTAAACGCCCTTTCTTTTGCCATTTCTGCTTTCGAAGCCGCAGCAGCGTTTCATTTCGCTTTGCCTATGCGGATAAGGTCATGCGATATCGCTGGTGCCGCAGCAAATAAGGCTTAATGATTGCTTCTAGCTTGAACAGCCTAACGAGATGTCCCCTTTTCCATCCCGCAGGGATAGCTTTGCTGCGCAGTTAAAACCTCTTCCGCCTGGGCGCGATAGAAACCATACCCGCCGGAGAAATTGTAGCATGTAAAGCCGTTTTGCGTTAGAATGCGGCAGGCCAAATAGCTCCGTATCCCGCTTTGGCAGATCACGTAAACCGGTTTTCCCTTTGCAAGTTCACCGATACGCTGCCGCAGCTCATCCACAGGAATATTGCAAAAACCGTTGATGTGCCCCATTCCGAATTCTTCCGGCGTGCGGACGTCGAGCAGGGTTACGCTTCCATCCTTTGGAAGTCCCTCTACATCCTCATAGAAAAACTGCTTCAAAAGCCCATGCAGCACGTTTTCGATCAAAAACCCCGCCATGTTCACGGGATCTTTTGCGGAGGAATAGGGCGGCGCATAAGCCAGATCGAGCTCCTTTAAGTCAAATGCGGTCATGCGGGCGTGGATGGCCGTAGCAAGAACATCAATCCGCTTATCTACCCCGGCATAGCCCACGATCTGCGCCCCCAGGATGCGGCCGCTGCCTTTTTCGAACACGACTTTGATGACCATGTTCTGCCCACCGGGATAGTAGCCGGCGTGGTTCGCGGGGGAAAGATAAACCTTATCGCAAGCGATGCCTGCTTTTTCTGCGGCCTGCTCGTTGATGCCCGTGGTGGCGGCGGTCATATCGAATACTTTGATGATGGAGCTTCCCTGCCCTCCATGATAGCGGCTGTCGCCGCCGCAGATGTTGTCTGCGGCAATACGCCCTTGCTTGTTTGCGGGCCCCGCAAGAGCCAGGAGGGTATCGAGCCCCGTGACGCTATGCTTGATCTGCACGGCATCCCCGACTGCATAGATATCCGGCATAGAGGTCTCCATCCGCTCATTGACCACGATGCTGCCTTTGAGCCCCAATTGCAGCCCGGCGGATTTCGCAAGCTCCGATTCCGGCGTAACGCCGATCGCGAGAACTACCATATCAGCCTGCAAAGGGGGGGTGCCTTCCAGAAGGACGTTTACCCCTCCATCGGTTGCCTCAAACCCCTCTACGGAATATCCCAGCATGAGGTTGACGCCCTTTTCCCGCATTTTAGCGTGAATGAATACAGCCATATCTGGGTCAAAAGGATTCATCAGCTGCTTGAGCCGCTGCACGATGGTTACCTTCATCCCAAGCTCGCGCAGGTTCTCCGCAAGCTCTAGGCCTATAAAGCCGCCCCCCGCCAACACTACGGATTTAGGGCGTTCGCGGTCGATGAATTCTCGAATTTTGAACGTGTCTTCTACAGTACGCAGGATAAATAGCCTGTCGATGCCCGTTCCGGGTAGGTTTGGCTGGGTTGGCTTTGCGCCGGGGGAAAGGAGCAGCTTGTCATAACTTTCCTCAAATTCTTCGAGCGTCTCCAGATTCTTTACCGAAACGGTTTTTCGCTCGGGATGAATGGCTGTGACCGCATGGTGCACCTTCATGGTGATGCAGAACCGTTCCAGGAAGCTTTCTGGGGTTTGCAGGGTCAAGTCTTCCGGATCCTCGATCACTCCGCCGATATAATAAGGCAGCCCGCAATTGGCATAGGAAACATAGCCGCTGCGCTCAAATACAACGATCTCTGCCTGCTCATCCAGCCTGCGAATGCGCGCAGCGGCGGACGCACCGCCTGCAACGCCACCTACGATCACAACTTTCATTTATTGTTCCACCTTTCCACGCCATGTGGCAATGCCGCCAATGTTCTTTGCATTTCGATACCCCATCCTCTGCAAGACCCGCACGGCCTGCTGGCTGCGTGCGCCGCTATAACAGTAAACATACAGGGGTGTATCTTGATTGTCCGCCACTTCTCGGATTTTGTCAATGGAAGGGAGCGGAATGTTCTTGCTGCCCGGAATGTGGCCGGCTTGATATTCCTCCGGCATACGTACATCCACAAGCACGCTTCCTTTTTGCGCTGCCTGTTCTTCTACGCCCTGTTGGATGCTAGGGGTGCGCAGAAAATCGAAAAACCCCATGGCGCCACCTCACAGCATTGCAAGAATCTGGCTCTTAGGCCTTGCACCAACAGCCGAGCTGGTGACCTTGCCGTTCTTGATTACCATAAGGGTGGGGATGCTCATAACGCGGAACTCAGCGGCGAGCTCCTGCTCCTCGTCCACGTTGATTTTAGCCACCTTGATGTCGGAGCGTTCCTCTGCGATCTCTTCTATAAGCGGAACTACGCGGCGGCAGGGGCCGCACCAAGGCGCCCAGAAATCCAAGAGAACGGGCTTGTCAGACTGGAGTACTTCCTTTTGAAAATTGTTTTTATTCACATGAACAGCAGACATCTTTCGGTCCTCCTTGCTTTCTTTTGTGCCCTTATCATATCAGACGGGGGCTGTATGTTCCGTGACATTGTTACATAGAAAAAGTACCCATCTGCCGCGCGCTGGTATACGAGAAGGTGAAAAGCTGGCGAAAACATGCGGAGGATAATGTGCTCAGCATTTCGACCTGCGCGAAACTGCAAGGATGCGCTGCTTCATGGATAGCCTATATGCGGATGCAAACGCAAACGGTTTGAAGCAATGCATAGTTTATCCATCTTGCAACAAGGATGTATGCTTGATTGCTATACTGCATATTTCGGCTTTTTTCTGCGGCAAACGCCTGTGCTGTAGCCGTTCGGCACTTTGTTTAACCCTTCTACAGCCTGCATAGGCGCAAAGGATAAACGAATGGGCTAGATCTGACTGGTTGCTGCCTGCTTGAGGAGAAGAGAGGAAACGCTGACCGATTTTAGCATATTCATGCGCCGGAGTACACTCCTAAAAATCGCCTTGTTTCTCTATGCGGCGTTCTACCTGCTCACTGCGTGCTTCCCTCTCTTGCTTTGCACGAATCGCTCCCCCTACTGTGGTGAATTCTTTCGGGGGAATCTACTGACCCAGGCCGGATGCTGGGTATTATAGAAAATGCGGCAAACAAACCGAATTTGATGATTTGGGACAAACTTAAGAACACTCTATTAATATTATTAAATTATATCAAACGCATTGGAGCGTAATCGTTTGCCGAAGGGGAGAAGGGCGTTTGCTAAGAGCATGCAGCACATTGTGATAAAGCTGAGGCAACCGCTCTTAAAGCTTGCAGTGTTGACACAGGCTGATTCCGATTGTATACTAAATTTTGTGAGTGGATGGATGCTTCCTACCGCGAACTGTTTCCCGTTTTCTGACGGCCAAGAGATTGTCTAAGCCGCAAGTGCAGCAAGGTGCAAGCGTATCCTGCTCTATGCTTATGCGGCATAGAGCTTTTTTATTGGGAAACTACCTAGCGGAACCGGATGGCCGCGGTGCTTGATTATCTGCGAAAGGAGCGCGGGGACTGCGCAGGGTTTGCCATGCTGGTTCCCCGGCAGATTGCATATGCAGGATGTATATGGGCTGATTGATAAATTGCAGGAAACGCACGCGCTATCCAAAGAGGAGTGGGTGCAGGTGCTGGAAAGTCGGAATGCGGCAGCTGCTTCCTATTTATTCGAAAAAGCCAGGAAGATTCGGGAAACGATTTATGGCAAGGATGTCTATATCCGCGGGCTCATTGAAATTTCCAGCTATTGCAAAAATAATTGCTATTACTGCGGCATCCGGCGGGATAACCGGAATGCGGAGCGCTATCGGCTGATGCCGGAGGATATTCTCGACTGCACCGATGAAGGGTGGCGCCTTGGCTTTCGAACCTTTGTGCTGCAGGGAGGCGAGGATGGATATTATACCGATGACCCCCTGTGCGATTTGCTTGGCAAGATCAAGCGCCGGCATCCCGGCTGTGCCGTTACGCTGTCCCTGGGAGAACGGGGGGAAGCCAGCTTCCGCCGCCTGTTCGAGGCCGGGGCAGACCGCTACCTGCTGCGGCATGAAACGGCAAATTCGGAACATTATGCGCAGCTGCACCCATCTGAACAGCAGCTGGAAACCCGAAAGGCGTGTTTGGCTGCGCTAAAACGCATTGGCTACCAGGTAGGAAGCGGATTTATGGTGGGTTCTCCGGGCCAAACCACCACCCATTTGGCGGAAGACTTGCTGTATTTAAAGCAGCTGGACCCCCAGATGGTGGGCATCGGCCCCTTTATCCCGCACCATGAGACTCCATTTGGCACCTATCCTGCAGGCAGCGTGGAACTGACGGTGTATCTTCTGGGGCTTATTCGCTTGATGCTGCCCCATGTGCTTCTTCCAGCAACCACGGCGCTTAGCACGCTGGACCCTCAAGGGAGGGAGAAGGGAATTCTGGCCGGCGCCAATGTGGTGATGCCCAATCTGTCCCCAGCCGCAGTGCGGGAAAAATACAGTTTATACGATAACAAGCTTTGCACGGGCGAGGAGGCCGCAGAAAGCTTGCAGGCTCTGCGTGAACGCGTTGAGCGCATTGGATATACCGTCGTGGTAGACCGCGGCGATTATCGATAAACCTAACGGGGAAGGCAGCGGCCGGCCGCTGCGCTTACCCGAAAGAAAAAAGAAAGGACTTTTGCTATGCAGACTACGTATTCGTATGACCCGAAATCCTTGTGCGCGGATGAATTCATCAACCATGAGGAGATCCTGGAAACCCTGCGCTATGCAGATGAAAACAAAAACAACGCTGCGCTGATTGATGCGATCCTGGAAAAAGCGCGGCCCCGCGTCACGGACAAGGGAACCTTTTGCTCCGGTTTGACCCACCGGGAGGCCTCGGTGCTGCTGGCTTGCGATATGCCGGAAAAAATTGAGAAGATGTATGCGCTCGCGGAGGAAATCAAAAAAGCGTTTTACGGCAACCGGATCGTGATTTTTGCACCGCTGTACCTGTCCAACTACTGCGTCAACGGTTGCGTATATTGTCCTTACCACCAGAAGAACAAGCATATCCCACGCAAGAAGCTGACGCAAGAAGAGATAGTTAAGGAGGTCATCGCGCTCCAGGACATGGGCCACAAGCGGCTTGCCATCGAATCGGGAGAGGATCCGGTGATGAATCCCATCGAGTACATACTCGAATGCATCCACACCATCTATTCCATCAAGCACAAAAATGGGGCGATCCGCCGCGTTAACGTCAATATCGCCGCAACCACGGTGGAAAATTACCGCAAGCTCAAGGAGGCCGGGATCGGCACCTATATCCTGTTCCAGGAAACCTATCACAAGGAGAGCTATCTGAAGCTTCATCCCACCGGGCCCAAGCACGATTATAATTACCACACCGAGGCTATGGACCGCGCTATGGAAGGCGGAATCGACGATGTTGGGCTGGGGGTTCTGTTTGGGCTTGAACTGTACCGATATGAATTCGCTGGGCTTTTGATGCACGCGGAGCACCTGGAAGCGGTGCACGGTGTCGGGCCGCACACCATCAGCGTTCCCCGCATCAAGCATGCCGACGATATCGACCCGAGCGCGTTCGACAATGGCATCAGCGATGATATCTTCGCCAAGATCTGCGCGCTGATTCGCATTGCAGTGCCATACACGGGCATGATCATCTCCACGCGGGAAAGCCAGGCAGTCCGCGAGAAGGTGATCCGCCTCGGCGTGTCCCAGATAAGCGGAGGTTCCCGCACGTCGGTGGGCGGCTATGCGGAGGAGGAACGTCCCACCGATACGGAGCAGTTTGACGTTTCGGATCAGCGCACGCTGGATGAAGTGGTGCGCTGGCTGATGGAGATGGGATATATTCCATCGTTCTGCACCGCATGCTATCGCGAAGGGCGCACGGGGGATCGGTTTATGTCCTTGTGCAAGTCCGGGCAAATTCAAAACTGCTGCCATCCCAACGCCCTCATGACCCTTAAGGAGTATCTGATGGACTATGCCAGCGAGGAAACCAAAGCCGTCGGCGAGGCGCTGATTCAAGCGGAGCTCCAGAATATTCCCAAGGAAAAAGTACGGGAGATCTGCATCGAGCACCTGGAAAATATCGAACAGGGAATCCGTGATTTCCGCTTCTAAGGCATGAAGAGGGCAGGCTGTGGCGCTCTGCACTGTGGCCTGCCACTTAAAGAAAGGAAGGATACCGCATGGGACTCAACGAAACCCCTTCGGCCAACCGGTTGCATATTGGCTTTTTTGGTGGACGCAACGCGGGCAAATCCAGCCTTGTCAATGCTGTGACGGGGCAGGATCTTGCAGTAGTGTCCGACACAAAAGGGACCACGACCGATCCGGTATACAAGGCTATGGAACTATTACCCCTGGGGCCGGTGATGATCATCGATACGCCGGGCTTTGACGACGAGGGCGAACTCGGCGCGCTGCGCGTACGCAAGGCGCAGCAGGTGCTCAATAAAACAGACATCGCTGTTCTTGTAATCGACGCCGAAGTGGGGCAAACCGCGGCTGACGAGGACCTATATGCCCGCATCCTCCAAAAAGAGATCCCCTGCCTCAAGGTGTACAACAAGGCGGACAGCCCTGCGGCCCGCATTCCGGAGAATGCCTTTGCCGTCAGTGCAAAAACAGGGCAGGGAATCGAAGCGCTCAAGGAAAGGCTTGGCGCCTTTGCCAAGCAAGCCGGGCAGTCCCGCTGCTTGATACGGGATCTTCTGCAACCGCAAGATGTGGTGGTGCTGGTGACCCCCATCGACGAATCTGCACCCAAGGGCAGGCTGATTTTGCCGCAGCAGCAGACGATTCGAGATATTCTTGATGCCGGCGCCATCGCAGTTGTGGCCAAGGAGACTGAGCTGAAAACGGCGTTGGAAAAATTAAGAATACCTCCGGCAATGGTCGTTACGGATAGCCAAGTGTTCGCAAAGGCCGCGGCGGACACCCCGCCGGAGGTGCCGCTCACTTCGTTTTCCATTCTTATGGCGCGCTACAAAGGCTTTTTGGAAACTGCCGTTCACGGTGTAAGCTGCATCGATGCGCTGAAGGACGGCGATACTGTGCTGATCGCGGAAGGGTGCACCCATCACCGGCAATGCAACGATATCGGTACTGTGAAGATCCCGCGCTGGCTTAAGCAGTATACGCGAAAAGAGCTGCGGATAGAAACCGTTTCGGGAACGGAATTCCCCGAGGACCTCTCACGCTATGCCCTAATCCTTCACTGCGGCGGCTGCATGCTCAATGAACGGGAGGTCCGTTTCCGCATGAAGTGCGCGGTAGAAAGCGGGATCCCGTTTACCAACTATGGAATTACCATCGCCTATATGCAGGGGATTCTCCGCCGGAGCCTCGCGGTGTTTCCCGCGTTATTGGCTATGCTTGATGCGGGAAGAAAGGAGTAACGCGTTATGGAAACAAGGGTGGCAGTTGCGGCTATTATCGTAGAAGATCCAGCGTCGGTAACGCCTTTAAACGATCTGCTGCACCAATACAGCGCCTATATTATCGGGCGCATGGGCATCCCCTATAAGGAGAAAGATATCGCCATAATCAGCATTGCAATGGACGCGCCCCAAGACGTGATCAGCGCTTTAACCGGCAAAATCGGCCGCCTTAAAGGGGTAACGGTCAAAACGACCTATTCCAGCTTTTAAAATCGCTTGAGCCTAAGCAGCGTTCCTAAATTACGAAAATAGGTGCGGAAAAAGAACGGACTCCAGTCGCAACGGATGCCCGTTCTTTTTCTATCACTAGGAGACGATGGATAAAGTCACAAAATGCCATCGCGTCTCTTAACTTAGAAAAAAGCTCTGAATTCAGTACTCTAGGAGAATCTGGAACAGAAAAGACGATAGCAGAAGCCAGTTGCAGAGATACCACTTGCAGCCGAGCAAAAAGACAGCACAAAAAGGCATACATTCTGCCTTTTATGAAAATTTGGAGCAAGCGATAGGACACCTGCTCCAAATTGCCCTTCGCATTTGAGCTTGAATTCACGCAAAAGCATTCATTGGATCAAATGAAGCTTTACTACCTGTTCTACCAGTAATGGCTGGATCAGCGGGTAAGTCCAATCTGTGGGAAGTTGATCAAACAATTCGATTTTTTCTATTTCGAGGGGAGGCAGTTTTCCAAATTCCAATATGTCTGCAAAATATAACATTCCATAGGTTTCTCCAATTTCATTTTTAACAGAGTAGGCACAAACCGGCTCCAAACGGTATTTTTTAGCACCGGTTTCTTCCCAAAGCTCTCTTTTTGCTGTTTCAAGGATCGCTTCACCTGGTTCTCTATGGCCGCCCGGGCATTCATATGTGCTGCGATTCCTATGTTTACAAAACACCCATTTCCCGTTATGTACCGCAACAATTACCGCGAATTTGAACAATTCGTCATGTGCGAATTCGTAAAAATTAACTTTCAGAATGCATGCCCCCTTCATTTGTCCGTAGTATTATGCAAAATGAAAGCTCAATACTAAGTATCACGCCCTACATAGTGTGCTTTCTTATAACCAAGGACTAAAAAGATACTTTGCCCTTTTTCCGTTGGGCTTGAACCCGCACCGGCAATCGGGTTCAAGGGTTTAAGGAATAAATCACATTTTTCTTGCCCAGATTATAGCCCTATTTGTCGTTTCGCTAATAGGGTTTCTGCGATAATCACCATATTCTTCTTCTACGATGAAGCCGGCATCTTCAAGCCATTGATGGATTTGCTCAAGCGTTGCAAAGTGCTTAGTAGAAGGTATATCTTGCCTTATTTCAGTGCCGTCGGATAATAATAATTCAAACCTGCGGATAAACTTGTTTAGCCCTGTCTTAGAGTCAAAGGAGCTGTCCAACAAAGCCATTTTCCCTGTATTACCATTGCTGTCAGTTCCTTGCCAAACAACAGTTTCATTCGCATTCGCAAACCAATTTTCGGGGTGTAATGTGTATCCATAATCAATATAAATATGGCCGCCAGAAACCAGAGCATCAGACGATTTTTTAATTACAAGCATCTGCGCTTTTTCATAATCAATATCTGCGATAATATTAAACAGGAAATTGGCCGCCAGCATTACAACATCATATTCTTTGCCCCAATCATCTTTTATAACATCGGATTTCTGCCAAGCAATATTTTTCATCCCTTTAGCTTTTGCAGGTATTTTTTCAAGCATATACGCATCAAAATCAAGACCTTTTACAGTATGCCCAGCTTTTCCAAATGGCACAAGAATGCGGCCACTGCCGCAGGCGACTTCAAGAACACGTTTTGGCTTTTCTCCGACAATCGACAACGCAAATTCTACATCGCTCATATCCGTTTGATCCATGTCATACATATCAGAAACCCATTTTGAAAGAATGATTTCTTCATTAAACAATGCGTTATCCTCCTTTTGTTATTAGAAAGGTTAAACTATAGTTGCCTCTCCGGTGTATACTTGGATGAAAACTACAATAAATTTCATAGAAATCATTCTTTTCTATAAAATATTTAATATTACGATGACGCTTAAACAACATAAACAAGATGGCATGAACAAATTCAATCCAAGCATACCCTATCAAAAGAAAAGAATATAGTCCCAAAAAGTTCTTAACCAATGCTTTTTCTGCTAAAGGCTAGGCAAGAATGCTTTTAACGTTTCAGCAAAGGAATTTGAACGCTTTTGCAAAACAAGACAGCTAAAGGACAAGAGGGACAACATCCGCAATCAAGCGCTTTGGAGAATATCTGAAATTAGACAAAGGGGGTTCAGACAGCGAAGTTTTTGTTTTTGATTTCCGTTTTCTGCTATTTTGATTTTCCTAGCCAGTTTGAATTTAAAACCGAATAGCCTAAGAATCCAAATGAAATACTGGGCTATAACAAAAACACCATTGTTATCTAAACCTTAGGGTTTAAAATTTCAATAGTGTTTTCTTATGGTACGAGTGCCGATACAGAACTTTTTGAAAAGCACAGTAATATCAAGGACTTGCAGGCATCCGAACAGAGAAATATCTTGTATATCCCCCCACATTAGGGCGACTGTTTTGAAGCAGCCGTCCTTTTTCTGTTCCTAAATCCAGTGTGCGTTTTAGGGTGGGCCCCTCTGCTTTTTCGCCTGTGGGCGGCAAAAGCGAAACCTCCCATATCCTTTCCCCCATGGGAGGCGGGGCGGTGATACAGAGGCAAAAATCCGCCGAAACGAACACTTTTCAAAACCGAAGGAAGGAGGTATCCAACATGGCGGTATTCCGCATTGAGAAAACCCGCGACTACACGGTGATGTCCAACCATCACCTGCGGGACAAGTCGCTCTCGCTGAAAGCGAAGGGCCTTCTCTCCCTCATGCTCTCCCTGCCGGAGGAGTGGGACTATACCACCAAGGGGCTGGCCCGGATCTGCAAGGATGGCGTTGACAGCATCTGCGCCGGGGTGCGGGAGCTGGAGGAACACGGCTATGTGATCAGCCAGTGGGTCCGCAATCCTAACGGTCAGCTCGGTGCCAAGGGTTTTGAGGCGAGTAAATCGCTCTTGGTCCGGCGCTCTGGCAGAAATATACTTTACTGGAGGACACAGGGATCAGCTGGTCAATGGAGGCAAGGGCCTTCGTCATCTCCTTGGTGTGGATGGTGTCCACCTGGATGATATATCTGTCAATCGCCATCTTGCGCAGATACGCCCCATACCTCTTTGCGGAGAGCTGGCTTATCTTCTCATCAATTTTTGATTTGCCATTCTTAGGAATAGGGGTTCCGCTAAACACAAAATCCGCCAGGGGTACTGGCTGGCTGTGCTTGCTATCGTAACCCTTCCATCGTTTCCTCCCTCAGCTAATACTACAATTTTGGAGGTTGAAAATGGCCCGATTGATAATAAAAAAGCGGTGCCATACACATCTAATATTGTGTTTTTCAGTATTCCGTCGGCAACACACGTGCCGCATACTTGAGTGCTTTAGAGAAGTTTTCCTTGGTCGCATATCCCGCTTAGGCGACAAAGTCGGCGCCGGTGCGTCATTTCTCTGGTAATCTGCATGCTATCTCAAGAAAGAAAATGATGTAAGCTGTTTTTGCTGAAGACGATTTAGGATTTGCGAAGCTGTAAAAAAGGATACTGTTTCCCAGAGCCGTTGACCTAATGAATTCACAAGCGGTGTTCATCAGAGATCATCTCCCGAACGGCTTGAAGGAAACGCCCCGCAGCCTTGGAAAAGATCTGGTATTTTTTCCAGACGATATAGCCCGGCGCCTCCAGCGGCGGGGAGAACGGGCGGAAGCACAGGTTGGTCCCCTCTGTGTGGATCAGCTTGTCAAAGCACAGGGCATAGCCCAGACCCTCGTCCACCAAGAGGGAGGCGTTGAACACCAGATTATAGGTTGCCACTACATTCATCTCGGTGATCTCCCGTCCCATCCACTGGGCCAGACGGTGGTCATCCCCCTTCTGATGGGAGATAATGAGCGGCAGCTCCCACAGGTCCTCGGGGTACACGGCGGTGTGCCCAGCCAGTGGGACGTCCCGTCGCATCAGTACGCCCCAGACATCTCCTGCGGGCAGGGCCAGCCACTCATATTTCTTTGCGTCGGGCTCCCTAAACAGCAGGCCGAAATCGATCAGCCCCTTATCCAGATATTCCAACACGTACTCCGCGTTGCCGCTGGAGATGTGGTAGTGAATATCTGGATATTGTTTCTGCAGGCCCTTTGCGGCCTGGGCCAGCAGGCGCACGTTGTCAGTCTCCCCAGCGCCAATCACCACATCGCCCGCGATGGTCTCGTCAGAACGGGTGATTTCCTCCTCTGCCTTTTGAACCAGGGAGAAGATCTCCTCTGCTCGGCGGCGCAAAATCATGCCCTCCTCTGTGAGCACAACTTTCCGGGAACCCTTGGTCCCACGGATCAGCAGTTGTTTCCCCAGTTCTTCTTCCATCGCTTTTAGTTGGGTGGACAAGGCAGGCTGGGAGATGTGCAGGGACTCCGCCGCTGCGGAGATGCTCTGTTCCCGGGCTACGGTAAGAAAATAGTGCAAGGTGCGCAGTTCCATAGACCACCCCTCCTTGAAGACAGTATATTGTCTTATTCCATAACTGTCAATTATGGAATTACATTGTATATAAGTATTTGCCAACTGTAGAAATTGGACCTACACTATAGACAGAAAAAGATGGCAGATAACCATTCAGAAAAGGAGTTTGGAACATGGAACAACAGATGCTGAAAGACAAAGTTGCCATCATCACCGGAGCCAGCTACGGCATGGGCCGTACTATGGCGGAGCTCTTCGCCGACGAGGGTGCGGCGGTGGTCATCACTGCGCGCCACGCCGAGCAGCTCAATGAAGTGGTAGACGGCAT
>ERZ1643251.2040-NODE-2040-length-21384-cov-13.713676_pt1 | contig 21384 bp, 23 predicted proteins | sample MGYA00579261_ERZ1643251 | MGnify/ENA primary metagenome ERZ1643251 (study PRJEB29033, sample SAMEA4952267) | chicken gut metagenome | biome: Broiler Chicken; feature: Gastrointestinal Tract; material: Caecum | place: Ireland | collected 2018 | study: Broiler... | reverse complement strand
TTAGTCTAGCAGTTAATAGAAGATTTGTAAGACAAGGAGAAGAAAGACAAGCAGACTTTATTAACATTGTTGCATGGAGTAAATTAGGAGAATTTTGTAGCAAATACTTTAAGAAAGGTCAACAAGTAGGAATTATTGGAAGAATTCAAACAAGAACTTGGGATGATGACCAAGGACAAAAACATTATGTGACAGAAGTTGTAGCAGAAGAAGCATATTTTGCAGATAGCAAAAGAGATGGTGAAACATCAAGCAATACAACTTTTGAAAACACATTTGGAAATACAGCACCTGGAAGCATGGGAGCAGATTTTGAAATGTCTTCAAGTGATGACCTACCATTCTAAGTTGTTAGGGGGGAAAATAGAAAATGGCAGATAAAAAACAAAATAAAAGAAATAATAAAAACTATGATGAGGATTACAATCCAAGATTCAGAAAACAAAGAAAAAAAGTATGTTTATTATGTAGTGATAAAAACTTTGTTTTAGATTATAAAAATCCAGAACAATTAAGAAAATTTATCAGTGATAAAGGTAAAATCTTACCAAGAAGAAATACTGGAATGTGTGCAAAACATCAAAGAGATATCACACTTGCTATTAAAAGAGCAAGACATATTGCTTTATTGCCATATGCACAAAAATAATAAAGTTTTAAGATTATCAAAAAAGACTAGAAGTATAAAAACTTCTAGTCTTTTTATAGTAAAGTCTTATATGTAGTAAAAATAAAAACATCTTTATGAAATCTGATTCTATACATTCTAGAATCGTTAATGTAGTGACATACTGACACTATACCACAATCAGGTGGAAAAATAAAGAAATTCTTGCTAAATTATGTAAAATATAGTAAAATAGAGATGTTGTTAAAACATAAATTGTTAAAGATTAAGAAATCATTTAGATAAGAAAATATCAGAAAAATTGATTCGTAAATAAATAGGGGGAAAAGATAAACATGAACCAAGAATTATTAGAATTAGCAAAAAAAGTAGAAAGAAAAATAGAACCACAAATTCAGAAAATGGATGATATTTGTAGTAAAAATAGTATAAAAGTTATTGAAGCTTTTCAAGAATGTAATTTACAAGAAATGCATTTGGCAAGTTCAACAGGATATGGAATTGATGAAATAGGAAGAAATAAAATAGAAGAAATATACGCCAAAATATTTAAAGCAGAAGATAGTTTAGTAAGAGCACAATTTATTTCAGGAACACATGCATTAGCAATTACACTATCTGCTTTACTACGTCCAAGTGAAACTATGCTTAGTATAACAGGTGCACCATATGATACTTTGCAAACTGTTATTGGCATTGGAAAAGAAGTAAGTGAAAGTTCATTAAAAGCCTTTGGAATCCATTATGAACAAATAGAGTTAGTGAATAATGATTTTGATATAGACAAAATTAAAGAAAGATTGTCAAAACAAGATATTAAATTAGTAGAAATTCAAAGGTCAAGAGGATATTCTACAAGAGAAAGCTTAACAATAGAAAAAATTGAAAAAGCCATAAAAGCCATAAGAGAAATCAACAAAGATGTTATCATTATGGTAGATAATTGTTATGGAGAATTTGTACAAGATAGAGAGCCAATTGAAATCGGAGCAGATATCGCAGTGGGATCACTGATGAAAAATTTAGGAGCTGGAATTGCAACCAGTGGAGCCTATATAGTAGGAAAAGAACATTTAATACAATTATGTGCAGAAAGATTAACAGCACCAGGAATTGGAAAAGAAATCGGTCCATCACTAAATCAAAATACGAATTTATTAAAAGGATTATTCTTTGCACCACAAGTAGTAGCAAGCAGTGTCAAAACAGCCATATTTGCAAGTTGTATTTTAGAAGAATTAGGATATACCGTAGAACCAAAATACAATGAAGAAAGAGCAGATATAGTACAAACAATTCATCTAGGAACAGCTGAAAAATTAATAAAATTCTGTCAAGGAATTCAAAAAGGATCTCCAATTGACGCATGTGTCATACCAGAACCAAGTCCAATGGGAGGATATGAAGACGAAGTCATCATGGCAGCAGGAACATTTACAGAAGGGTCAACCATTGAACTTAGTTGTGATGGACCAATTAGAGAGCCATATATTGCCTATATGCAAGGCGGATTAACCTATGACTATGGAAAATATGGCATATTAAAAGCAATAGAAGAAATGAGAAAATAATGTCCAATTGGGGACGTTTCTGTTTGGGACATTTTTATGAATGTCTCAAATCGGACAGAAAGGAATTTGTTTTGAATAAGGTAATTGTGATAGGTGGTGGACCTGCTGGAATGATGGCAGCTATCACCGCTAAAGAAAATAAAAATGAGGTTATCATACTAGAAAAGAACAATCAATTAGGTAAAAAATTATTAATAACTGGAAAAGGAAGATGTAATATAACATCATCTTTGGAAATGGAAGATTTTATTAAGAACACACCAGGAAATGGTATGTTTTTATATAGTGCTTATCAAAAATATACGAATAAAGATATGATCCAATTTTTAAAGGAGCAAGGACTAGACGTAAAAGAAGAAAGAGGAAATAGAATTTTTCCAGTTACAGATAAATCTATAGATGTATTAAAATGCTTTACAAAGAAAATTAAAGCGTTACATATAGAGATAAGATATCATACAAAAGTAATAGAAATTTTAACAGAAACAATAGATGGTGTAAACACAGTAATAGGCGTAAAAACAGATAAAGAAATCTTAAAAGCAGATAAAATCATATTAGCTACTGGAGGGAAAAGTTATCCACTAACAGGTTCGACAGGAGATGGATATTTATTGGCAGAAAAAATAGGACACACGATTACACCAATAAAACCATCATTAGTACCATTAGAAGTATATGATAAAAATGAATGCAAGGAATTACAAGGATTAAGCTTAAGAAATGTTGAAATAAAGTTAATAGACAAAGAGAAAAATAAAATAATATATGAAGACTTTGGAGAAATGCTATTTACACATTTTGGCGTTTCAGGACCAACAATTTTAAGTTCATCAGCACATTTAGTTAGGTATAAAAATATAGAACAATTATTACATAAGAAAAAACTGGTTTTAAAAATAGATTTAAAACCAGCATTAGATGACAAAAAATTAAATGATAGAATCTTAAGAGATTTTGAAATAGTTAAAAATAAGCAATTTAGAAATAGCTTAGATAAACTATTACCACAGAAATTAATTCCAATTATCATAAAAAAAAGCAAGATACGACCTGATAAAAAGGTTAATGAAATTACCAAAAAAGAAAGAGAAGAACTTATAAAACAGATAAAAAATTTTGAAATCATTATAAAAAGCTTTAGACCAATAGAAGAAGCCATTATTACAAGTGGAGGAATCAATATTAAGGAAATTAATCCTAAAACAATGGAATCCAAAAAAGTAAAAGGATTATATTTTGCAGGAGAGATTATGGATGTAGATAGCTATACGGGAGGATTTAATTTACAGATAGCTTATTCGACAGGGTATGTAGCAGGTTCAAATTAGTCCACAATTGGACAAAAAATAAAAAAGAAAAGGAATAAAAAATGAACCGATATTTAACAATAAAAAACAATATAGAAACAGAAATTGTTGTAAAAAAATCAAAATTTATTGCTAATTTTATAAAAGTAACATCAAAAGAACAAGCAGAAGAAGAAATTAAAAAAATTAGAAAGAAATATTTTGATGCTAGACACAATTGTATTTCCTATAGAGTATTAGAAGAAGAAAAAGTAGTAGAAAGATTTAGTGATGATGGAGAACCTTCTGGAACGGCAGGAGGACCAATGCTAAATATTTTGCAAAAAAATAATTTAGTAAATGTTTTAATTGTTGTAACAAGATATTTTGGTGGAATTTTGCTAGGTACTGGAGGCTTAGTTAGAGCATATTCAGATAGTTTGCAAAAAGCAATCGAAGAAAGTGAATTATTCGAACTTATAATTGGAACACAATATGAAGTAGAATTGGAATACAATTATTTTGAAAAATTTAAGTATTATTGTAAAAATAAGGATATTCAAATAAAAGATACTAGTTATACAGAAGAAATTGTTTGTAAAATTGAGATGGAAGAAGATAAAAAAGATAAATTCTTAGAAGATTATGAACTAAAAAATATTAATTTATTGAATGTGAAAATGTTATCTAAAAAATATATAGAGAAAAGTATAAAAAAATAGTTGTTTTATAAAATAAATGGAAAAAATTACCATTTTATATTGCAAATTATCATTTATAAGCATATAATTGGACTGTAAAATTTTTACAATTTATTTTTTGGAGGAAAAATTATGAAAGAAAAGATTACAGTCTTAATTGCAGACGACAATCAAGAATTTAGTCAAACATTAGCATCATATATTGATGCACAAGAAGATATGGAGGTTATTGCGAAAGCCAAAGATGGAACAGAAGTAATAGATATTATAGCAAATACAGTACCAGATGTCATTTTATTAGATGTTATTATGCCACACCTAGATGGATTAGGTGTTTTAGAAAATATTAATAAAATAAAAATAGCAAAAAAACCAATTTGTATTATGTTATCCGCTGTCGGACAAGATAAAATAACACAAAGAGCGATAGAATTAGGTGCACAATATTATGTTGTAAAACCTTTTGATATTGAAATACTAATAAAAAGAATTAGAGAATTTAAATTTTATAAACCAGCTACACAAAATGCAAATAACAATTTTATAACAAGAGAATCTAAACCACAATATATAGAAATTTCTTCAGATAATACAAAGTCAGAGGAAAACTTAGAAGCACTAGTAACAAATATTATTCATGAAGTTGGCGTACCTGCACATATTAAAGGATATCAATATTTAAGAGAAGCTATCATGATGGTAGTAAATGATATTGATGTGATTAATCAAATAACAAAAAGTTTATATCCACAAATTGCTCATAAATTTAATACAACACCAAGTCGTGTAGAAAGAGCAATCCGTCATGCTATAGAAGTCGCATGGGGAAGAGGTCAACAAGAAATTGTAGAAAATATTTTTGGATATACAATCTCAGCAGCTAAAGGAAAACCAACCAATAGTGAATTTATAGCAATGATAGCTGATAAGCTACGCTTAGAATTAAAGAGTGCATAAGATGTGCTTAAAAATATTGCAAGAGTATGAGTATATAAAATTATACAATCTGCTTGTAAGGTTATAAACTCTATGAAAATAGTCATAGAAAAAGTAAAAAATCAGCAACCAAAGCGATAAATGAAATATACATAGGACAATAAACTTCCAAGATTTATTGGTTAATATTTTAGAATGTTAATCAGTAAAATTGGAGGTTTTTTTGTAAAAATTTGTTTTGTTCGCTAGACAGGAAAGTAAAAATATACTATACTAATTAACATAGGAAATGAGAATAAGCAGTGTGAGTGCTACCACTTTACATACACAGTTTATACTGTGAGAATGGAGGTGGTGCTATGGAAACAGTATTAATTCAATTAATATACCTATTATTCTTTGCATTAATAGGAGTTACTATCATAGCAGTTGCCTTAATCATAACTTTGGTTATTATTTTGAGCAAATAAAAAAAGCACCACATTATGCTCTGCCAAGCTATGTGGTGTTAAACATATTATATATGGTAGCACACATTTCTGTGGCTTTCATTTCCTATAATTATTATACACACATTAAACGGATTTGTCAAATAATTTTTTGTGAGCGATTTTAACATTAGATAGTACAAGGAGACAATAATATGGAACAAAAAAAGAAAGAAAAAAAGGTAACATTTTCAGAAGAAATAGATAATAGTATTAGTGGATTTGCATTAGTAATAACATTTATAATAGTTGGAATATTTTTATTATTTAATAAAGATTATTTTGGAAATCAAATAGTAGCTACTGTTATACAATGGTTATTTATAGTAATTGGATGTTTGGGTTTTGGAACAGAAATTTCAAAAATGAATAAAGATAGAGGTATTAAAGGAATTGATAATTTAATTACAGGAATAATAGTAGTTGGTATATGGGCAGTTATTTATTATTTTGTGAAAAATTGGATAGGAAATTTGATTGGATTTTTCTTTTTAATTATAGGACTTTATGGTAGCTGTAGAGGGATAATTGAGATAGGATATTCTATTGCGAAAATAAATAAAGAACATAAAGAAACACAAAAAAGTAAGTTAGGAATTATAAAAGAAATTATACTAATTTTTTCAGAAATAGCTGGTATGGCTTTAATTGTAATACAAATATTGCAAGCTATAAAAGTTATATGAATAGAAAATATAAAATCTTCTATTGAGATTTCACGAAAAATCTCTTAAAATCATGCCAATAAACATTTTTGAATAAAACCAATAAATATTTATTGAGATGGAAAAATTTATTGCCTTGTGAGCCTTAGAAAAATCCCCAAAGCTTGTTTTAGAGCAATCCATCATGCTATAGAAGTAGTATGGGGAAGAGGACAACAAGAAGCAGTTAAGAGTACATTTGGATATACGATTTCTGCGAGAAAAGGAAAACCAACAAATAGTGAATTTATAGCAATGATAGCTGACAAGTTACGCTTAGAATTAAAGAGTGCATAAGAAATTTATAAAGTTATTAAAAGAAACAGTCAATAGGAAAATAATAGGGACTTTTAAATTGATTAGAAATGAAAAGAAGAGACACATCTAAAGAAAAAGATGTGTCTTTTTGCATGTATAAAATGAAAAATTATGGAAATAATGAAAACAAATACATAAGAAAATAAGGAGGTACAGATGGAAGATATAGATTTAAAAAATATGATTATTTTAAAAGATTTACCATCAAATATTGTCAAGGAAGCATATGTAGTTTTCAAGTCCAATAAAATGATAAAAAAATTTCAAAAAATAAACAAAAACGATGAAAATAGGCAACAAGATGTTGAAAAAGAAGATAATCAATATGCCATAAAAGAAGCAGAAATGTTAGTGATGGATTATATAGAAAAAACGGAAAAATCAGAAAAAGAAGTTATCTTAAACTCAAAAATAAATAAAAAGTTAAAAAAGTATGCTTATATTGCTAGTATTATTATCTGTATACAGTTTATATTATTAATTATTAAATAGGCATAAAACACCTTTTCCAAACATATAGTTTAACAAGAAACGAAGGAAGAGGTGTTTTTTTATGGAAAGAGCAATGACAGTAGAGGAAAGAATTAGACGAGCAGAAGAAATATATGAACGTCGAAAAAGAAATCAAGGGCTAACATTAATTAATGAAGAAAGAAAAAGTGAAAAGAAAAACGAGAAAAAGGATATAAAGTTATTAAAAAAAATGGTTATTCAATTGTTAGTTTGTATATGTGTCTATCTAATAATTTATACAATACAAAATAATCAATATATTTTTTCTGAAGATTTTATCAATAAAGTAAATGAAATCATTTCTTATGACATTGACTTTACAAAAATATATGAAAATACAAAAAATTATATAATGAGTACTTTTAGAAAAGATGAGGAAAATCAGGAAAATGATACAAATACCATAGAAAATAATCTAGAGGAAAATCAAAACAATAATGGGATTGGTGGTGCAGCTGAAGGAGCAGAACAGAAATCTGAAGAGGTAGAAGAAAAACAAAACTTGACACAAGAGGAACAAGATATTGTAAATGTAAAGAATACGACGAGTTTTATAAAGCCAATAGAAGGGACAATAAGTTCCACTTATGGTTTTAGAGAAACCTCGACAGGTGATGTTCCTAAAAATCATACAGGAACAGATATAGCAGCAGTAACAGGAACCAAAATAAAATCAGCAACAGATGGGCAAGTAGTTCTAGCTTCAGAAGAAGGTGATTATGGAAAGCACATTAAGATACAAATAGGAGAAGTGAGTATCATTTATGCACATTGTAATAGCTTATATGTGAAAGAAGGAGATATGATTACACAAGGGCAAGAAATAGCAGAAGTTGGTTCTACAGGAAATTCAACAGGTCCACATTTACACTTTGAAATTAGAATAGCAGAAAGAACTGTTGATCCACAAAAGATTTTAGAATTATAGGGGAGAAATGATGAAATTTAGAATAGATTTAAAGATATTTGTATTAATTATATTGTTTTTCATTACAAATCAAATAAAAATATATGCCATGATAATGATATTTGCAATTATACATGAGTTAGGACATTTGATGGCTGGGATTCTATTAGGAATGCAACCAGATAAGATGGAAATAAGACCATTTGGTGTTTCAATTGATTTTAACATAAAGAAAAAAGATTATAACATAAAAATAAAAAAAGGAAATTTATTAGAACTAAAGAAAATATGGATAGCATTAGCAGGACCAGTTATGAACGTGCTTCTTATTATTATATTATTCATACCGAATATTTTTAACATCAATGAAAATGATAAAATGTTAATAATATTTTCAAATGTTACATTAATTTTTTTTAACATATTGCCAATTTATCCATTAGATGGAGGAAGGGTATTAAAAGGGATAATCTATCTATATAAAGGAAAATATAAGGCGGAAGAATCCATAAATACTATATCTTACATAACTTTGATAATATTAACAGCAATAAGTAGTATTGCAATATTATATTTAAAAAATATAGCAATATTTTTAGTAATTATGTTTTTGTGGGGATTACAGATTAAAGAAAATAGAGTATATGAAAATAAAAAGAAATTATATGAGATAGCAAAAAAAGAAATAAAATCAAACAATTGCAAAAATGTAAAAATTCCTATTGAAAATAAAATAAATTAATAGTAAACTATACTAAAGAAAGTTGGAGGTAAATGCAAATGATGAAACGAAATAGAGGCGTTACACTTGTTGCGTTAACGATTACAGTGGTAATCATTCTAATTATTACAGGAATGATTGTTTATTCAGCACAAGATAGTTTGTATGTAAAAAACTTAACAGATATGCAAAATGATATAGTGAATTTAAGAGATAAAATATCATTATATTATTCAAAATATGGAGAAATACCAGCTAGTACAGAATATCCAGATGTAAGCAATTTACAGGAAGCAGGTGTAATTGGAGCAAATGATACAGGGGAATTTTTAATTATAGAATTAGAATATTTAGATGGATTGTCTTTAAATTTTGGTAAAGATTATGAAAAATATAAAAGTAAAGATTATACTAATTTAACAGATTTAACAGATTTATATATTATTAATAAAAATAGTCATAATATATTCTATGTCAAAGGTATAAAAGTTAAAGAAAATAATGGAACCAAAATATATTATACAGATTATACTGAAGGAGATACAGAAGCAGTTGTTTTAAAAGAAATAAAGGAAAATACAATAAAGATAGGAGATTATATAAATTACACATATGATACAGTAGGAGATGGATATGATTTACCAACAACACAAAGTGGATATACAAGTAACCAGACAATAGCACAAACAACTGGGTTAAAATGGAGAATTCTAAATATAAATGGGGATGGAACAGTAGATTTAATTAGTGAGACAGTGCCAGATGCAATCGTATATTTTCATGGAGCATTAGGATACAATAATGGTGCATATCTATTAAATAATATATGTAAAGAGTTATATAGCAATAGTAATCTAGGAACAATGGCAAGAAGTGTAAATTTAGAAGATATAGAAAAGCTAATGAATGAGAAAGGAATAGCAGTAAAAGATGCATATAATAATGGAACAGCAATGTATGGGGAGAGTAAAACGTATACAGAAAATAGTAGTTATCCATTATTATATGCAAAAGAAAATGGAAGCGGGATTAATACGGATGTAATTAAAACAAATGGAATTGGGATAAGTGATGAAGGATACACAACTTCAACAGAAGAAACATCAACAAAAGCAGATAGTTTAACAGTAACACAAAGTTATTATGGAGGAACACAACAAAGTTCGTATTTTGATAATAGTGAAGCATATGATATATTTTTTAATTCAGGAACAAAATATTGGTTAGCTTCCCGTTATACTAGTTGTTATTCAGATTATGTATCTTTTGGATGGCGTTATGTGGATAATTCTAATATTTATGGCGGAGGAATGTTCAATTCGTATAATACGCCTGTGAGTTCTGGATTTTGCATTCGACCTGTAGTTACGCTAGGGGTTGACATAGAAATTACAGCCGTAGAAAATGCAGATGGAAATAGTACAGAAAATATGCATCAAATTCGTAAAAAATAAGTAATTTGATTAAGAATTAGTAAATATGAGTAACAATAAAAATTCAAGTAGTACCATGTATTACTTGAATTTTTTGATTTATATAGGAATTTCCTTATTAAAGTAAAAAACAAATATAAAAAGATGTATTTTGATTTTGTAACAAAATTGTAACAATTTAGCAATATTTTTGTAATTTTAGTATAAAATATCATTGACATTTTATGTATTTCGTTATATGATATACACATCAAAAAATATGTGTTTTTAAATCCTAAGGAGGAGAATTATGGGAGAAGTAATTGTTATAACATCAGGTAAAGGTGGAGTAGGAAAAACAACAACAACAGCAAATTTAGGTTCAAGTTTAGCATTAGAAGGAAAAAAAGTAGTATTAATTGATACAGACATAGGACTACGTAACTTAGACGTTGTTATGGGATTAGAAAATAGAATTGTATATGATATTGTAGATGTTGTAGAAGAAAAATGTAAATTAAGACAAGCTTTAATAAAAGATAAGAGATTTAAAGAACTATACCTATTACCAGCAGCCCAAACAAGAGATAAAAGCGCAGTAAATGAAGAACAAATGAGAAACTTAGTAGGCAAATTAAAAGAAGAATTTGACTATATATTAATAGATTGCCCAGCAGGAATAGAGCAAGGTTTCAAAAATGCAATTGCTGGAGCTGATAGAGCAATTGTTGTTACAACAGCAGAAATATCAGCGATAAGAGATGCTGATAGAATTATAGGGCTTTTAGAATCATCTGATATCAAAAATCCAGAGTTAGTAATTAATAGAATAAGACCTAATATGGTAAAAAAAGGTGAGATGATGGATGTAGATGATATCGTAGATTTGTTATCAATCGATTTAATAGGTGTCGTGCCAGATGATGAGTACATAATAACGCAAACAAATAAAGGAGAACCAGTTATACAAAACAGAAGAGCACCATCAGGAAAAGCCTATATAGAAATTGCAAAAAGGGTTCTAGGAGAAAAAATAGAGGTAACAATACCAGGTAGAGAAAAAGGTTTTTTCGCAAAATTAAAAAGATTATTTAAAAAATCATAATAAAACAAAAAAAGTTGGAGGGAAATTTAAGAATGTTTGAAAGCATAATGAAATTCTTTAATAAATTAAGAAAAAAAGAAGAAAAGGCGGCAACCAATTCAAAAGAAGCGGCTAAAGAAAGATTACATTTGGTTCTTATGCAAGATAGAGCAAATGTTTCAGCAGATTTCTTAGAATTAATGAAACAAGAAATAATAGATGTCATTAAAAAATATATAGATATAGATGAAGGAGCCATTGATGTAAGATTAACAAACAAGGAAAATGAAGATGGTACAAATGGAGCTCCAGCTTTATATGCGAATATTCCTATTTTAAATATAAAAAATGAAGCAAGAAAAATTGAAAAAACAGAAAATAAAAAAGAAGAAATGAATAGTAATCAAAAAAATGCAAATTCTGAAGAAGAGAAAAAAGAAAATAAAGAACAAGAATTAAAAAATGAAGAGAATATAAGCGAAGAAAACTTAGAATACAAAGATAAAAAACAAGAAGAAAAAGAAAACGAAAATAAAGATATGAATATACAACAAGAAAATGAAGAAAAAATAGAGTCAGAAGACAAAGAACAACTTGCAGAAAAAGACAAAGAAACAAACGTACAAAAGGAAAGTTAAATCAAAATAATTAAGAGAAAAAGAGTGATTTAATGAGAAGAAGAGAATTAAAAAATATGGAGTGGGGAATTCTAATTACTGCAATTATTCTATGTATAATAGGAATAGTTGCATTATTTTCTGCCACACAGGAAACTGAATATGAAGAATTTACAAAGCAAATAATATGGTTTGTTGTTAGTTTGATAATTATGCTAATATTTATGTTTGTAGATTATAACTTGTTATTAAAAGCATCACCAGTATTATATGGCATATTTATTATATTATTAATAGGAGTATTATTTACTTCTCCAATTAATGGAGCAACAAGTTGGTTTAATATTGGAGCATTTTCATTTCAACCAGGTGAATTTGCAAAAGTTTTTGTAATCTTATTTTTAACATATACAATAGTAAAAATACAGCATAAAGGTCAGGATGAAATTAACAGAATAACAAGATTATTAATCCCATTAGCAGTAGTGGCATTACCAGTTTTATTAATTGTTATGCAACCAGATTATGGAACAGCATTAGCATTTATTATGGCAACTGCATTAATGTTATTTTCAGCAGGGCTAGATAAAAAGTATATTATAGGAACAATATTATTGATAGCTATTGCTGTGCCAATATTATATAACTTTATATTACCAGAACATGCGAAAACAAGAATAGATGTATTCTTAAATCCAGAATCGGATCCTAGAGGAGCAGGATATAATATTATTCAATCAAAACTTGCTATAGGAGCAGGGGGATTAACAGGAATGGGATTATTGAAAGGAAATCAAACACAATTAGGATTTTTATATCCTAAAACAACAGATTTTATATATTCTGTTATTGGAGAGGAAATGGGATTTATAGTAGCAGGCGGTATTATATTGCTGTATGTATATCTAATAACCAAATGTATCTATATTGCTAAAACAGCAAAAGACAAAGCAGGTTCATTAATAGCAATTGGTATAACAGGTATATTTTTATTTCATGTAATAGAAAATATAGGTATGGTTATGGGATTATTACCAATAACAGGGGTACCATTACCTTTCATAAGTTATGGAGGAAGCTCTTTAATTACAAACTTTATATGTATAGGAATTTTATTAAACATTAGTGGAAAAAGACAAAAAACAATATTTGTACAATAGAAAGGAAAAGTTGTTTTTCCTTTTTTATTGTTATATAAAAAGAAAAATTGAAGCGAATGGATTAGATTAAAATGTTAATATAGTCAATTAGTTTAAAAAAAGGAGAAAAAATGCGTTATATAAAAAAACTAAAAATAGGAAATGTAGAATTGAATAATAATTTAATACTAGCACCAATGGCAGGGGTAACCAATAGACCTTTTAGAATGATATGCAAGGAATATGGTGTAGGTATGGTATGCACAGAGATGGCAAGCTCTAGGGCAATGTTTCATAATGATGCAAAAACAGAAAGATTACTAAATACAGATGGAGAGAAAAGACCCATTAGTATGCAAATATTTGGTAGTGATGAAGAATCAATGGCATATGCAGCAAAATATGTAAGCAAAATAGCGGATATTGTAGATATTAATATGGGATGTCCAGCGCCAAAGGTGATAAAGAATGGTGATGGTAGTAAATTATTATTAGATTTAGAAAAGGCAGAAAAGATGTTACAAGCTGTAATACATAATTCGGATGTTCCAGTAACATTAAAAATAAGAAAAGGTTGGGACAAAGAAAATATAGTAGCAGTAGAGATTGCTAAAATAGCTGAAAGAGCAGGAATATCTGCCATAACAGTACATGGAAGAACAAGGAGTGAATTTTATACAGGTACAGCAGATTTGGATATTATAAAAAAAGTAAAAGAAAGTGTAAAGATTCCTGTAATAGGAAATGGAGATGTGATAAATGGAGAGTCTGCTAAGAGGATGTTTGAATATACAGGTGTAGATGGAATTATGATAGGAAGAGGAAGCTTTGGAAGACCATGGATATTTAAGGAGATTTTAGAATATCTAGAAAGTGGAAAGAAAATGCAAGAACCTAGCAATGATGAAAAATTACAGGTAATTAAAAAACATATAGATTTAGCAGTTGAAGAAAAAGGAGAAATAGCAGTAAAAGAACTAAGAAAACATATAGCCTGGTACACGAAAAATCTTAAAAATTCTAGTGAATTTAGAAATGCGATTAATACAATAGAAACAAAGGATGAATTGGTAAATACAATAGACGAATATTTTAAAACTCTTTAGAATAAAATTTAGCAAGAAACTATTTGTATAAACTTTATACAAATAGTTTCTTGCTAAATTTTTTTAGGAGGATTTTTTTTTGAGTAAACATATAGTATTTAAAACGTTTATAGCAATCTTACTTATCGCTATGATTCTTTTCTTAGTATTTTTTTATATAAATAAGACTAAAAAAATAAAAAATGGAAATAATACTAGTAGTCAAGAAATTATTGAAAATATTTTAAATATTAGTTCATATGAAACAGTGATAGAGGCTGAAATAAATAGTAATAAAAATACAAATAAATATTTAATAAAACAAAAATACATAGCTCCAGATGTATCAGAACAGGAAATACTTGAACCAGAAAACATAAAAGCAATAAAAATTATCAAAAAAGAAAATGAATTAAAACTTACAAATACAAAATTAAATATATCAAAAATATATAATAATTATCAGTACATGACAGATAACTGTATGGATTTAAATACATTTATAAATGACTATAAAACAAATAAGAAAAAAGAAAATGAAGAAAAAAATAATGAAATCCTACTGCATATAGAAAATCAAAATAGTCAATATACTAGATATAGGACATTATATATAAGCAAGGAAACAGGAAAACCTACAAAAATGGAAATAAAAGATAATAGCAAAAAAACAATCATTTACATATTATATAGAGAAGTAAAGTTTAAAAATTAAACTTTACATTAACTAATATTTAAAATAAAAGACATACTTGATAATATAACAATATTGGGAGTGAAAAAGATGATAATAAAAAGAGGAGATATGTTTTATGCAGATTTAAGCCCAGTAGTAGGTTCTGAACAAGGAGGAATAAGACCAGTATTAATTATACAAAATGATTTAGGAAATAAATATAGTCCTACAGTAATAGCAGCAGCCATAACTTCACAAACAGGAAAGAACAAATTACCAACACATATAGAAATTGATTCGGAAAGCTGTGGACTAAAAAACAATTCAGTTGTATTAACAGAACAAATAAGAACAATTGATAAAAGCAGATTAAAAGAAAAAATAGGTCATATAGATGATGAAAAAATTATTAACAAATTAAATAATGCTTTAGGTGTCAGTTTTGGGCTAGAAGAATAAAAGAGGATTTAAGTAAAATTAAATCCTCTTTTAAAACTATACTCTTAATTTTTTGATATTTTTAATTTCGCTATATAAGTTATCTATAATTGCTTTTCTTGTATTATATGCTTCAAGATATTCTTGATAAATTTGGCTAAAATTTTCTAAAGTTTCACCAGGTTTGAATAAAAGTTTAACACCTTCTAAGTAATAATTTTTCTTTTTATCATTTTTAGCTTTTTCCATTTTTTCTTTATATTTTTCTATTTGCTTAAAGCGTTTAATATCTTCTGCTAAAGCATCAACATAGCTTTGTGTACAAGTAATTTCATAACCGATATCATCAATAACAACTTTAAATAAAGTACGGACAATAATAGGATTGCTTTTTCCAAGTTTTGCATCCTCTGCAAGATAATTTAAGGTTCCAGAATAATTTGGTTCAAGGGAAGGCTTTGTTTCTTCGATTAAAATTTTTAAAGTATCTGTGATACCAACGTGAGACTTATATTGTCTTTTACTAACAATGGCATCATATTCATCAGCAACTCTAATAATTTGCCCTTCATAAGGAATATCTTTTTTTGTTAATCCTTGAGGATATCCTGTACCATTTAAAGATTCATGATGATATAAAGGACCAGCAGCATAAGGTCTTAACTTTAAGTCTTTCATACACATTTCATAACCTAAAGTTGTATGTTTTTTCATAACTTCGAATTCTTCATCTGTTAATTTAGAAGGTTTTTGTAAGATAGCTGGAGGTATAAATAATTTTCCAATATCATGGAGATATGCACATATAGTACAATATTCAGTAAACCCTTTATTACAATGTAAATACTCACAAAGTCTGCAAGTCAAAGCGGCTACATTTTCAGAATGTTTTCTGGTAAAAACATCTAATGTATCTAACATATTTAATTGATATCGCATGGTTTTATCTAAGTTATACGATTTTAAACTAGTTTTATCATAAAAATCAAATTCTGGTTGTTTCATATTTTCAACTCCTATCAAAAATATCATACCATTAAATAAAAAAAACTGCAATAAATTATTGTATTCTAGAAAAATTTTCTAATACATAATGAAATTATGTATTAGATGAATATAAATATCAAAAATTGTGATAGAAAGAAAATGTCTTGAAAATATAAATGTATAAGAAAACAGAAGAACTATAAAATAGAGAAAAAACAGATTAATTGACATAAAATGGAAAACGGTATATAATATTATCGGAAACTTGGAAATCCTGACTCAGAAAAGAGGGAGGTTGAGGAAAATGCCAGAGAAAACCAGTTTAGAAAGATGGAAAAAAGAATACAATTTTATAAAAGGCTATGCAACAATGTATAAAATGCGGAATACACTGATTGCACTTACATTAGCTTTGAAATATCACGATGGTCAATATCGGGATGGAGGAGAACCATACATCATTCATCCATTGATGGTGTGTAAAACATTAATTCTTTTAAACATAGAAAAACGTTTAGAAGAATGGTATCCTGATATGAATATTCATCAGATAAGACATCAGTGTGATATTATGTATGCTGCAGCAATACTGCATGATGTTATAGAAGAGTGCGAACTTCCTAATAGAGGAAGAGAACTTGTGGAAACCTATCATCTTGATAAAGAAGTTTGGAAAATAGTATGGCTATTAAGCAAACCACCTAAAATCAAGAAATGGCCTTGGAGTCCTGTTTATGACCCGGAAAGATATTTTTGGAACATATTAAACAGTTGGAAAGCAACAATTATCAAAATTGCTGATAGGGCAAACAATTGCAGTACAATGGAAGTGTTTGAAGAAGAAAGAAAAAAGAAATATATACTTGAAACAATTCAGTATATATATCCACTTTGTTCAAAAGGAAAGATTCGGTATCCAGAATTTTCAGATACCATATCTATCTTAAAAAATCTAATTGTATCTGTATGTGAAACATTAGCATCTATTCTAGGAATGCAGGAAGCCATATCGGACGAGGAAGAAGAGTACAAGAAAACAGTGCATTTCATAGAAGGTATGAGTAGGAATGAATTGCCTAATACATACAAAGCATTGTTTATTGCTCAAAAGTTTCATAAAGGGCAGACAAGGACAAGTGGTGACCCATTTATCATCCACCCAATTAGAGTTTGTTCATATCTCATGACATTGGGGATTCATGATGATTATACTTGTGCGGCAGCTTTGCTACATGAGATTCCACAGATGTGCCAAATATCTGAAAGTGGAGAAGAATTTAGCAAGGATTATGGCATTGAAAAAGAAGTAATCAATGTTGTAGGATTAGTTGCTAACAAAAACAAACCGCTAGAAAAATATTATTTGGACATTGAAATGAATCCAAGAGCATTATTAGAAAAACTGTCTAATCGAGTTCACACATGCACATTTCTTGCGAAAGCAAGTAACCAAGATATGATGGATTACATAATGGAAACCAAAGAATATATGGTTCCAATGTGTAAATATGGCATGCTACATTATCCGCAATATGCAAACCAGATAGAAATTATGCAAAGCCATATTCTGGTGATTTGCAATATTCTGGAAGTTGTAACAAAAAAACTGGTTTAACCTCACACGGAAGCTAACGATTTGTTGGCTTCCTTTTTCTTTTTTATATATTAGGAAAGCCATCGAGGAAGGATAAAATTAGTACAAATGTTAAGACTTTCCGATTTGTTCTACATAACCATTGAAAAATAGCGAAAATTATGGTAATATAAGTAAGATAAGAAAAAAGGGGAAAAGTTAAAAAAATTAAGATTTTTAACTTGAATTGGTACCTAAGGAAGGAAATGAAAGATATGTACAGAACAAAAACTTGTGGAGAACTAAATATTAAAAATATAAAAGAACATGTTGAACTTGCAGGATGGGTTCAAAAAATAAGAGATTTGGGTGGAATGACTTTTATTGATTTAAGAGATGAATTTGGAATGACACAAATTGTTGTAAATGATGAAGAATTAAAAAAATTTGTAAAAGAATTACATACAGAAAGCTGTATCCACATAGAAGGAGAAGTTGTGGAAAGAGCCAGCAAAAATCCTCATATGAAAACAGGGGAGATAGAAGTTGTAGCTCAAAAAATAGAAGTATTAGGAAAATGTAAAAACGTGCTTCCTTTTGAAATTAATACAGACCAAGAAGTAAGAGAAGATTTACGTTTAGAATATCGATTTTTAGATTTAAGAAATGAAAAATTACACAATAATATTTTACTACGTTCAAAAATCTTAAAAACAATAAGAGATAAAATGGATGAGCTTGAATTTACAGAGATTCAAACACCAATCTTAGCAAATTCTTCTCCAGAAGGTGCAAGAGACTATTTAGTACCAAGTAGATTGAATCCAGGAGAATTTTATGCACTTCCACAAGCACCACAACAATTTAAACAATTATTAATGGTTAGTGGATTTAACAAATATTATCAAATTGCACCATGTTTTAGAGATGAAGATCCAAGAGCAGATAGAGCACCAGGAGAATTTTATCAATTAGACTTTGAAATGAGTTTTGCGACCCAAGAAGATGTCTTTAAAGTTATTGAAGAAGTGGTACCATATACTTTTGAAAAATTCACGGATTGGAAAGTAGATAAAGGACCATTTGTCAGAATTCCATATAAAGAAGCAATGGAAAAATACGGAATTGATAAACCAGATTTAAGAAATCCTTTAATTATTCAAGATGTAACAAAACTATTTGAGGGCTCTGATTTTAATGCATTTAAAGATAAAACCATAAAAGCGATTATTGTACCAAATGGAGCAGAACAAGGAAGAAAATTCTTTGATAAGATGGGTGAATTTGCAACAACTGATGAAGTGGGAGCAAAAGGATTAGTTTGGACAAAATTAGACAATGAAGGAAATGTACAAGGGGGAATAGCAAAATTCATTACAGAGGAAATTAAAGAAAAACTAGAAAAAGACTTTGGATTAGAAAAAAATGCAAGTATTTTCTTTATCGCAGATGAGTTTGAAAAAGCACAAAAAATTGCAGGTTTAGTTAGAATTGAATTAGGAAAACGATTAGACTTAATTGAAAAAGGTGTATACAAATTCTGCTTTATCGTCGATTTCCCAATGTATGAATTATCAGATGAAGGAACAATAGATTTTAGTCACAATCCATTTTCAATGCCACAAGGCGGATTAGAAGCTTTAGAAAACAAAGATCCATTAGATATATTAGCATATCAATATGATTTAGTATGTAATGGATATGAAATGGCATCAGGAGCTGTTAGAAATCATGACCCAGAGATCATGGTAAAAGCATTTGAAATTGCAGGATATAGTGAAGAAGATGTCAAAAATCGATTTGGTGCATTATATAATGCTTTCCAATATGGAACACCACCTCATGCAGGTGCTGCACCTGGAATTGATAGAATGATTATGCTAATTGCAGACTCTCAAAACATAAGAGAAGTTATTGCATTTCCAAAGAATAAAAAAGCAAGAGACTTATTAATGAGAGCACCATCTGTTGTTACAGAACAACAATTAAAAGATGTACACATTAAATTAGACTGTTAGGGACGTGCCAAAATGGACATTTTTTGTCCAAAAGGGACAGACTAAGTTAAACAGATTGAAAAGTAAACGTTTAATAAAAAAGGAGAATTTAAGAATGGAATATCGATATAGACCAAGTGGGGTATGTTCAAGAGAAATGATAATTGAAATGGATGGAAAGATAATAAAGAAATTGACCATTGTTGGAGGGTGTGCTGGAAATACATTAGGTGTATCTAGATTAATAGAAGGAATGAACATTAATGAAGCTATTAGAAGATTAAAAGGAATTCCTTGTGGGACAAGAGGAACCTCTTGTCCGGACCAATTATCCAAAGCATTAGAAGAGATGAAAGAAAAGTATAAGATAGACTAATAGATTAATTTAAATTTTATAAAAAATAATGATAGAAATGAATGAGGAATTTTAATGAAAGAAAAAGTATTATTAGGAATGAGTGGAGGCGTAGATAGTTCTGCATCAGCAATTCTGTTAAAAAAAGCAGGATATGAAGTTATTGGTTGTACAATGAATTTGTTAGAGGAACCAAATGAAGAAGCCATAAAAGATGCAAAAAAAGTATGTGAGAAACTAGGAATTGAACATTATGTTTTTGATTGTAGAAAAGAATTTAAATGTCATGTGATGGATACATTTATTTCTGAATACAAAAATGCAAGAACACCAAATCCTTGTGTGGAATGTAATCAATATTTGAAATTTGGCGTTTTTTATGACAAAGCAAAAGAATTAGGTTGCCAATATATTGCAACAGGTCATTATGCTAAAAAAGAATATTCAGAAAAATATAAACAACATGTTTTAAGGAAATCCAATGAAGAGAAAAAAGACCAGACATACTTTTTATATACTATTCCAAGAGAAAAAGTAGAGTATATTTTATTTCCATTACAAGATAATGTAAGTAAAGAACATACAAGAGCGTTGGCAGAAGCATATGGATTAGAAATTGCACAAAAAAAAGATAGTCAAGAAATTTGTTTTATTAAAGATAATGATTATCAAAGGTTTTTAAAAGAACATATACAAAAAGAGCCAAAAACAGGAAAGATTGTTTTAACAACAGGAGAAATTTTAGGAATCCATAATGGATTGATTAATTATACTATAGGACAAAGAAAAGGTTTAGGAATTTCTTATAAAGAACCATTGTATGTTGTGAAATTAGATATAAAAAATAATCAGGTTATTGTTGGAACAGAAAAAGAATTATATAGTAATCAGTTAGAAACAATACATGTCAATTGGATTGTAAATGTTGAAAATAAACTAGAAGAAGGATTAGAATGTTTTGCAAAAATCAGATATAGAGCAAAAGAAGCAAAAGCAAAAGTAATCAAAGAAAATGAAACCATAAAAGTGGTATTTCAAGAACCACAAAGAGCAATTACCAAAGGTCAGTCTGTTGTGTTTTATGATGAAGATGGTATTGTTTTAGGTGGGGGAAAGATTAGATAATAGATGAAAAATTAAATACATAAAAAAGCAAATTATATAAACTAAAAAGTAGGTAAAATTAATATTGAAGTGAACCCAAAATGTTAGACAAAAAAGTTTAACAAGGAGGGTTCATTTTTA
>ERZ1643251.2038-NODE-2038-length-21392-cov-6.575011_pt1 | contig 21392 bp, 20 predicted proteins | sample MGYA00579261_ERZ1643251 | MGnify/ENA primary metagenome ERZ1643251 (study PRJEB29033, sample SAMEA4952267) | chicken gut metagenome | biome: Broiler Chicken; feature: Gastrointestinal Tract; material: Caecum | place: Ireland | collected 2018 | study: Broiler... | reverse complement strand
ATTCATTTAGACTTTGTAACTATTAACCCGTAGTCATTATTGACTACACCATTATTATACTAGGAGGTTTTGCTATGGCCTATGTGCCTGTGCCAAAAGACCTGTCAAAAGTAAAAACCAAAGTTGCCTTTGGGCTTACCAAACGGCAGCTCATTTGTTTTGGAGCAGCGGCACTGATCGGAGTACCGCTGTTTTTCTTACTGAAAGATATAATCCCGCTGACAGCAGCCATGTTCCTGATGGTGCTGATTATGGTTCCGGGCTTTCTATTTGCCATGTATGAGCGCAACGGGCAGCCATTGGAAGCCATTTTGAAAAATGTGATTACCGTCCGATTCCTAAAGCCGAAGGAGCGGCCTTACCAGACGGAAAATTTTTACCTGTTCTTAGACAAGCAGCAGAAACTAGAGAAGGAGGTGCAGTCGATTGTCAAAAAGGCAGAAAAAGGCGGCAAAACAGGAAAAGCCAAAACTAAAGCTCACCCGCGCCGATAAAAAACAGATTGAGGCGGCAATCCGGTCGGCAAAGGGTGACGGGAAAGCCCATTCTGCACAGCAGTCCATTCCCTACCGTGTCATGTACCCGGATGGGATTTGTAAAGTCAATGACCGCCTTTACTCCAAGACCATGCAGTTTGAGGACATCAATTACCAGCTTGCACAGCCGGACGATAAGACCGCCATCTTTGAAGGGTTGTGTGACTTCTATAACTCGGTGGACAGCTCTGTGGGGCTGCAGCTCACCTTTTTAAACAAAACCGTCAACCGGGAGGAATACGAAAATTCCATTTCCATTCCCATGCAGCAGGACGGGTTTGATGATGTCCGCGCCGAATACTCGGCTATGCTAAAGAAACAGCTCTCCAAAGGGAACAACGGCCTTTCCAAGACCAAGTACCTGACCTTTTCCTTAGAGAGCGATTCCCTGAAAAACGCCCGCTCCCGTCTGGGAAGGCTGGAAGCGGATATATTGAGCCAGTTCAAGGTTTTGGGTGTCCAGAACCGGCCGCTGGAAGGAAAAGAACGTCTGGAAGTGCTGCACGGTATCTTCCACCCGGACGGTGAGAAGTTCCGGTTCGATTACCGATGGCTGGCTCCATCCGGCCTGTCTACCAAAGACTTTATTGCGCCGTCCTCATTTCAGTTCAAGGAAGGCCGTACCTTCCGTATGGGGAAGAAAATCGGCGCGGTGTCCTTCTTACAGATCATTGCACCGGAACTGAACGACCGCTTTCTGGCGGATTTTCTGGATATGGACAGTGCCTTAATGGTGAGCCTTCATATCCGAAGTATCGACCAGACCGAGGCCATCAAGACCATTAAGCGCAAGATTACAGATTTAGACCGGATGAAGATTGAGGAACAGAAAAAAGCCGTCCGCGCCGGATATGACATGGACATCATCCCCTCTGACCTTGCCACCTACGGCGGGGAGGCCAAAGACCTTCTGCGTGACCTGCAATCCCGCAATGAGCGTATGTTTCTGATGACCTTTACCCTTGTAAACTTTGCAGACAGTAAACAGCAGCTTGACAATCAGCTCTTTCAGGCGGCAAGCGTAGCACAGAAAGCGAACTGTATTCTCACTAGACTGGATTACCAGCAGGAAGTTGGCCTGATGTCCGCGCTGCCTCTGGGATGGAATCAGGTGCCGATCCAACGCAGCCTGACCACCAGCAGCACGGCGATTTTTGTTCCCTTCACCACGCAGGAGCTGTTTCAGAACTCAAAGGAAGCCTTATACTACGGCCCCAACGCCCTTTCCAACAACCTGATCATGCTTGACCGGAAGAAACTGAAAAATCCAAACGGCCTGATTTTAGGTACGCCGGGAGCCGGAAAATCCTTCTCTGCCAAAAGGGAGATCACCAATGTTTTCCTTGTTTCCCAGAACTCAAAAGCAGCAAAAAATACGATCCTCATTTGTGACCCAGAGGCGGAATACGCCCCGCTCGTCAACCGTCTGGGCGGTCAGGTGGTAAAAATCTCTGCCACCAGCAAGGACTATGTGAACCCACTGGACATCAATATGAACTACTCCGAGGACGAGAACCCGCTGTCTTTAAAATCCGATTTTATCATCTCCATGTGTGAGCTGATCATTGACCGGAAGGAAGGTTTGGAGGCCATTGAGAAAACGGTCATTGACCGCGCTGTAAAGAATGTCTACCGGGCATATCTGGCAGACCCTATCCATACGGAAATGCCGATTTTGGAGGATTTGTATAACGAACTCAAGGCACAGCCGGAAATCGAGGCGCAGCGTGTCGCTGCCGCTTTAGAGCTGTATGTGCATGGTTCCCTGAACGTATTTAACCACCGGACAAATATTGACATTCACAGCCGGATCGTGGCCTACGACATCAAGGAATTAGGAAAACAGCTCAAAAAGCTGGGTATGCTCATTATTCAGGATCAGGTCTGGGGGCGCGTCACGGAAAACCGGGATAAGCACGAAAGCACATGGTTTTACTGTGATGAGTTTCATCTGCTGTTGAAGGAGGAACAGACTGCCGCCTACTCCGTGGAAATTTGGAAACGGTTCAGGAAATGGGGCGGGATTCCAACCGGAATCACCCAGAATGTCAAGGACTTGCTACGCAGCCGGGAAATCGAGAACATCTTTGAAAACTCGGACTTTGTGTACATGCTCAATCAGGCAGGCGGCGACCGGGAGATTCTTGCCAAGCAGCTCGGTATCTCAAACCAGCAGCTAAAGTATGTGACCCACTCCGAGGCCGGAACCGGACTGTTGTTTTACGGCAGCGTGATCCTGCCATTCGTTGACCGGTTCCCGCAGGATTTGGAGTTGTACCGCATTATGAGTACGAAACCCGAAGATTTGGCCGGAAAGGAGGCAAAGGAGGATTGAACAGACCGGAACAAGCGGAACTTTCCCTGAAAAACCGGCTGTTCTGCTGTAACTGTTTCGCACTCTTTCCCAGAATACCGCCAGAGACAGCCGATTTAATCCTGACCGATCCGCCCTATGGGATCGGCTATCAAAATCAGTTTGCCAGAAACCGGCAGAAACCTATTTCCGGGGATGTCTCTTTGGACTACCGGACACTGGCAAAGGAATGTTACCGCGTGTTGAAACCGAACCGACACGCTTATTTTTTTACCCGTTTTGACACTTACCCGGAGCATTACCGGTATCTTACGGAAGCCGGGTTCCAGATCAAAAACTGCCTTGTCATTGAGAAAGCCAATATCGGCGGGATTGGCGATCTGAAAGGCAGCTATGCCAATAACAGCGAATGGGTGATCTTCTGTCAGAAAGGAAGGAGGATATTTCAGAAAACCACCCTGATAAAAAACCACTACCCGCCCGGCACGGTATTCCATAAAGGCCGTGTGCCCAGCAGCGAATATAAGACCCGGCTCAATAGCTGCTGGTTTGGACGGGAATATCCGAAGGCTACCTATAACGCCGCATGGCTGTCCAAGCGGCATATCCGCCATCCTACAGTGAAAAACGTGGATTGCCTGTCATGGCTGATCCAGATTTCCACGCTGCCGGGGGAACTGATTTTTGATCCCTTCATGGGGAGCGGTTCTGCCGCTCTTGCGGCCATACAGACCGGACGGCTTTACTGCGGCTGTGAGATTGACCCGGACTACTGTCAGCTCTTTGAACGAAGAAAACAGGAAGGAGGGGAACACTCATGCAGGAGCTAAAGAACAAGGATAAAGTCGTCCAGAAAATGAGCCGGGATGGACTGACCGAACAGAACCAGACCACCGGGGAGCAACGCCGGATCAGCAACCGGGAACAGGAGGCGGTCTTTTCCAAGCAGACTGCCTCGGAGGAACCGCCGCTGTCCTCTGATCCTGCCGCGCAAACCAAAGCAACGGCACAGCCCTTTTTCCGGTCGGAGAAAAGCCCGGAACATCAGGCGGCCATTGACCGGCTCCTTGAACGGGCGCAGGCAGCCAAGACCCGGAAGGAATCAAAGGCCGCTGTTCAGAAACACAAGCTGTCACAGGCTGCCAGCCGGTTACAGTTTACCGAGGAAGAACTGGCTGACCCGGCACTGTCTAAGTATATCAACCGCTCCGAGAAAGCGGCGGATCAGGCAGAACAGGCACACCGGAACATCCCGAAGAATAAGCGGATCGCCACCGCCCGCCGATTTGATGAAAAGACCGGGCGCGCCAAAGTCCGGCTGACCTTTGAGGAATCCGAAAAGCCGCCTGCTAAAAACACTCCGCTTAACCCGGCCAGTTATCCGGCACAGGAAGTCCGCTATTTCGTCCACGGAAAAATCCGGGAGGTGGAAAAGGATAACTCCGGCGTGGAGGCCGCCCACCGGTCAGAACAGTTTGGAGAGCGTGTCGGCAGTGCTGCCATGCAGAAGGTACGCGCCGGGTATCACAGCAAGAAGATGAAACCTTACCGGGAGGCAGCCAAAGCAGACCGGCAGCTCCAAAAGGCCAATGCGGAATACCTTTACCAGAAAGCCAGACGGGAGAATCCGAACCTTGCCGGTGGGAATCCCCTTTCCCATTTCTTCCAGAAACAGCGGATCAAACGGGAATACGCCAAGCAGCTCCGGGAACAAGCCAAGCAGACCGGAAAGACCGTCAAAGGGGCGGCCAAGACCAGCCGCAGCGTGACCCAGAGAGCCAAAGACGTAGCCAAAAAGACCACCGGTTTTGTCGTCCGGCACTGGAAGGGGCTGCTGGTGGTAGTGGCAGCGGTGCTGCTCTTTATCGTCCTGTTATCCGGCCTGTCGTCCTGCGCAGCCATGTTCCAGAGTACCACAACCTCTGTGGTGGGTTCCTCTTATCTGTCTGCGGATGAGGATATACTTGCCGTGGAGCAGGCTTATCAAGACATGGAGGCCGACCTGCAGAGCCGTGTGGACAATATCGAATCGGAATATCCCGGCTATGACGAGTATGTTTATGAACTTGCAGAGATCGGCCACAATCCCTATACGCTGGCCTCTTATCTGACTGCCAAGCTCTATGATTATACGCCGGAAACCGCACAAACCGAATTGGAAACCCTGTTTGCCGCGCAATACCAGCTTACTACCGCAGAACGCGTGGAGACCCGCACCCGCGAGGAAACCACCACTGACCCGGAAACCGGGGAGACTGTCACCGAGGAAGTGGAATATGAATACAAAGTGCTGACCGTCACCCTGACGAATACGGATATTTCCCTTCTGGCGGCGCAGCTCTTGACCGAGGAACAGAAAGCCTTTTTTGACCTGTATCAGTCCACGAAGGGCAACCGCCCGGAGCTGTTTGGATCGGAATACAACCCGGCCATAGGCACCGGCGGCGCATATCAGGACTACGACATCCCGCCGGAAGCGTTGGAGGATGAGACCTTTGCGGCCATGATTGCCGAGGCAGAAAAATATTTAGGCTGGCCGTATGTCTGGGGCGGCAGCTCCCCATCCACCTCGTTTGACTGTTCCGGTTTCGTGTGTTGGGTCATCAACCAATCCGGCGCGGGCAATATCGGGCGCACCACTGCACAGGGAATCTTTGACGCTTGCGCCAAGATCGCACCAAGCGAGGCAAAGCCCGGCGATATTGTCTTTTTTACCGGAACCTACAACAGCGGATCAGCAGTCAGCCATGTGGGAATCTATGTCGGCAACAATGTGATGATCCATTGCGGCGACCCGATTTCCTACGCGGATTTGGGTTCTTCCTACTGGCAGCAACACTTCTATGCCTTTGGCCGACTGCCTTAACCCATCCCATCTATCAGAAAGGAGCATAAAATATTGATGAAATTAGAACGGATCGAAAATGAGATTGCCAAGACAAGGCAGAACATTTCCAGACAGCAGGCGCGTCTGCGGGAACTGGAAGCCCAGAAAACCGAGGTAGAAAACCTGCAGATTGTCCAGATGGTACGCGCCTTGCGGATGACCCCGCAGGAACTGTCTGCTTTCTTACATGGTGAAGCCCCGGCTGCCCCGCAGCCCGCCCACGGGAAGGAGGAAACCTTAGATGAAGAAGAACGTTAAGCGGCACCTGACCGCACTACTGGCCGCCTTTATGCTTTGCATGGGTGGTTTTTCTATGACCGCATTTGCACAGAGCAATGAGGCCGAGGCCGCCGCTGATCCTGCCGCGACACAGGAGGCGACTGCCGAAACCACCGCACCGGCGGAAAGTACAAGCGAGGCTGCCGCCGGGGAGGACGCGCCCGCAGGCGAGTAAACTGCCGCCGAAGATACCCCATCCGGTACAGACATGGAAGGCACCCTGACCCCGGACGGCAACGCCACCCTGATTGATAACTTTTACGGGGAAAACAAGGAACTGATTACCGTCACCACAAAGGACGGCAACTATTTCTATATCCTCATTGACCGCGCCTCTGACGGGGATAATAACGTTTATTTCCTGAATAAAGTGGACGCGGCCGACCTTGCCGCGCTCACCGAGGACGGCGGCGGAAAGCTGACCACCATTGACCCGGCAGCCGAGGCCGAGTGTACCTGTACGGAAAAATGCGCGGCCGGTGCCGTCAATGCCGATTGTGCGGTCTGCCAGAACGACCGGACAAAATGCGAGGGCAAGGAAGTGAAGGAGACTGAAACCCCAGCAGCCACCGAGCAGGCGGAAGAATCTGCAAATCCAATGGGGCTGATCGCGCTGGCTGTGGTGGTGGTACTGGCAGTTGGCGGAGCCATCTACTATTTCAAAGTTGTCCGTGGGAAGAACGCTGTCAAAGGCGATACGGAGTTGGACGAGATCAATCTGGATGACGAATTTGACACCGAAATTGTTGAGCTGGACGATCTGGATGACGAGGATGAGGAAAGCGGCGGTGAGAAGGAATGACCTATTTCACCGACAGCCCCTATGAACGGATGATGACCAAGCGACCGGAAAGGCAGCGGGGAAACGCCCCGCCGCCTCTTTCCCATCCCCCGCACTGTCAGGGCTGCCCGTACCGCCGGGCGGCTCCCTGTATCGGCGTATGTATCAAGAAATTGAACCGAAAAGGAAAGGAGAACACCAATCTATGAAAAAGTTATGGAGAAAGACGCTGGCCGTTTTTGCCATGCTGACCACCGTATTTACGTCTATCCTGCCGACCACTCCGGTTCTGGCAGCGGAAACACAGTATTGGACAGAATCCACGGAACGGGTGGGAATCGTGGAAAAAGTAATGAATGACGGTTCCATAGGCTCCACCTTCAATGAAGGGTTGATGACCGTGGAGGGCGAAACGGCCTACTGTATCGACATCAACACAGATTTCAAGAACGGGTATAAGACAAGAGCAGACGCAAGTAACCGCATGAGTGCCGCACAGATTTCAGATGTGGCTCTCTCTTTGGAGTATATCAAACAATATGCGGCAAGCCACCCGGAGCTGAACTATAAGCAGGTCTATCTTCTGGAACAGTGTATGGTCTGGCGGACGCTTAGTGTCTATCTGGGCTGGAGCTGTGATAATGTCCGCGCAGCCTATGACGAGATTCCACAGGCGGTACAGGATGAGGTCTATGCCAATGCCAAAGCCTTTGCCGCTAAAAACAGGGATCGCTACGACTGCGGCGGCTATATTTACAGCGGTGAAGGTCAGGAATTAGGCCAGTTCTGGGCGAAGCTGGCAGTGGGAAATGCCAACATCCAGAAGGTATCTTCCGCCCCGTCCGTATCTGCAGATAATAACTGCTATTCCCTTGCGGGAGCCACCTACGGCCTCTTTTCTGATCAGGACTGTACGGCGCAGGTTGCCACACTGACGACCGACCGTGACGGGAATACGGAAACCGTGGAAGTCCGTGCCGAAACCCTGTACATCAAAGAGCTGTCCGCACCAACCGGATTCAAAGTAGATTCCACCGTCTACACCCTGACCGTAAAAGCCGGGGAAACCGCTACTTTAAAGGTCAGCGATACCCCGAAGGCGACCAGCACCGAGATAGAACTGTTTAAGCAGAATTTGTCTGGAATTATTATGACGGCTACTACACAAAAGAGACCCTTCCAAGTGAGCCAACCCGCACATGGACGACAAAGACCGTGGCAGAAACCGACCGTGACGGAACCACCTACTATGTGACCGGCTTAGACAATGCTTATAAAGTCTCCGGGGATGACTTCTATGTAATGGGCGGAAAAAATGTACTGCCTCTGGGAACCCTGACCGTGCAGGAATCCAAGTCTCCGACCGGTTACTTGTTGGAGGGAGCCTACCTGCAGGCGGAAGGCAGCGAGGAACAGATCAAAGGGCTGTATGTGACGCAGATCACCGAGGACGGCGATCTGGCTGTACTGTCCGGCAGCAACCAATTCTCTGTTTCCGATCAGGTCATTCGCGGAGGTGTAAAAATTCAAAAACGGGATTTGGAAACCGGAGATACGAAAGCACAGGGCGGAGCCACTTTAAAAGATACAGCCTTTGAGATCGTTTCCCTCAACGACAACCCGGTACTTGTGGAAGGAAAGCTGTATCAGAAAAATGAAGTGGTAAAGACCATCCATACCGGCATAGATGGGCTTGCCGCGACTTCTTCTGACCTGCTCCCTTACGGAGATTACCAGATCAGGGAAAGCAAAGCTCCCGCAGGTTATCTCACCGAGGGCGCAAAACCGGTGGAGTTTTCCATTACCGAGGACGGCCAGATCGTAGACCTGACCGGCGAGGAAACGTCCATTTACAATCAGGTCAAGCGCGGGGACATTGAAGGCGTGAAGATGGCAGCCGGAACCCACAAGCGGTTAGCCAATATACCGTTTAAGATTACCAGTGTAACCACCGGCGAGAGCCATATCGTTGTGACGGACGAAAACGGCCAGTTCTCCACTTCTTCCGAGTGGACATCCCATAAGAACAACACCAACCGGGGTGAAAGCAGCACGGATGGCGTATGGTTTGGCACCAGCGAGCCGGACGATTCCAAAGGTGCGCTGCTCTATGATACTTACGAGATTGAAGAACTGCGCTGCGACAGCAACAAAGGCTTGACCCTGATTCCGGCTTTCCAGATTGTTGTGTCCAGAGACAATCTGGTGATTGATCTGGGAACCCTCACAGACGAATATGAAAAAGAGCTGACCATCCACACCACGGCTGCAGACCCTGACGGGGAAAAATCCATTGTGGCCGGACATGAAGTAACGATTGTCGATACGGTCAGTCTGGACGGATTAGAAAAAGGCCAGTCCTATCAGCTTGTAGGCTGGCAGATGGACAAGGCGGCCAATGCAGAACTGCTTGTCAATGGAGCGCGTGTAGAGGCAGAGACCACCTTTTCCGCTGCCCGGGAAACAATGGAGATCGAAATGGAATTTACCTTTGACGCGGCGGCTCTGGCCGGGAAAGACCTTGTAACCTTTGAAGAACTCTATCTTCTGCCGGTGGATGGCGAACCGGAGCTTGTGGCACAGCATAAGGACATAGAGGACGAAGGACAGACGGTAAGCATTGCCGAGCGTGAAATCTCCATCCATACCACAGCCACCGACCCGGAGGGTGCAAAGGAGCTGACGGCCGGAAAAGAGCTGATGATTGTAGATAAAGTCCGTCTGGACGGGCTGGAAAAAGGCGTGTCATATCGTCTTGTAGGCTGGCAGATGGTGAAGGAAGAACAGGCGGAACTTCTCATAGACGGGAACCGGGTGGAAAACGACCTGACCTTTACCGCCGAGGAATCCAGCATGGAGCTGGAACTGACTTTTACCTTTAACGGAAAAGAGCTGGCGGGAAAATCTCTCGTCACCTTTGAAAAACTTTACGACCTGACGAACCCGGAGGAACCGGAAAAGGTGGCCGAACATACCGACCTTGAGGATGACGGCCAGACGGTGACGATCAAAGAACGGGAAATCACTATTCACACCAATGCTGCCGACAAGGAAACCGGCAAGAAGGTCATTGACCCGAAGGAAACGGTAACGATTGTCGATACGGTCACGATTGAGGGCATGGAAGTCGGTACGGAATACTTGTTGAAGGGCTGGCAGATGGACAAAGAAAGCGGAGAAAAACTGCTCATTGACGGACAGCCGGTAGAAAAAGAATACCGCTTTACTGCCGAGGATTCCAATATGGAAATCCAGATTGAATTTACCTTTAATGCCAGCGCACTTTCCGGAAAGTCACTTGTCACCTTTGAAGAACTTTACGACCTGACGAACCCGGAAGAACCGGAAAAAGTGGGCGAACACACCGACCTTGAAGATGAAGGCCAGACAGTGACAGTCTCCGAGAAACCGGAAGAACCGGAGACCCCGGAGGAACCGGAAACGCCAGAGACACCGGCCACCCCGCAGACACCACAGAATCCGGGAACTACCACACAGTCCACCAATGCACCGAAAACCGGGGATATGACGAACCTTGCCCTCTGGTTTGCCCTGCTGGGCGTGTCTGCTGCCGGACTGCTGGGAGCCTATCTCTTTAAGAAATACAAGGAAACTCGATAACCCTGTTTGCATGACAAAGGGCAGCCAAAGAAGCTGTCCTTTTCTCATGCCCGAAGGAGGAATTTGATCTATGTGGAGAGCGATATTTGATTTTCTGTTTTTTTCACTGGGGCTGATTTTTGGCGTTGTCCTGATGTGCATTATGCAGGTGGGAAAACAGGCAGATGAACGGATGAAGGAGCTGGATCAGGATGGAACCCACGAAGAAACCTTATGAGAACCTATCTATTCCCCATGATATGACAATCTATGTGGGAAAGCCAAAGAACGCCTGCTGTGCGGCACAGAAGATTCCTTATCTTGGCGTATTTCTGAACCGGCGTGGGAAAAAGCTGATCTTAAAGGTGGAACGCTGCCCGACATGCGGCAGTATCTACCTGCCCTGTAAGGTCTATCAGAAACAGTGGGCGCAGCTAAAAGAATATCACTTCATCCGCACCAAAACCGGGAAACCGACAGCGGAAATGTTGATCCTGAACCGGCCGCACACTGACCCGACCGCACCGGTACAGGAAAGCCGGTACACGCCGCCGGAATACAAGACACCGGCTTATCTGATCCGGGCGTTGAAATATCCCTGTCAGGGCGGGCGGTGTTCTGGAAAATAAACATCACCCATCACCTCTAGCCTAAAGTCTAGGATTGTATAATAGACCAGAGAATGATAAAATTATATCCATCATTAACAAAAATCGAGGGTTATAAATATGTTTGAATGGATTAAAAAACACAAAATATTTGTTGCAGTTCTTTCGTTTTTTATCATTTTGGGTATTCCTTTTCTCATCCATGTATTATTTAAAATTCATCCTAAAAATGATTTTTGGGTTGCTGAATGGACTGCAGGAGATTTGTTGGGATATTATGGTGCAATCCTAGCTTTTATAGGAACTGTCGTTTTAGGCATGTTAGCTTTATACCAGAATCATATTATTAAAGTAGAATCTGACAAACGAGCAGAATTATTAGAACAAAGAGAAAGAGAAAGTAATATGCCAAAATTCATTGCAAATTGTAGGCAATGCAATGGAAATACTTCCAATTTGAAATTTTCAATCAAAAATATTTCTGAAAATTTGGCTAGTGATATTACGGTTCAAAATATTAAGATTGTTAAACCAGATAATACTGTTTTTTGGACTGCAGAACGTACATATAAAAAAGATTCATTAACTTCAACCGAAGAAATGAAAGTAGATTTAACCAATTCTTCAATTAGGGAGGATGGATATACCTTTTTAATGGAAATGACTTGCCGAGATAAGTTTAATGAATTGCATAGGTATATTATTAAAGGCGAACATGAAAAAGTTGATACTTTTCCAAAATTCAAAATAACAGAAATACAATAGCGAATAAGTTTTTAGAGCAATCGAATCCCCGGTTGCTCTTTTCTTATGCAAAAAAGGAGGAAATTTTTATGCAATTAGTCATTGCGGAAAAGCCAAGTGTGGCTATGAGTATCGCGTCTGTGCTGGGCGCAACCGACAAGAAGGACGGATATACCGAAGGCAACGGGTATCTGGTAAGCTGGTGTGTCGGCCATCTGGTAGAGCTGGCGGACGCGGCGTACTATGGAGACTACCAGAAATGGCGTTATGAGGATTTACCCATCCTGCCGGAGCATTGGCAGTATGTTGTCACGCCGGATAAACAGAAACAGTTTCAAATCCTGAAAGAGCTTATGCACCGCTCTGACATTTCCGAGATTATCTGTGCTACGGACGCAGGCCGGGAGGGGGAATTGATCTTCCGGTTTGTCTATGACATGGCCGGATGTGAAAAGCCCTTCCTGCGCCTGTGGATTTCCAGTATGGAGGAAAGTGCTATCCGTAAAGGATTTGACACCTTAAAGGATGGCCATGCTTATGACAGCCTGTATCATTCTGCCCTGTGCCGGGCAAAAGCGGACTGGCTGATCGGGATTAACGCCACCCGTCTTTTTTCTGTCCTGTACCGGCATACTTTGAATGTCGGACGTGTCCAGACCCCGACCCTGTTCATGCTGGTACAAAGGGATGAGGCCATCCGCTCTTTCCAGAAAGAAAAATACTATCTGGTACGGATCGGCTGTGATGGAGTTGAGGCGGTCAGCGAACCCTTCCGACAGGAACAGGAGGCGAAGAATTTCATGGCTGCCTGCAGCCAGTCTCCAGCCACCTGTACTGCGATAAAAAAGGAGACAAAGACTGTTAATCCACCAAAAATCTTTGACCTGACAACCTTGCAGCGGGAGGCCAACCGCCTGTTTTCCTACACGGCCAAGCAGACCCTTGATTATACACAATCCCTGTATGAGAAAAAGATGTGTACCTATCCGCGAACCGACAGCCAGTATCTATCTGCCGACATGCTCCATACGGTGGAATCTCTGGTATCTGGCTTGCAGGAGACCATACCTTTTGCCAAAGGTTTAAACCTTTCCCCGGACTATCAACGAATCCTGAACAGTAAAAAAGTGACCGACCATCACGCCATCATTCCCACGGCTGAAATGTTGAAAACCGACCTTGCCGCGCTGCCGGAAACCGAGCGCAGGATTCTATATCTGATCGTGGCAAAGCTGCTCTGTGCAGTGTCCGCCCCATACCGCTATGATGCGGTGTCCGCAACCTTTTCCTGTGTCGGGAAGGAACTGACCGCAAAGGGAAAGACCGTTCTCCATGCCGGATTTAAAGAGGTGGAACAGGCTTTTCGTTCCTTCTTAAAGGCACAACCGGACGAGGCCGCGGACAAGGAGCTGCCGCAGCTTTCCGAAGGACAGGTTTTTGAATCTGTGACTGCTAAAATGACCGAGCATTTCACCACACCGCCAAAGCATTTTACCGAAGATACGCTGTTGTCTGCTATGGAACGCGCCGGAGCCGAGGACATGACCGAGGATGTGGAACGGAAAGGATTAGGTACTCCTGCCACCCGTGCGGCCATCATTGAAAAGCTGGTACAGGCCGGATTCATTGAGCGGAAGAAAAAGCAGCTCATTCCCACAAAGGACGGGATCAACCTGATTACCGTACTGCCGGAAACGCTGACCTCTCCAAAACTGACAGCAGAATGGGAAAATGAACTCTCCCGGATCGCAGACGGGGAATCTTCCCCGGAGGACTTTTTGGACGGGATCGAGCAGATGGCCGCCGGGCTGGTACAGACCTATTCCTTCCTGTCTGTTCCCGAAGAAACTCGTGGCCTGTTCCAGACGGAAAAGGAAGTGATCGGTCAGTGTCCGCGCTGTGGCTCCCCGGTCTATGAGGGAAAGAAAAACTTCTACTGTTCCAACAAAGAGTGCTGGTTTTGTCTGTGGAAAAACAACCGGTTCTTTGAGAGTAAGAAGAAAACCCTGACAAAGCAGGTAGCCGCCACGCTTTTGAAATCCGGGAAAGTGAAAATGAAAGATCTGTACTCGGAAAAGACCGGGAAAACCTATGACGCTACGGTAATTCTGGACGACACCGGCGATAAGTACGTCAATTTCAAGCTGGAATTTTCCAAAAAGAACTAGGGTAACTCAAAGAAGCATAGCAAGCATAGGCAGTGTATATACACAGCCGTAAATCTCCCTCTGGCGGCCACTTAGCCGCTGCGGGGATTTTTTTGTGGGAAATTCCCACACCCTTTGAAAGAAATCCCGGTTCCCGTGAGGGATATGTACAAGGAAAGGAAGGTGTTAAATCGTGGAACCCACAGACAAAATCAAGGAACTGTTGCAGCCCGGCAAGGAAGAACAAAACCGGATCAATGAAAGAATCCGAAAAGCTATGGCAGAACAAAAGCGGATTACTTTAGACGAAATCCCCTATGGCTACCGGCTTGACGAAAATCAGCGGATGGTGCCAGACCCGATCCCAGCAGAGCATGTCAAATTTCTCTTTGAAAAGCTGGTAGAATACGCTGAAAATCCCCCGGAGGAATTGGTACAGAAGGTCATAGATTTGTACCAAGAGAAATATGGAGAATCTCTCTCTCACGAAGAAGCAAAAGGGAAAGTCTCTTATACAGATGTGAAAGACTATGTGGCAGCAGAACTGTTTCTGAAAAACATGGCCTTTCAGCTTTCCGGGCAGCCCCAGACTGCAGAGGCATTGCGGGAATTTCTTACCCAGCCTTTTGACATGGAAAACCCGGAAAAACTTCTGGATGACTACCGGGAAAAGATAGGAAAGGAAACCCCGCTCACACTCTGGAAACAGCGTATGGAACGGATGTTAGGTTCTGGCTACTGTATCGGTGAGATTACTTACTATTCCCGGCCGGAGAAACACTCCATTCTGTCATGGATGAAAGCAGCTCCCATCACTGTTTCCAACCACCACAAACCGATTATTCCGAAAGAATTATATGCTGCCGCCCGTGAACAGAGGCAGAAGGAACAAAGCAAAGGGAACCTGATCCCGGAGCATTGACCTGTTTTACCTGCAGTGAATCTATTATGGTTCGCTGCTTTTTTTCTGCCTGAACTACGCAAAGGAGGGATCACCATGCCACCAGATATTTTTGAAGATATGCGTCAGAAAATCGGCTGCCTCTATATCTCTGACCTGCCTTACCACAAACGGACGCTATGGCAGGAACTAAAGCGCATACCGCCGTCCGATTATCCGCGGAAACAGTGGGAGGACTTTGCCCGGTATGTCTTTGATGTGGATTATGCCGTCATGTTGAAACTTCTTTCCCCTTCTCTCGAAAAAACCGCGTCCGCTAAGAGGGATATGGAATAAATACAATGTCCAGTTTGGACAAGAAAGGATGATGATTTATGAGTGAACAGACTGTAAACCAGCAAGAACCAATCCCGGTCAAGCCGATCCTCTTATCCGGCAAGACGGATGACGAAAAACTGAAAGAGCTGACCGACCACTTGGAACAGGGAGTGCGGGAAGTCTTTGAAAGCGAAGCCTACCAGCGTTACCTTACCCTGATGTCCAGATTTTACACCTATTCTTTCCGTAACTCACTGTTGATTGCCATGCAGAAACCGGACGCAACCTTAGTACGGGGCTATAATGCGTGGCGCAATGACAAAGAGATCGGCCGCCATGTAAAAGCACAAGAAAAAGGAATCCGAATCGTGGTTCCAAAGGAAATTAAAATCCAAAAGGAACAGCAGAAAAGAGACCCGGACACCAACGAACCGCTGTTTGCGCCGGACGGCAGCCCGGTCATGGAAACGGTGGAGATCAAGATACCAAAGTTTGGCGTAGGCTATGTCTATGATGTCTCCCAGACCGAGGGCAAGGAACTCCCCACACTGGGCGTAGATGAACTAACCGGGAACGTACAGGATTACCCCCTCTTTTTGGAATCCCTGAAACAGATGTCACCTTTTCCCATTGGCTTTGAAACCATTGAAAGCGGCGCACACGGGTACGCCAACTATGAGGAAAAACGGATCGCCATTCAGGAAGGCATGAGCGAGCTGCAGACCCTCAAAACTGCCATCCATGAAATCAGCCATGCCACGCTCCATGACATTGACGTACAGGCGGTCACGCCGGAGCAGATGGCAGCCCGGCCGGACAGACGCACCCGCGAGGTACAGGCGGAAAGCATTGCCTATGTGGTATGTAAGCATTACGGTCTGGACACCGGCGATTATTCCTTTGGATATGTGGCCGGATGGAGTGACGGAAAGGAAATGACTGAACTTCAATCCTCACTGACGACCATTCAAAAGACTGCCAAAAAGCTGATCGAGCAGATAGATGAAACCTTTCTGGAACTAAACCACGCGCAGGAACTGGCTGCGGCTCTGGATCAGTTTGCCGAGGAACACGACCCTTACGAATACCGCGACACCGTAGGCATGGAGGCAGAGGAACACATTCAGGTGATTTACCGGCAGCTTACCGAGGATGACCCTACCCAGCGGATCGGCATTGCGGCCTACCTGCAGGAAATCATAGAGGACGGCACAGACATAAACGGGAAGGCCGCCGCCCTTTTAGAACAGGTGAACGCCTACCTTCCCAAAGAACCGGCAATGCCGGAAAAAGTGGCGGAAACTGCCCCTGAAAAAGACACCTATACCATTTACCAGCTCAAAGAGGATGTTCCCAGAGACTACCATTTCCGGGGCTACCGGGAGCTGACAGAAAGCGGTCTTTCCGTGACACCGGACAACTACCAGAAGGTCTATGAAGGGACGCTGGAACCGGGCATGACGCTGGAAGGCTTGTGGGAAACCTTTAACCTCAACCACCCGGAGGATTTTACCGGCCACTCTCTTTCCATGTCGGATATTGTGGTACTGAAACAGGACGGCGCAGAAACCGCCCACTATGTTGATACCATTGGTTATGCGGATGTGACCGAACCCTTTTTACACCCGGAACGGGCAGCCGAGCAGACGGCCTACCATCTGGATCAGGAAACCTATTTATACGTCCAGACTTCCGAAGATGGGTACGACTACACCCTGTATGACCGCCAGTTTCAAGAGATAGACGGCGGCCAACTGGACAACCCGGATTTGTCCATAGAGGCTGCCCGTGATGAAATCCTTGCCTTACATGAGCTTTCCCCTACGGACATTGACCCGATTCCCTTAGAGGAATACGAACGGCTCCCGGAGCTGATCGGGAAAGAGCCGACCGTTACCATCAACTTTTCCGAATCGGGAGAACTGGAAGATGGTACTGTCCTTCCATTCAGTGAGGCGAATCCTTTATTTGAGCAGCTTGACCGCCAGACACGGGAACGATATGGAACCAGCGGTTACTATGATAAGACGGATTTCACCATAGAATATGTGGCAGACGGGCGGATTCACACCTATACCGGCAGACAGGACTTAGGCGATCTGGATGGTTCCCTGACTGACCATATCCTAAAACATGCCACGCTCTATCGGAACGACCCCACCTATCAGGCGTATCTTCTGGAACAAGGGAAAGAGGCGCAGGAACAAGCCAATATTGGATATGATGACACCATCCAGAAATTTGTTCCTTATCTGAAACTCCATGAGAATCTTGCGGTCATTGAACGCCGGGCTGCCGAGGCTATGGAGCAGGTGACACAGGCAAACCCGGTCATGGATGTTGTTATGGTGGAAAACCTGAACTATTATGAGGCAATCATAGATTACGCACAGAAAAGCCGGATGGAACTGAATACGGCAGTAGTGCCGCAGCTCCCGGATATGCCGCAGGTGCAGGATTATATCAAAGCCAGTACCGAGGAATACCGGGAACAGGTGGAAATGGAGATCGAACAGGAAGCCCTTGACGCAGGCATGACCGTGGAGGAATATGCGGCCAACGGCTACGAGCCGTACCCGGTCTTTGAGGTACGCTCTGCTGCAATCAGCAACTATGAGGGTATGAATGTATTCATTGGCCGGAACGGGTACGTTTATATCGGGAATCGGGAAAACTATGATAACCACGGCCACTATGACAACCGGGATTCTTCCATGCTGTTTCTGTCCGAGAATCCGAAAATGTTTGACCTGCTCCGTGGAGAAGGCTACACCATGTCACAGGAAGAAATGCTCCATCAGGGAATCTTTACCAGAGAGGACTTCCGGGAATTTGACTTCCTGCGGACGCAAATGCTTTCCCACCTGACCCCGACACGGGAAATCCTCTTTGCTGGGAAACCCTTTCAGCCGGAGAATCCGCTGGAAACCACCGAGAAATCCACGGAACAGAATTTCAACATGATTGACGGCAGCCGCAACAATATGGAGCCGGAGGAACCCCCGCACATGGATGCGCTGGAAGAAAAGGCCAATGCCGGAGAACAGATCTCCCTTATGGATATGGTAGACGCAATCCAGAAGGATCAAGCCGCAGCCACCCGCCAGCAGGAAGAAGAAAAAAGGGAGGAACCGGCGGCCGAGGAAGAAAAAGAAACAGAACCGGCCACGACTGCCCCGTACTATTTCATAGATGAAAAAGCTGCGCGCAACGCAAATGCAGCTTACAGTACCTATGGGTACAAAGAAGGAAGTGCAACCGCCGCATACCGGCACTATGTAGATGAGGCTGTGGCACTTGCCGAAGAACAGAAAAAAGAGGTTGATCCTATGTACCATGAGAAGATTGACCATCTGGTAGATGTCTATGCCCGTAAGCTGGCGGAAAATATGAATCAACGATTTGTTATTGAAGCCCGTGTTCCTTCCGTATTTATCACAGGTGGCTCCAACTTTCCGAACGATAAAAAGGCTAAACAGCAAGAGGCTATCGGCCAAAAAATGAAGGAAAAAGAAGAAATTGAAGGTCTGTTAGATAAAATCCGCAGTACCGGCAAAGGTGGTATCTCCGCGGATGATCCAAACGCGGTACAAAAGCTGGAGGCGAAACTGGCTGCTCTCCAGAAGTCACAGGAAACCATGAAAGCGGTCAATGCCTACTACCGGAAACATAAGACGCTGGACGGCTGCCCTGACCTGAAACCGGAACAGCTTGAACGGCTGAAAGAAAACCTGTCACAAAGTATTTACGATAAACCATTCCCCTCTTACAGCCTTTCCAACAATAACGCGGAAATCCGCCGTCTGAAACAGCGCATTGAATCCCTGAAACATCATCAGGAAATCGACTATCCCGGATGGGAGTTTGAGGGCGGAACAGTGGTAGCCAATAAGGAGGCCAACCGGCTGCAGGTTCTGTTTGACGAGAAGCCGGACGCAGATATTCGCTCCGAGTTAAAATCCAGCGGGTTCCGGTGGTCTCCAAAGGAAAATGCGTGGCAGCGGCAGCTCAACCAGAACGCCTACTATGCGGCGGATTCCGTTCAGGCCATCCAGCCCCTTACCGGAGAGAAACCTTCCCAGCTCCGGCGAAAGGCACTGGCCGAGAAAAAGCCCTCTATCCGGTCACAGCTCAAAAAGAATCAGGAGCAGCTTAAAAAGACAGAACCAGACAAGAAAGAACCGGTCAAAAAACCGGATTTAGCTCTGGCCTAGAAGGAGGGAATCTATTATGCCAAAGTTTGAACAGATCGACCTTCTGGACAGTCTGGAACGGATCATGCAAAGCCACACGAAACACTATCAGTCTGATTTTGATATTGACAGGGAAATCCTGACAGACGCGGCACAGAAAGCCGTTGCCGAAGATAGACGTTACCTCTGGATGGCGCGTTCTTCCGGTACATGGTGCTTGCGGGAGCGCGACACCTTTATCAAGGACAGCCGGGAGCATAATACATGGTGTTTCTACGGGGAGCAAAGCAGCGACAAGATACTGGCCTATGCGGTGGAGATCACCGGGATGGAAAATGGAAAGGTGATGGGAAACCTCTATCCGCTGGACTATGAGAAACATTTCCAGCATGTCCGGGATTCTTCCCTTCCTTCCGGTACGGTCAAGCTGGTCTATGAGCATGGGGAACAGATTCAGAAAGCCGGTCAGCCCATCCACCCAGAGAAAGAAACTCCCTTTGGAAAGTTCCTGCGCTTTGAGAATGTACCAAACGACCCGGAAAAGCTGGATTCCCTGCTCTACGAGGAACGAAGGAGCCGGGCTGCCATGCGCCCCGGCAGCATTGAGAAACATATCGAAAGGCTCACAGGCCGGACAAGAAAGCCATCCATCCGTTCACAACTGAAAGCGGAACCGGAGAAAAAGCAACCGGTAAAACCGGCTACCAGAAGTAAAAACAACGATTTGGAGGTATAAGAACATGACAGACAGATTTAATGTAGAGGAAACCAATCTGCTTTCCATTTACAGGGCAGACACGCGGAAAGAAACCATCCTGAACATGAACGCGGCTTTGCCGGATATGGATGAGGATATGCAGGAGCTGACACAGGAAGTCCAAACGAAACTGCAGAAACTGACCGAGGAAGAATTTACTTCCCTGATACTGGAACCTGCGGGCGAAATCGAGTAAAAGAAATGCCGGAACATGGTGGCCTGATCGGGCTGCTGTGTTCCGGTGTTTTTTTATTTGCATACTGCTGATGTTTTATTAAGCGCGTGAGAGTATCTTTTCAATGACAGACAGACGAGGTATAATGAGGAAAAGACAAATCCTAATTTAAGGAAGGGTAGGCGGCATGAAAAATGAAATTCAAAGATTTTGTAAACAGTAGGAAACTTTCATGGGCTATTGTTGGACTTGGTATTATATTAAGTCTGGTAGTTTATTGGCTTTTACCGTTAAAAATACCAATGCACTTTAATGCCAGTGGAATAGCTGATGATTATTCAAACAAAATTCAGATTTTTCTTTTCCCTTTAATACAGTTAATTATAATGTTTCTTACCGGAAGAAAAAAGATTAAATATTGCCTTACACATTCAAGGACTTTTTTAAATGATTTTCAGTATAATTGGATTGTAAGCGGTTTGTGTTTTTTCATATTGCTGGTAGAAATTACAATAATTTATATTGCATTATCATAACTAATAAATCGCCAAATTGGAATTGAACAAAATCTCTAAATGATGAAAGCGGGAATCCGATAAGCTCACCGGCTGCCGGGTTCCCGCATTTTTTATTCCATCTTGAAATTTGGTAGTTCTTCCAGCAGCTTACAAATCACCTGCTGTCTCATATCCTCGTTGATGACTGTCTCCTTTGTGCCGTCTGGCCTTGTTCTGACCTCTCTGCAAAGAGAATCTATGTAGGAGGCATAATATTCCAGAACACGCTCAATCGCGCCAGAATCGCCCGCTACGGCCTTCTCAATCGTTTCTGCACTCAATTCCGTTCCCGCCAACCGTTTCACCCCTTTTCCTCATTTTGTGTAGGTAGCTTGTGTCAGTTTTAGTATAACCACATTCCACTTTTTTAGATAGCCCCTGTCACTCTTTTTTTCAGGTAGTCGAGCAGTTCTTCCGGTGTGGGAGCTGCCCCTTTACAGGGTATCTTTCTCCATTCTTCCTGTACTTTTGGATCAGGATTTTTCATAGCCTCTGAAATACAGAAATCAATCTCTCGATACACCTCGGACACACTCACATGATCCTTAACTTCCTGAGTTTTTTAACCCTCAACGCTAATTGCAGTCATCACTTG
>ERZ1643251.2036-NODE-2036-length-21404-cov-5.623167_pt1 | contig 21404 bp, 20 predicted proteins | sample MGYA00579261_ERZ1643251 | MGnify/ENA primary metagenome ERZ1643251 (study PRJEB29033, sample SAMEA4952267) | chicken gut metagenome | biome: Broiler Chicken; feature: Gastrointestinal Tract; material: Caecum | place: Ireland | collected 2018 | study: Broiler... | reverse complement strand
CAGTCTGTCCGGTCAGCGATATCTCGGGCACGAGCATTATCACCCCGCGTCCCGACGCGAGCACTCGGTCGATCACCGATTTGATGACGCGCGTCTTGCCGCTGCCGGTCACGCCATATAACAGCGCGGCGCGCGCCTCATGCGTATCCGCGAGTGCGCAGAGCGTGTCTGACGCTTGTCTCTGCTCGTCGTTCAGGCTGTCGTCCGACCGCTCGACCGCACGTCCGGCGTAGGGGTTGCGATATACCTCGACGCTTCTGACCGAAATTATCCCTTTGTCGGCGAGACCTTTCAGCACCGCTCTCGACACTCCGTCGTCGTTCAGCGTCTTTTCATCGAGTTCGCCGCGCTCGAGCAGCTCGAGCGCGTGACGCGCCGGCTTCGACAGCCTGCGTATAATGTCGTCGTCCGGCCTCGCCGCGAGCGAATAGCGGCGCTCGACCGGGTCGCGTCTCACACTGCCGAACAGCTTCGGCATTCCGGGCGGCAGGATTGCTCCGAGCGCCTCTCCGGTCGACGCGAAAGTGCGCTCCCGCAGAAACATACACAGCCCGAGCAGCTCCTCGTCAAGAGAAAACCGGTCGTCCGCGACCGCCAGCACGGGCTTCAATTTATCATATTCCGAGCTCTGTACGACATCGACTACCAGTGCGATTCGCCGCTGTGACGCGCCGAAATTTACCGAGACGAGCGAGCCCTTGTGTACGGCGTCGCACAACGTCTCGGGTATCTCATAGTCGTACTCTCGGTCAGCCGAATAGGGCAGCTCGAGTACGCGCACCCGCGCTACGCGCGACCTCGCCGAAGGGGACATCAGTCCTCTTCTCTCAGGTCGATAGTAGCGTCGTTGATGCGATACTCGCCCTGATACAGGCGGTTTATCGCGTTCTTTACCGCTTTTTCGTCGCGGATATCACGCTTGATCATCGACGCGAGACTCTTGTCGGTCTCCTTATTGGCGATAAGCTTTTCGGCCTGCTCGCGCTGACGGACATATTCGTCTGTGACCATTCTCGCGCACTTAGCGGTGGCAATACAGAGAATATAGCGGTTGTATTTACCGTTCTGACTCAGTTCTTCAACTGACGGATAAATCATGATAGGCTCCATTTCCGCCCTCTCGGGCAATTATATTATATAGTAGATACAGCACATGATATGCTGCAATTTTGCATGATAATTTTTCTATTGCGGACAGCCTTCTGCCTGCTGCTATCGTTCATGGTCAACTGACGACGACCTTCGGTCAGGCTTCGCAGGAGAAAAAACGCTCACAGAAGTCTCCGCTTCTCGCGACACGGCTGCGCTCGGCATCGGCAACCGCGATTATACGGTCTGCCGCGTCGTCAATCTGGTTGTTCCCGTTGATAACAATGTAATCGTATATTGTCAGCCTTGACAGCTCGTATCTCGCCGCTTCGAGCCGTCGGAGCAATACCTCCTCGGGCACATCGTCTCCTCTGCCGCGCAGACGCGCCTCGAGAGTGGCGAAGTCGGGCGGAGCTATCATCAGCAGCACGGCGTCCGGACATTTCTCGCGAACCTGCATAGCGCCGTTGACCTCGATTTCGAGTATCACGTTCTTGCCCTCGGCGAGACGGTCGTATACCTCTTTTTTCGGCGTGCCGTAGTAGTTGCCGCAATATTCCGCGTATTCGAGCATCATTCCGGCAGAAATCCGCTCCTCGAACTCGTCACGCGAGATGAAGTAGTAGTTGACACCGTCGCGCTCTCCGGCGCGCGGTGCTCGGGTAGTAGCCGAAACCGAATATACAAAGTCGTTCCGCCTCTCGAGCAGCCGACCGATCACCGTACCCTTGCCGCTGCCCGACGGTCCCGAGACGACCAGCAGAATTCCCTCTCGACTGGTCATCACAGCTCCTCCTCGTCGTCGCCCTCGTCGTCGTCACCGAGCCGGTTCGATATCGTCTCGCTCTTGAGCGCCGACAGCACGACGTGCTCGCTGTCGGTAATTATGACCGCGCGGGTGCGCTTGCCGCAGGTCACGTCGATTGCGCGACCGCTGTCCTTGGCGTCCTGTATCAGCCGCTTAATCGGCGCGCTGTCGGGCGACACGACCGCGACGACGCGTTCGGCTGCGACCATGTTGCCAAATCCTACATTGATGAATTTCATAACGACCATTCCTTTCAAAAATGGCTTATAGTCTTACACTTATTCTGACTCAGCCGTTTTCGACCGGTCATTCGATATTCTGTATCTGCTCGCGTATCTTTTCAAGCTCGCTCTTGGTTTCAACGACGAGCGCGGCGATTTCGGCGTCCATCGCCTTTGAGCCGATGGTATTAGTCTCGCGGTTTATCTCCTGCAAAAGAAAATCGAGCTTGCGTCCGACCGGCTCGTCCGAGTCGAATATTTTTCTGAGCGCGTCGAAGTGGCAGGAGAGCCGCACAAGCTCCTCGTCTATCGCGACGCGGTCGGCATATATCGCGCACTCGGTCAGAACGAGATTCGGGTTCAGCTCGATCTGATTGTCGTCAATGAGCGATTTCAGCCGCGCTTCGAACTTCGCGCGATATGCCGCGGCGTCGGCTTCGGACAGCCGCTTTATCTCGGCGGCGAAGCCCTCTATCCTGTCGACCTTTGACAAAATATCGGCTTTCAGCTTCTCGCCCTCGACCTCGCGAACCGAGATGAACGCGTCCACAGCTTCTTGAAGTACCGGCAGTATCATCTGCCAGTCGGCTTCGGCGTCCTCCTCCGGCTTGATTATATTGAAAAGCTCGCGGTTTTCGGCGACCTTCATGACCGTAATGTCGTCCGGCAGTCCGAACTCGTCGCGCATACGCTTCAGCGCGTTGATATAGCTTTCGGCGAGCGCGCGGTCGATCTCGACGGTCATACCTACATTTTCGACGACATCTACGCCGATATACACGTCGAGCTTGCCGCGCGAGATCCCGCGCGACTGAATATATTGGCGCACCCTATCCTCGAGAAAGCTGTACATTCTCGGCAGCTTGATGCTTATGTCAAGATAGCGGTTATTGACGCTTTTTAATTCTATCGTTATATTTTTCCCGTCCGGAGTACCGTTTCTGACGGCTCTGCCGAACGCTGTCATGCTTCGTATCATATTTGTAAAATCTACTCCGTTACATTTTGGGCATATATAATATTATACCGCAAAATAGGATTTTTGTCAATCGGATATGGGACAAAACAAGTAATTATTTCGTGAACATATATACCGCGTTTTTTCGATATCACGATATCGATATCTTCTTGACGAAAATTTACAAAAAATATATTGAAGCATTTCCTCATTTTTGCTATAATATAAATAATCCTAATTGTATATTCATGTTTGCCGCAATGGCACTGTAATGCGCCGTATGAAAACCGCAATTACGAATCGCTATAATTATGGAGGGATATAAATGGAACGAATAGTCGATGTCGCGGCATATATCTGCGATGAGTACCAAAAACAGCAGGACGCGCTGATTGGCGAAACCAAGCTACACAAGCTGTTATACTTGTCACAGCGCGAAATGCTGGCAATAATTAACAAGCCGCTGTTCGTAGAGCCGCTCGAAGGTTGGAGACATGGACCGGTCAGCACACGTGTTCGCTCCCTGTTTCGCGACGGTAAAATCGACGCAGAGACTAAAAATATTTCGAATGAAGCGAAATATGTAATAAATAATGTTATCAGTTCATATGGCGGATACAGCGCAAATCAATTATCAAACCTTACACACTCAGAGATATCATGGCAAAATACAAGGAGAGGACTTTCTCAAGACGCCGATGGACATATAGCATTATCGCTTGACGATATCCGCGAGGACGCGAAAAAGGTTCGTCCATACGACCATATCTTTGATATGTATTATGACGAATTTGACGACGCGGAGGACGAAAAGCAGTGATAGGCTTTTTGTGCTGTTCGACCTTGCCATATTACGATTTTGCCGCGAAGCAGAATAAATTCAAGATACGTCCGGTACTGATAATCGGCAGAGCCGACACAGGTGATTACAATGTATTGCCGGTATCACGTGTGACAAATAAGCAATTTATACATCCGATTTACGACATTCCGATTGATCCGGCTGTATATCCCGAGACAAAGCTCAACAATTACTCATATATACGTGCGCATAAGCAGACGATTATAAATCAAGCGTCAATAACACTACAGCTATGTGACATCAAAAACACATATCCCGAGCTGTACCTGCAAATCATAACGCAATGGGATAATTTCAATCAAAGTATTATAAATTCATTATTTTGAAATCATATAAACAGAGCCACCGCATTCAAGCAGTGGCTCTTTTCCTATTCACTTTCTATTTTCAGCAGCTCGAGCGGTACTTCCCTCGCCTCGGGCGCAAGCTCGAACAGCTCGTCACCATAGCGGTTCGCGATATCCTCGGTAAGTTCCACGATTCCGTCTGGCGGAGACGGGAAATCATACAGTTCACTGCGGCGAAAAACCTCATCCGCGGTTACTACATACGTACAATATTCATTTCCGACAGTAATATGCGGCTGATAATAAAAATCTCCGTAATCTCTTCCGACTATTGTACCGCCTACCTCAACAATATCATCACGGCTGTAATCCGGAACGAAATCCGATTCATCGCTTATCCTTAGATATTTCGCTTCGGTAGACAGTAATACATACGCGTCGTTGTTTATCTCATTATAGCCATTGTCATCAAAAATGTAATAAACGCCCGTATGCAATGTAATATTGCCATCTTCATCTACATAATAATGCAGATATGGTCCGACCACAGAGCTTACATTAATGCTATAGTTCATCACGAGCTCGTTGTATTCTTCACTCAATAGCGGCAATACCTCAGGATTGTCGATTGTGAAGTCGACATCGCCGTAGCGTATCTCGGGCAGCTTGTCGGAGCAGGATATAAACAGAAGACATAATGTTATGAGTAAAACGACCCTCTTCATATCTTCAATTCTCTGTTCCCGCAATCAACTATAATTTATAATCATTTCGCGGAAATACAGATCTTGAAAACCCAACTCAAACATTAAATGACCGCTGTTGTTCCAATCAATAACAACATAGTCTTCATTTAATGGATCCATGCATATTCCCTGTATATCTCCATCCGTAAACTCTCTGTATTTGCACATCACAACAGCATGGATGTTAACGGTTGAGCTACCAAACATTGCAAGCATCAAGCAATCGTTATCAATTATAGATTTATATGATGTTTTTGAAACAGGATTGCTATATGATGTGGCGCTGACATGTGAATTATGATGATATACTGCACTCGGGCTATCAAGATACAATTCATGCATTGCATCACAGATATCATCTATGGTTATCATTTCAATACGACCATATGTAGGATCGATATCTAAAAAATCATCTTGTACATCAAGTACAGAAAGATCGCCAAATACGGTAGGTTCTCTATATTGAACAATGGAGGCAACACAGGCGAAATAGCAGTTTGTCGTTTGTCCACCTTCGGTTTGATCAACATTTGGTACGTTTATACCATGATCTGTGAAGCTTAGAAGTGACGTCATACCCAAAGTTGATGCTTTCATGTTCAATAAAGACCAACTTACATTTTCGGAAGTTTCTACATCGATTAATTTTTTACCGATTCCAGATGCAGCTTGCAAAGCTTTGTTGGACTGTATTACCGAGGGAGATTCGCTTACCAGATTGCTATCAAGTATTGTCGTGCTGTTCTCGGTCACAGCATATGTCACGCTCTCGTTTCCGATGATTATATGCGGTTCTGTAATAAATTCATCAGAATCGCTGTCGACAATATAACCTTGACCGCCTAATCCGTTTGGATTGTTTGGTACGCCAAGCTTATAAATTCCGCGCTTACCATTCGAAAAATAGAGATTGAAAACCGCGTGGTCAAGCTCTACATTGCCATTTTCGTTGACATAATAGGCGTTATAAGGTCCGCCAACCGCCGTGCATTCCGCACCGACAATGTCAGCCAGAGTGTTTGCAGTTCTCATTACCTTTATGAGCACTTCCCTGTTGTCAAGTGAAAAATCCGTGTTAATGTAACGTACCGTGGCAGTAGAAGTTGTAGCTGCATTGACAGGCATACAGCAAATCACTTGAATAGCCGCAAGCATAAGTGCCATAACTGTCAGTTTGAGTTTTTTCCTCAACATAGATTATCACCTCTAAATAAATATTTACAACAATATGTTGCATATATATATTAGCATATTTTATCTTTATTGTCAATAGTTTTTACAATTTTTTTATATTTTTCTTAATCAATCCTCCCACTTCTCTGTCCACTGGCAGGGAAAGCGCTGCTTTTCGATATAGGGAAATCCGGCTTCGTATTCGTCGAAGCCCTCGGTCACACTAAATACATCGGCTTCGCGGAACCTGCCGTGAACCCTGTCAAAGCTGTCGTTCAGCCGGTATGCCATGAACGACGGTCGGTTTCCGCCCTCGTGGTCGGTGATGTTATATTTGTCGCAGGTCACAAATCCGAGCCGCGGGTAGTAATCAGGCTCGCCGAAGATGATAACCCCCGATTCGCCCGCCGACTTCGCCAGCCCGAGCGTCTCGCGCAGCAGATACTCGCCGACGCCCCGTCCCTGAAACTCGGGGTCGACGCAGAGCGGTCCGAATGTGACGGTAGGATATCCGCCGCTGACCATTTCGTTATCGTTGTCCTCGCCGTCCGGCTTCACATACGACCGCGAATAGTATATCGCTCCGACAATCTTCCCATCGTGCAGCGCGATACGACTGTATTCGGGCAGATACGCCGCGTCAGAGCGCAGATTGTGGACGAGGAAATGCTCGTCGCATCCGCGCTTGTATTTGTTGTAGAACGCGCGGCGCACCATGCACTCGACGTCGTGATATTCCCCCGGACGCTCGGGTCTGATTATAATCTCGTCTCGCGAAAGCCGCGGTTGCTTGTTCAGTAATCGACCGAATTCGAGCCGCACCTCGCCGCGCTCGAGGTCGTTGTTCGCGTAGCAGCAGGAGTCAAAGCCGATCAGTGTGAAGCCCATGTGCCTATAGAAGCCGATCGCGTTGTAGTTGCAGGACTGCGTCTCGAGTATGACCGCGCGCCGCCGTTCGAGCCTCGCCTGCTCGAGGGCGATTTCGATAAGCCTTCGCCCGACTCCCCTGCCCCGCAGCGACTCGTCGACCCACAGCTCGGTAATGCGCAGCCGATTCGACCACTCCTCCGGACAGGTCTCGATCGCCGCGAGCAGCTTCCCGTCCGACTCGACTCCCCACGCGAACGCGTTCTCGTGATACTCGTCGAACAGCCGGTCGGGATAGTCGTATTCGTCAGGCGTGTGTATGACCGGAGTCTCGGTATCGCGCGGCTCGATATCGATTCCGAAGCCCTCTGATTCGCTCAAAACAACGTCGTATATACGCGAGGTTGTGTAGCCAATCGGCAAAATACAACCTTTCCATTTGTGCTTTGACAGTGCGGTTATTACTATATCCATGTCTGCCTCCGTAATAAAAATAGAAATTTTATCATTATGATAAATTCGCAATTATGGCAATTGACTTATATAGCCGATAATGCTATAATATTTGTGTTATAAATGTGTTGAAACAGCAAAGGAGCACCTAATGATGAAAACAGCAAACCGCGCAATATCCCTCATACTCGCAGCCGCGGCAGCATCGCTCGCCGGCTGCGGAAATACAAGCGACGGCATCGCGCCAACAACTACCGACGCCGAAACCGCCGAGGAGACGACGTCCGACCGAATCGACTCGCTGCCCGCCGACCTCGACTTCGGAGGAGCTACGGTCAACATCCTTTGGTGGGAGGAGAACAACGAATTCTCCGAGGAGCTGAACGGCGAGGTCGTCAACGACGCGCTCTACGAACGTGACATCAACGTCGAGTCCAGACTGAACGTCACACTCAACAATATCCCGATGTCCTACACCTGGGCCACGCGCGACATATACATCGGCACGATACGCAACAGCGTCATGACCGGAGACGGTACATACGATATCGTCAGCGGACAATACTACACAATGCCGTCGCTGATACCCGACGGTATACTCGTCGACCTCGCGAAGCTCCCCTACCTCGATTTCACGCAGCCTTGGTGGGTCAATGGGCTGGTCGAGGAGACGTCGGTCGACGGCAAGCTCTTTCTCGCAACCGGAGAAATTTCGATAAACAGCATAAAGGAGCTGAGCTGCATATTCGCGAACAGTCGGCTCATTGACGAATACAAGCTCGAAAATCCGTATGAGCTGGTCGACAGCGGAAAGTGGACGCTCGACAAGCTTGAGGAGATGTCCTCCGACATTTTCACCGATTTGAACGGCAACGACACTCCTGACGTCGGCGACCTCTTCGGATTCCAGCTCTACCCGAACGGACTCGTGCCGTTTATCCAGTCGCTCGACCTCAAGGTAACGACCAACAACGACGAGGGCTACCCCGAGCTGACCTTCGGAACCGAAAAGGTTCAGGACGCGATTGCCCGTCTCTGCTCGCTGACGCACGACCATCTCGGCGTAATACTTGTTAAGGACGCGGATGAAGCGACCCAGTCGGTGCGCCAAACCTTTAACGACGGACTTTCGGTCTTTATGACCGGCGTGTTCAACGACGCCGCAAAACACTATCAGAATATGACCGACGACTTCCTTGTTCTGCCCTACCCGAAATACGACGAGGCGCAAGCCGGATACTATTCCGCGCTCAACGAGGGCAACACGCTGTTTGGAATAACCGCGTCCTGCGATAAGACCGACGTCGCCGCCGCGGTTATGGAGGCGATTGCGAGTGAAAACCACTACACCACCTCTCCGGCATATTTCGAGACCGCGCTCAAAATCAAATATTCGCGCGACGACGATTCCGCGCGTATGTTCGACCTGATCCGCGAAAACGTCGTATTTGGCTTCGGCTCGATATACAAGGGAATCGGCATCGACTTCGAGATAAAGCCGCAGATTTATAACAACGACCCGAACTGGGCGTCCTATTACGACTCCAAAGCTCCGTCCTACAAAGCTATTATAGATGAATTTTACGAAAAAGTCAAGGCTCTTGACGCATAATCATAAAACGGACTGTCAGTATATGGCAGTCCGTTTTTTAAGCAATGAACAACAGCAGCCCGCCCCGCCGCCTCTCCAACCCCTAACAACTAATAACTAACAACTAACAACTAACATCATATACGCGTACAAAGTCCACCTCAAAGCAGTCCGGGTACGCGTCGAACAGCTCGGAAACCGGCTTGCCGGCAAATCCAGCTTCTCCTGCCTCGCCCCGCCGAGTGAATACGCGGTGGTAGCCGTGACACTCGGTAGATACCAGTATGAACTGATCAACCTTGGACACCGGACACTCGGGCGCCATTTGACTGCCTACCAGCCTGCCGTCGGCGTAGAATATGTACCCCTCGGGCGACCAGTCGACCGCGTAGTAATGCCAGCCGTCGTCGGTCTCGGCATAGGGGAAGCTGTAGTGACCGAACCACTTGCCCTCGCTGCCGTAGCCGCCCCAGCCGTTGCCGCAGATCATCTCGCCGTCGGTGTGCTGACGGTAGTTCTCCATGATGTCGCACTCGACACCGGCGTATTCGGGATTCGGATGCGCGCCGATTGACGGCGATTGCAGCCAGAACGCCGCGTGCCAGCCGGGATGGCGCGGCAGTCGGCAGCGTATTTCGTAAAATCCGTAGCGGTGCATGAACTTAGCCGGCAGCTTCTTGCCGAACGGCCAGAATCCGGTTCTGTCCTTGTCCGGCGGCAGGTCGAACGTGTTCGAGCCGGTCTGGAGATGCGCCGACTTAAAATTGTCGCCGTCGCGTACAAGGTTTATTTTAAGTATGCTGTCGCTCACCTCGACCCCCTCGGTCGTGAAGGTAGGCGACGGATAGCCCCAGTAGCAGAGTCGATAGTTCCACTTGTCACTGTCGAGGTGGTCGAGGTCGAATTCGTCGTTCCAGACGAGCCGCCAATTCTTTTCGCTCGGCAAAAAGCTTGCCGCGTGTCCCTCGACCGCGAAGGTTTTTTTCATGCCGACGTCGGTCAGCTGTGTTGGTTTGAACGCCATAAAAAATCCTTTCCGTCAATGCGCAAATTGCGATTGACAAATACTGATTTGTCTGATATACTGATTATATTATAATACCTATCAGGCAAAAAATCAATACTTATTTTGAAACAGTCAAATTTTGCGAAAATAATATCGGAATATTTCCGGCAGTGTTATTGTCCGACTCTAATATTTGTTTATATCGATTGAAAGGATGAAACCGCGATGAAAAACACACTTATGAGATACTATCATCCCGCCGTCGAGTGGACCGACGCTTTGATGCTCGGAAACGGTCGCATAGGCGCGATGGTATATGGTACTGCCGCTGAACGCCTGCAATTCAACGAGGAGTCGCTGTGGAGCGGCTGGCACGACGAGCTCGCCGACAATCCCGACTGCGCCGCGCACCTCGACGAGATCCGCCGCGAGCTTTTCGCCGGAAACATCGTCGAAGCCGAGCGGCTGACACAAAAATACCTCGTCTGCCGCGGAGAGGGCAGCCACAGCGGTCACGGCTACGAACATACCTACGGCAGCTTCGAGAGCGCGGGTGAAATGTATATCGATTTCGGTCATTCCGGAGACCTGACCGAATACCGCCGCGAGCTCGACATCCTGCGCGGCGAGGTGCGAATCGAATACACCGCGCTCGGCAAGCGCTTCAGCCGAGTCGCGTTCGTGTCGCCCGAGCAGAATTGCTTCGTCATGCGCGTTGTGGCTGACAGTGAATTCGACGCTGAATTCAGTTATAGCCGCGAGAAGTCCGACACTAAATATACAGACGCCGGAATACTCATGACCGGAGCGTTCGACAAGGGCATCAGCTATGTCGGCGCGGTCAGGATTGTCACCGACGGCGATACGCACGCGCAAGACAGCTCGCTGTCTGTAAAATCGGCGAATTACATCAATATATATGTCAGCCTCGCGACCGGATACAAATACGACCTTGCCGCGCTCGAGCAGGATTCGAACCTGCCGACCGCTGCCGCGCTCGCCGCGGTTGAGGTCACGTCGAGTCTCGACTTCGATATTGTCCGCGCCGAGACCAACCGCCATTTTGAGACGCTGATGTCGCGCGCCGCAATCGACACCGGAGCGCCCGATTATGACGGCAAGCTCGGCATAGACGAGCGCCTCGCGCTGCTCAAATCGGGAGAGCGCGACTCCTGCGGACTTGATTCGCTCGTAGAGCTGTTCTGGCAGCTCGGACGCTACCTGTTGATCTCGTCGTCCTATAACTGTAAGCTGCCCGCGAACCTGCAAGGCGTCTGGAGCGGCGACTACGACACAATCTGGTCGGCCGACTACCATATCAACATAAATCTGCAAATGAACTACTGGCTCGCCGAGATGACCAACCTCGCCGAGTGCTGCGACTCATTGATGCAATACATCAAATTCATCTCCGAGCACGGCAAGGAAACCGCTAAGACGCAGTATAACTGCCATGGCTGGGTCGCTCACACTATCACCAACCCGTGGGGCTTCACCGCTCCGGGCGAGAGCTGCTCGTGGGGCAGCTTCATGTGCGGAGGGGCGTGGTGCTGCGAGCACATCTGGGAGCACTACCGGTTCACACTCGACCGCGGATTCCTCGAAAAATACTATCCGGTATTGAAAGGCGCGTGCGAGTTCTTCCTCGACTTCCTCTGCGAGGACCCGAATACCGGTTATCTTGTCACCGCGCCGTCGAACTCGCCCGAGAACCACTACTTCGACCCCGCGACCGGAAAGGTCGTCGCTATCTGCGCCGGTCCGACTATGGACAACTGCATACTGCGCGAGCTGTTCGGAAATACCGCCGACGCGGCAGAAATCCTCGGTATCGACTCCGACTTCGCCAATAAACTGAGCGCGACCTGCGACCGCCTGCCGCCGATAAAGATAGGCGCGCGCGGACAGATCATGGAGTGGCAGCAGGACTTCGAGGAAGCCGAGCCGGGTCATCGTCACCTGTCGATGCTGTACGGTCTGCACCCATCGAATCAGATTACAAAGACCAAGACGCCCGAGCTGTTTGAAGCGGCAAAGACCGCAATCAAGCTGCGGCTTGAACAGGGCGGCGGACACACCGGCTGGAGCCGCGCGTGGATAATCAACTTCTACGCACGTCTTGCTATGGGCGACGAGTGCCTCAAGCACATCGAGCTGCTGCTCGAGCGCAGCACCTATAACAACCTGTTCGACGCTCACCCGCCGTTCCAGATCGACGGCAACTTCGGCTTCACCGCCGGTATCGCCGAAATGCTGCTGCAAAGCCATGACGGCGCAATCGAGCTTTTGCCCGCGCTGCCAGAGAAATGGCAGACCGGCAGCTTCAAGGGACTTCGCGCACGCGGCGATATCACGGTAAGCTGCGAGTGGGAGAGTCGCAAGGCGCGCCGCTGCGAGCTTGTATGCGGTCATGACTGCAAGGTCAGGCTGCGTTATGGCGGCTGCGAGCGCGAGGTCGAGCTTGCCGCGGGCGCGACAAAGACGGTAGAATTTTAGTAAAACCACAACACGCATATACGGCGAAATCTATATACACTTCGCCGATATATCATACATAATTAACTTATAGAAAGAAACCCAAATGGCAATCATCTTTTTACTTATTCTCGCACTATTATTTCTGATACTCGCAATTTGTCTCTTCCTCGGTCATGGCGCGTGGCTGATAGCCGGCTACAACACGATGTCGCCCGAGGAGCAACAGAAATATGACAAGAAGAAGGTCTGCCGCGCGACCGGAATAGTGTGCTTTGCCTGCTGCGCGCTGCTGTTGGTACTCGCGTATCTCGGATACCGCGTCGAATATTGCGGTATGGACGAGTCGTTAATGCTGCCCTATGCGCTAGGCTCTGTGGTCGTGCTGCTAATTTGCGTCGCCGCCGCCATGATATATACGAATACCAAGGCGAAGAAATAAACGAATATGTCCTAATCCGCGCCTGTCGGGAACCATTCGAAAAACGGCAAGCCCCAAAAAAACCAGCGCGGTATTACGCACACCAATTTGCATCTCCCCGATATCAAATATAAATTCAAGGAGGCATAAAAAATGGAAAAGATCTATGTCGTCAAGCCGAAGCGGCTCGGAAAAATCGCGCCCGAAATCTACAGCGTGTTTGCCGAGCACCTCGGAGGGGTAATCTACGACGGAATCTACTGCGGTGAGGGCTCCGCGGCGGAAAACATCCACGGCTTCCGTAAATTCATCATCGACAAAATGCGCGAGGCGAGGATACCGCTGATACGCTGGCCGGGCGGCTGCTTTGCCGAGACCTACGACTGGCGGGACGGCATCGGACCGCGTTCCGAGCGACCGGTCAGAATCAACTGGTGGAATCAGTGCGACGGACGCTACGAACCGAATCAGATAGGCACGGACGAGTTCATCGACTTCTGCCGGCTCTGCGGCGCCGAGCCGTATATCGCCGCGAATATGACGTCGACGACTCCGCTCGACATCCGCGACTGGATTGACTACTGCAACTCGCCCGCCGGAACGACTGCCTACGCCGCGCTGCGTGAAAAGAACGGTCACAAGGAGCCGTACAACGTCAAGCTGTGGGGAGTCGGCAACGAGAACTGGGGCGGCGGCGGAAACATGACGCCCGAATACTACGCGAACGAATACCGCCGCTACGCCGAGGTCATGAACAACGCGTCCGCCGGACTCGAGCTTGTCAGCTGCGGACCAAACGGCGCGGATTACGGCTGGACACAGACTTTGCTGTCGTCGCTGTCACATAAGCGCGGGCCGATGGCGGGCATGGCGGTACACTACTACTGCGGCAGCGCGGGAGATACGATAAACTTCACCGACGACGAGTGGGATCAGCTCATCTGTCAGGCGGCGAAGATGCGCGAGATAATCGACCGCCACTGGAGCACGGTCGTATCTTATGGCATGGAGAATCAGGCGAAGCTCTGTATCGACGAGTGGGGCTGCTGGCACCCGGGCGGAACCGGTCCGAGCAAGGGCGCGAACCTGTTCGAGCAGCAGGTGGCAATGCGCGACGCGATTGTCAGCGCGCTGACACTGAATATCTTCAATCAGAACTGCGACAAAATCAAGCTCTGCGCGACCGCGCAGCTCGTGAACAACCTGCACACGCTGTTCCTCGCGCACGACGCCGACTGCATCTGCACGCCGAATTACCACGTATTCAATATGTACAAGGGTCATCAGGGCGGCGATGGACTCGAAGCCTTTTCATCCGACAGCGACGTCACCGTCTCGGCGTCCGAAAAAGACGGCGCGCTGACACTGACCGCCGCGAATCTGTCCTGCCGCCGCGATATTGAGCTCGACCTCAATGTCTACGGCAAGGAATATGACAGCGCCGATATCGTCACGCTCGCTAATGACAATCTTCGCGCGCACAACACGTTTGACGCTCCCGAAGCCGTCGCGCCGACCTCGACGCACATCGACAGCTTCGACGGCAGAATCGAGCTTGCGCGCGGCTCGGTCATGGCGATTACAGTCAAACTGAAATAATAATATAATCGGGATATCAGTCGGTACAAAAGAAATTCGACTGTCATACTGATTCAAAAAAACAGGCGCAGAATTCTGCGTCTGTTTTTTATATTATCCTTTATCCTCGACGATCATTATCGCCTGCGCTCCGCCGGTGCGGTCGGGCACATACAGCCCCGAGTCGAGCGCGGCCGCGACTATCGCCATCGGCAGCGAATCCACGCACCACTTATGCTTGATCCATTCGGGCACGCTATCAAGATGCTTTGGCAGCTTGATCTGATTTAACGCGAGCGGGGTTATATCCGCGCTGAACCGCTCGATGAGCTTTGACTTCATCTCATCGCAAAGGTTCACAAAATCGATCCGCTCGCTCATGCTTATCACCGGTACAGTCAGCGTGAGCCCGCCCGATCCGTTCTTTATCAACAGCTTTAGTTCGATATAGTTATCGATTACCGCGCTGTAGTTATCGTCAATCAGATTATATAGCTCCTCACGACCGAGCATAGCCGCATACAGCAGTTTGTTCCTTACGGCAAAATTACCATAGTTCTTATATGTCGCGCCGAATATCGTCTCGTCGGTGTCAAAATCGTAATTCCTCAGCGTTTTCAGCCCGAACACATTTTCACAGCTGCTGCTCGCTTCGCCGCTGATATTGTAGCGCGAGGTAGGCGAGTGCGAGAAGTCGTAATCGTAGGGATACAGATTGCCCATCGCGTACCACTTGCCGCCATTCGGTCGGTTGGGGTATTCGGAAAAGGGCTGCATACCTCCGTATGCCGCGTCGCGAATGTTGAGTACCGCCGACTGTATTGACTTTGTAATATAGCTGCTCTCGAGCTTCTGCGCCGCGTATTTTGTCTGCCGTTTGTAGTAGTCGCGGCTTCGCAGCATTGCCAGCCCCTCGTCGATATATACCCACAGCTCTGGCGTGATTTGCTCCGCAAGCTTCAATATAGCCGGCAGATTCGCCGTGCGTTCGGCTTCAGTGGCTATCGCGAAGTCGGTGTAATAACGGTTCGCGACACAGCGCATCAGCTGTCCATCGACAAGCCTTTTCACGACCGGCTCGATATACGCCGCCGATACGCCGATAGCGTCGGCGATTTCGCTTATTGTCAGCGGCTTCGCGTAGGCGACTATCAAAAGATTCATCGTCGCGCGGTCGTTTGCGATCAGCGACCAAGGCTCTCCGTCATTCCCCGACCGTCCTGAACAAGTCACATAAAGATAATCCGGGAAGTATGATTCTCTCTGGTATTTCTCCACTTCAAGTTCCTCCTTTAGCTGCCTGCGTCCCGTATTCAGACGCGACTTTATCGTTCCCTCGGGAAGCTTGTACAGCTCGGCTATTTCGGATATGCTCCGCTCGTTCAGGTAATACTGCACGACCACCTCGCGGTAGATACCGGTCAGCATCGCGATTCCGCGGCGGATCGACTCGGCTTCCTCCTTGTCCTCAAGCAGCGACTCGAGGTTCTCGCACGCGGGCGGCTCAAAATCGTCGATTGGCAATGTAGACAGCGAGTGATACTTGACCCGCAGCATATCCATGCGACGCGCTTTGAGTATACGATACAGCCACGCTTTGGGATTCTCTATCATAGCCCCTTGAGCCGTCGCGCGCTCGAGCGCGGTAAGCGCCGATATAATCGTCTCGCTCGCGAGATCCTCGGCTTCGTACAGCTGCCCGCACATACGCAGCGCCTGACGCAGCAGCCAGTCGGTGTATAACGCAAGCTCGAATTTATCCATAAAATAACCTCACATGAAAGCTTTCATATATATAGTCGCAGTTACCATCGTGTGGTTCACCGCTTTTTATATTTTATCATAAAAAATACAAATAGGCAAGCCGTCGTGTCAATTGACGCGCGGATTGCCCCGGCATATAATTATAACAGACCGCTTAAGTCGGTCAATACAACCGAAAGAGGATGATTCGACTGGAGAACAAACCGATATCCCCCGAACTGCAAAACTGTGTCGACAAACTGCCGCTGGCTATGGCATATGTACCGATACAGCAGCTCGACAAGATGTATCCCCCCGAGACCGCGCTCGAACGCGGCACGCTCTTCCCCGAGCTCGATCTGCCGTTTGAGGGCGAAACTGTACCTCAGCGCGGACAGAAAGGCGGTACAAAATGAAACCGAACAAAGCGAAAAATCTGAAAATGTATTCGCTGCCATTCGTACAGCACGAGCTGCGGCTCTACCTCGACACTCACCCAGACGACGTCCGTGCGCTCGAGGCGTTCAATCAGGTCAGCAATGCCATGAACACATACGGCTGCGGCGGCTGCTTTGCGAGCGGCTACTGCCAGAACGGCGGCTCGCAGAACCGCGAGAGCGGCTGGACATGGATCGACGATCCCTGGCCGTGGGAAGCCGAAGCTAACATTATCGAAGGCGAGGAATAACTATGTGGAATTACGAGAAACAGCTGCAATATCCGGTCAGGATCAAGAACACCAATCCCCGCCTCGCGTCGATTATCATCTCGCAGTACGGCGGACCTGACGGCGAGCTTGGCGCGTCGCTGCGCTATCTCTCGCAGCGCTACTCGATGCCCTACCCCGAGGTCAAGGGCGCGCTGACCGATATCGGCACCGAGGAGCTCGCGCACATGGAGATGATCGCGAGCATCGTACATCAGCTCACACGCAACCTGACGCCCGAGGAAGTCAAGAAGCAGGGCTTCGAGCCTTACTTTGTCGACCACACGACCGGCGTATATCCGCAGGCTGCCGGCTCGCTTCAGGTCAAGGGCGACCCGATCACCGACCTGCACGAGGACATGGCAGCAGACGCTGCGACCGTGTAAATACAAATTCTGTTATTATACTATAATTTAACAGTTCAATGATACTGCTATTTATCCGGTTCTATCTGTCCCAAGTAATATTTTCAGCTGTATATATTCTACAGCGAATGAATCAGAGCATGAATTCAGTCGTATTTGCCATTTCTGTCATCCGATTCACATCAATTATGTGCGTTATTTGAACATTAATGAACGTTTCTTCCATATATAAGCATTTTTTCTCATTTATAAGCAGAATTGAACCGCTATTGACATATTTCCGCAAATATGCTATAATTAATGCGGCTGTACAATACGGCATGATCCGTGCATATTATATGCGGAATATTATCAAAGGCAGATTATCTGCGGGTTGGTGTAAATACAGATGCAATTAAACAGGTCAAATAATCCGGTCACTGCGATTCTCTGGCAGAGCGCCTGCTTTGCTTTATGCTTCTTTTCGTTCATGATGACCGAGTCTATGATAAACAGCCGCGCGGGCGAGCTCCTCGGTCCCGGACACGTCAATACCATTTACACAATCGGTCTTATATGTACCGGAGCCGGATTCCTTTCGTTTTCGGCAGCGCGCAAACTGTTCGCTAACGAGAGCCTGCGAAAGGTCATTATCAGTGCTGTCGGAATCGTATGTGTCGTTTCGGTCTGCCTCTTTCTCATAACCGCCGACATGACAATATTCTGCATATCCGCGTTTCTCGCGCTCGTGACCTGCGGACACATCGGCGGCTGCGTATATTACCACCACGCGATGACCTTTACCAATAGCCGGTATATGGGTCGCGCCACCGGCATCGGCATGGCGGCGGCTACAATGATACAGATCCTGATACACCGATTCGCCATGCAGAAGGCCGTGCTTATCTGCGGTATCGCCGTCAGCATACTGCTGGTGCTGTATATCATTTTCCGTCTGCCCAAGGATTGGATGCTCGACGATCCGCTGCCCTACTCGTCCGAAAATCGCACCGACATTATAACCGCCGCTATCCTGATTGCCGCGGTCGCGCTGATGTCGCTGGTCTCGGGCACGATTGACTCGGTCATCACCTTCTTTGACGCGACCGGCAGGATCAATGTATATTTCGGTGTCCGGATATTCTACGCGGTCGGTCTGCTGACCGCCGGATTCCTTTCCGATATGCTGGACAAAAAATACCTGTCGTTCGCCACCGCCTGCACAATCCTGCTGTCGTCGGCGTCGACCGCGCTGCTCGGCAGCACCGCCGGAGCGTATGTCGGAACCGCCCTCATGTATCTGTACAGCGGATTTTACATAATTTTCCTGACCGTGATGTTCTGCGAGCTCGCGCCGAAAAGCCGCTGCCCCGAGCTGTGGGCCGGCATGGGACGCGTCGTCCGCTGCCTGTTCGTCGCCCTTATGGTGACGCCGACGATGCGGATATACGAGCTCGCCGGCACGACCGCGCTTGTGGTCATATCCTGCGCGCTGTCGATACTGCTGCTCGTCGTGCTGATATATTACATTGTGCGATTCGATCGTAAAGAGCCCGAGCCGCAGCCCGAGGAGCTGTCGCAGGAACAGCTGATGCAGCGCTTCGCCGAATCCTTCTCACTCACGCCGCGCGAGACCGAGGTGCTCGAACGGCTGCTGTCGACCGAGGACGGCGTGCAGGAGATCGCCGATAGTCTGTTCATCTCAAGACGTGTGCTGCAAAGATACATCGCGTCGGTGTATGAAAAGACCGGAACGAAGTCGAGAATCGGGTTATTTTAAATATTTACCAAATACATCTCCGAGCAGAAATAGGCTTGAATACTGACTTTTTGCGGGGGTCACATATGTGACCCTCCTTTTTTTCGCCGTTTTTTCAAAAAGTCACAGATGTGACCCCGCGCGTCTGTGAGATTGGCGCGCTTGTGACCTGTACAGAAAGGCCGCGATGTGGTAGTATATTGACAGACATCGAATCGCCCCTCGGCGGGAAAGGAGGATTATCATGTTGTCAGCGCACAGGTTTGTGCCCTACACCAAGCAGCTCGTGCTGATGGCGCTTTATGACGTGCTCGATCAGGAAAAGAGCGAGTACCGCCGGAGCGCCGACGGAGATATACGCGCGGGCGTGAGTGTATACGGCAACTTCAGCGAATTTTCAATCAGCGTGACCGAGGAGCTGCCGGCGACGAATATCTCGATTGCGGTAATGACGCCGAGCGAGGGCTTGTCCGAGATGGGACAGCAGCGGGCGGCAAATTATCTGGCTGACCGCGTGGAGCAGCTGCTCGAAAACGAGCTGAAAATCAATTGCCTGATGCACAGGAAAATAAAGGAGGCATGACGGCATATCCTGCCGCGCGGATACGCGGCACTCAATCCGGCACCGAAGGTGCAAAAAATAACGGAGGTTATGACAATGAAAAGGACTTTTTACAAAAGGTTCACATCCTTTCTGTTAGGCTTGTGTATGCTGGCGGCACTGCTGCCGGCGAATATACTGCCGGTATTCGCCGCCGACGGCTCGGTTTCGGCGACGATATATATCGACAACGGCGACGGAATGTATGAAGACAGCGAAAAGGTCGACACCTTTGCGCATGACCAGCAGGGACTGATACTCGACCTGCGGAACTTCTCGCCGGTCGTCGGAAGCGGCTGGGAGGTGGAGAGCCTCGCGTTTTACCCGACCGACGGCTCTTCAGAATGGGGCACGGTGTTCTGGTATAACGGCGAGGGCGAGTACTTCTGCGACAACGGAACGCCGCATGACAAGCTCACAAACGGCGTGTTCCAGCTCGAAAACTTCACGCCGAACGGCAATATGCCGCTTGAGCCGGGCGAATACAGGATTCTCGTATATGTCGGCAACGGCAAAAGCGGGTCTGAATACGAGGAAATTCAGTACTATTCGAACGAGGTATTCACCATAGGCGACACCGGAACACCGCCGTCGTACGGAGGCGAGCAGTCGGGCAATCCCTATATCAGCACAACCTCGCTGCCCGACGCCACCTACAAGCAGGAATACACATATGTAATGTCCGCGATTCCCGGCACTGCCGGAAATACGCTGACCTGGAGCACTGATGGTCTGCCTGCGGGTCTCGCAATAGACGCGTCGACCGGTATCATCACCGGCGCGCCCACCGAAGACGGCAGCTTTTCGGTCAGCTTCAGTGTGACCGAGACTGAAACCGGCAAATCGGTGACCAAAACGCTGACGCTCAACGTAATCCGCGAGCAGAGCAGCATTCAGTGGGAGACGGCGGAGGTCAGCCTTTCGAATTACATCAAGAATAAAACGAGCGACTACACCTTTAAGCTGACGCCTACCGAGGCATTCACTCCCGAGGCGGAAACCGAACTCAATATCACCGGCTTTGACACCGATTTCACAGACTCGACCTTTTCCGGTCTGCCTGCCGGAATCACGGCGACCGGTAAAGATGGCTCGCTGACGCTGACGTTCGACGGTTCTGCGACTGTGCCCGCGGAGGGGCTTGAATTTACAGCGACAGATGCGATGAATGGTGAGCTGAACTGCGCACCGTGTATCGAAATATTGGAATATGAGAATGCCGAGATCGGCTGGACATATTTTCTGACGATCTTCTTTGTCGACTCCGCGCAGTATAAGCTCACAATATTGAACTATGCGGACTCGCCGATGAAAGATGTTAACCTCAGAGCGGAGATTTATGACAGCAGCGACAAGCTTGTTTCAAATTATTTAGTAAGCAAGGATGGCACTGTGGTATTCGCTATCGATGAAGATATGCACAATAAAGAATATAAAATCAAGTTGACATATTATGATTATGTATTCGCAGAAAGCGCTCCCTTCACCGCTGACGCGTATGCCGCACAAGAGGGCAGTTTAACACTCGATATTGACGATTACAGCATTATGACTATTGAACCCAACGTTGAAGCAAAGAATATTATATTTGAATATAATACGTCAACAGACGGCTCTGGTCATACCAAATTTTATCCTCGAATAACCAATAAAAATGAATATTTAGAATCTGTTCACACTAATTGACAAATTAAATTGCACGTGTTATAATAAGTG
>ERZ1643251.2035-NODE-2035-length-21413-cov-6.095327_pt1 | contig 21413 bp, 14 predicted proteins | sample MGYA00579261_ERZ1643251 | MGnify/ENA primary metagenome ERZ1643251 (study PRJEB29033, sample SAMEA4952267) | chicken gut metagenome | biome: Broiler Chicken; feature: Gastrointestinal Tract; material: Caecum | place: Ireland | collected 2018 | study: Broiler... | reverse complement strand
CTTCGATTTGTTACCTTTTTGAAAACTATTGCAACTTGCTATTGCAATTTGCGAATATAATTATAGCAATATTATGTTAATAAATCAAGCTGATTCCATAAAAGCGGCGGCTATACAACATATTATAATTATTTTTTACATACACCCTTGACCTCGACATGAAAATCTGTTATAATTTTGGTATATAAAGTTAATTTATATTATTTAGTATTATAAGAAAGGCTAAGAAAATGGCAATCACTTACAATGATTCAGAACGTTCATTCAAGCTCGATACTCCGCATTCAAGCTATGTGTTCAAAATCAGTCCGACCGGATACCTTCTGCACCTCTACTATGGCGCGTATGTCCCTGAGTCTGACCTTGATTATCTGCGCATGAGACTTATAAACGCGTCGTTCAGCGCGAGCGTCGCGAGCCCCGAGGAAAAGGGCTTGTCGCTTGACACCGCGGCTATCGAATATCCGGTCAACGGCTCAGGAGATTTCCGCATATCCGCGCTGTCGATACGCGGCGAGAACGGCAGCTCGGTCACCGATATCCGCTACGCGTCGCACCGCATTTACAGCGGCAAGCCGCGCCTCGAGGGGCTTCCGGCGACCTATTGCAACAGCGACGACGAAGCCGACACGCTCGAGCTCACCTGCCGCGACGCACTCACCGGCGCAGAGGTCGTGCTTATATACACCGCGTTCACGAAGCTTGACGCGATAACGCGCAGTGTGCGCGTTACGAACTGCTCGGACAAGCCGTTCGACATTGAGCGTATCCACTCGATGGCAGTCGACTTCACCGAGAGCGACTTCACACTGATGCACCTGCAAGGTCGCTGGGCAAAGGAGCGCACGCTCGTGAAGCGGCCTCTCCAGTTCGGGCTTCAGGGAATCCAGTCGAAGCGCGGCTCGTCGAGCCACAACAACAACCCGTTCATTGCGCTGGCACGCGACGGCTACACCGAGGAGAGCGGCGAGGTGTACGGCTTCTCGCTCGTCTATTCGAGTAATTTCGAAGCCTGTGTCGAGGTCGACTGTATGCGTTCGACACGCGTAGTCATGGGAATCAATCCGGTCGATTTCGGCTGGCGGCTCGAGCCGGGCGAGAGCTTCACATCGCCCGAGGCAGTCATGGTATTCTCGGATGAAGGCGTCGGCGGCATGAGCCGCACCTACCACAAGCTCTACCGCTACAATCTCTGCCGCGGCGAGTGGAAGACGAAGAAGCGCCCGATCATAATCAACAACTGGGAGGGCACATATTTCAACTTCGACGAGGAGAAGCTCTACGCTATCGCACGCGACGCGGCCGAGCTCGGAATCGAGATGCTGGTCATGGACGACGGCTGGTTCGGCGTGCGCAATTCGGACAACTGCTCGCTCGGCGACTGGTATGTCAACGAGAACAAGCTGAAAGGCGGACTGAAGTCGCTCGTCGACCGTGTGAATGCACTCGGACTGAAATTCGGAATCTGGTTTGAGCCCGAGATGATCTCGCCCGACAGCGACCTCTACCGCGCTCACCCCGACTGGTGTCTGCACGTCGACGGACGCGACCGCTCGATCGGACGGCGGCAGTATGTGCTCGATATGTCGCGCGCAGACGTTCGCGACAACATATTCGAGCAGATGTCGGCGATTCTGTCGAGCGCGAATATCGAGTATGTGAAGTGGGACTTCAACCGCAACCTGACCGAGGTCGGCAGCGCGCTGCTCCCGCCCGAGCGTCAGCGCGAGACGGCGCACCGCTATATGCTCGGCGTATACGAGCTGCTTGAGAGGCTGCTCACCGCGTTCCCGCACCTCCTGCTCGAGGGCTGCTCGGGCGGCGGCGGACGCTTTGACGCGGGTATGCTCTACTACAGCCCGCAGATCTGGACGAGCGACGACACCGACGCGATGGAGCGGCTCGAAATTCAGTACGGTACGACGCTCTGCTACCCGCCGTCGGCGATGAGCGCGCACGTATCGGCGTCGCCGAATCATCAGACCGGACGCGAAACTTCTTTCAAGACACGCGGCGACGTGGCTATGGCGGGCGCGTTCGGCTACGAGCTCGACCTGACGAAGCTGACTGACGAGGAGCGCGAGCTGGTCAAAAAGCAGGTCGCCGACTATCACAAGTACTACGACCTTATCCAGAACGGCGACTACTACCGTCTCATCAACCCGACCGAGGACAAGGCGAACATGACGTCGGCGGCTGCGTGGGAATCGGTATCGGCTGACAAGAACGAGGTGCTGCTGACCTATGTCGTAATGCGCACACAGGTGAGCGTGTCGCGCTACATACGTCTTGCCGGACTCGATCCCGAGAAGATCTATGTCGACGAGGCGACCGGCAGACGCTACTCGGGCGCGCTCTTGATGAACGCCGGACTGAATCTGACCGGCAGCTGGCGCGACGGCGAGAGCCGGGTATGGCATTTAGTTGTCAGTTGTTAGATATTAGTTGTTAGTTGAAGTTAGTTGGTGTTGGGAATTTCAATTTGCGGGTGGTTTTATACCGGCGGAATGTATTTGCCGGCTTTGCGTTAGATTGAGATATACCGATTATTATGGAGGATTCGATGTTATGATATTCGCATCGAAGAAGAATCTGTATACACTTCTTGTGATTGTCGGAATCCCCGTTTTGATTGCTATAATCCTCGGGATATGCACGCTGCTCAATACTTTCTGTATCGACCATTTCCCGAGTGAAGTGCCGGACAGAATCGTCGTTTTCAGAATATATCCGGAGGGCTGTCCGCTGCACGGTTATCAGCACACCGATTACCTCGAAATCACCGACGGCGGCGTGATTGCGGACACATACGAGCGGCTGCAAAGCCTTGTCTACACGTTCAGGACGTCATTTCGCTTCGGTTTCGGTCAGGGGTATCATCCGTATGTACTAAGACTTTACTACGGCGACGACTACTGCGAATATGACTTCGACTTCAACTATGTCGGGGATTACGGGGGCGTCAGATACACGATGCTCGGCGACCAGCTGCGCTGGCTGTTCGATATGCTCGAAGATGACGGCGAGGCGGTCGCGTGGGACGAGGGCGGCACATTTGTGTCATGACGCGAATTGAGCGGGGATTGTGAAGCGGTGGTTTCGGAGTGAAGATTCGAAACAGGATTCCTGTGCGGTGGCACACACAAACGCAAGCTCGCAAGCAAACAGCATAATAAAACCAAAAGACCGGAGCGCGTGGGCGCTCCGGTCTCTTTTACTCGCGTATCTGTGAAAGCAGCTCCTCGATCTGAGCCTTCGCCGATTCCTCGCGTGAATTGTACCACGACGCGAAATCGCCGCTCGCCTGCTTGTATATCAGCGAGCTGCACGTGTAGAACAGCTGGTTCATGCTGCCGTCCAGACCGAAAAAGTTCATGCCCGCGTCGTAGACGACGCCGTCGAATATCAGCTCGAGCATTTCCTTTGAATCCTCGTCGCGCGCGAATTTGTCGCCGAGCAGCAGGTTGTAATAAGCCGGGATCGTCGTGTCGGAGCTGTAGTAGGCGAGCATTTCGCAGACCTTGCCGATCATATTGAGGTCGCCGGCGGTAGTCGGTACGCACATAAGCCCCGACCAGTCGTTCGTGACATATTCACTCTGTGTCTCGTCGAGCATGGGGTAGGGGATTATGCCGAAATTGACGGTGGTGTCGCGGTATTTATACAGGTTGTTCAGTGCCTCGACCTGAAACAGTACGCGCCCGGTCGAGATTTTGACCGCGTTTTCGTCGGCGGCTTCGAATGGCCAGATGAACGCGTCTCCGGATTTATTGAACAATGTGTCGAGCTTTTCGATGAGCGTATAGGTGCGGTCGCTGTTCAGCGTCAGCGCGAGACCTCCGTCGGATGTTTTCTCAGTGAAATGTATGCCGCTTGAGTAGAAGAAGCTCGCCATCATCCAGTCGCCCTCACAGCCGAAGCCATACTGGTCGTTTACGTCGAACACGCCGTCGCCGTTCACGTCATTGGTGACGGCCGAAGCCATTTCCATAAGCTTGTCAAGCGTCCACTTGCCGCTGCGCACAAGCTCGTAGGGGTCGTCAAGATTGTAGCTGGTAATCATATCTTTATTGAAGAAAATCGCGTTCGGGTCGGCTATCATGTAGTCGCTGACCGCGAAATACTGCTTGCCGTAGAGCGACAAATTCTCGTTGCAGCTCTGGTTCCAGTATTCACGTGTGAGGTCGACCGACGGCAGAGTGTTCCAGTCGCAGACCATGTTCTGCGACATCAGATTCGAGGTGTTTCGTATGCAGTGCGTGAGCACCAGCTGATATGTAGTGTCGCCCGACATGACCATTGATGAGACTTTGGTGCCGATATCCTGAATAGTGCCCTCGAGAATATAACCTATGTCTACTCCGAGATAGTCCTCTACCAACAGCTCGCGGTCGAAAATCGCGTCGTTCATAGCGTCGCCGGTCTGCTCGTCGGCAAAGAAGTAATTGTTGTAGAGTCCCCATTCGGGCGCGAGAATCGTGAAGCGCTCGCCGTTGTAATCAGCCTTGTCGATGTAGGGTATGCGCTCGGTCGCGGTATCGGAAGTGTCAGTCGCGACCTCGTCAGTCTCGGTCGACGTCACTTCCTGTCCGCAGGCGACAAGTCCCGAAATGACAAGCAGTGTGGGTATTAGCCGCAGGTGGTGTTTCATGTGGTATGCCTCCTTTATTTGTAGCTTGCTGCTGCTGTAATAATTATACAATAAATTTTCCGAATTGTAAAGACTAAAATTATAATTATTAACTGCATGTATGTCGGAATTGATGAAAATATACCGCATATATCAATTCTATAAAATAAATTGATATATAAATATTGCGCAGCCTTGACAAATACGTAAAAAATGTGTATAATATTGTATAGCGATACCATTATACATAAATGGAAGGTGATCAAATGACACGCAGAAAATCAGTATCCGCGCTGCTGCTTCTGACACTGTTGTTCACGGCTTGCGGCGAAACTGTACAACAAACCCCAATTGACAGCGAGCCAGTCGCAAATAGCGATGACAGCACGACAGTTGATGATGCGCTGCTCAGCGACAACCTGCCGGATGACCTCGACTTCAATGGGCGAGAGCTGCGCATACTCTCGTCGCAGGAATACGAGGGCTTCGGCGACGGTCTGCATATGCTCCTCGTGACCGAAAACAGCGGCGATATCCTTGACGACGCGATATATCAGCGCAACCTAAAGGTGATGGAGCGCTTCGGCGTGACCTTCGTTGAGACGCCAATGACCTATAATGAAGCGCATACGCTTGTGCGCACAAGCGTCAGTGCCGGAGACGATGTGTATGATGTCATCTCGCTCGCGGACCGCAACGCGCTGTCGCTGGTAGCCGATGGCATGATCTATTATATGGATGAGCTGCCATATATTGACCTCGAACGCGAATACTGGAATCAGACGCTGAATGAGAGCATCACGATTGCCGACCGTCAGGTGCTGGCATACAGTGACATGATGCTGACCGCGTATGATTTCACACATCTGCTTTCCTTCAACAAGGCAATGATTGACGAGCTGTCGCTCGACGATCCGTATACGCTGGTCGACAGCGGCAAGTGGACGCTCGATCGCTTCAACGAATACCTCGCCGCCGCTACCTCTGACCTGAACGGCGACACGATATATGACGAAAATGACCGCTACGGCTTCGTTTCGGACGCGAAGCAGGTCTCACCCTGCTTCTGGATTGCCGCCGGCTGCCTGTCAATTGAAAAGGACGACTCCGATATCCCGCGGTTCGTTATGAATAGCGAACGGATGCTGAATACGCTCGACCGGGTCTATCAGCTGACTTGGGAGAACGATTACTGGTACAAGCAGCTCGGGGTTGAGGAAATCGGCTACACGATGTTTTCGAACGGACAGGCGCTGTTCTGCAATGCGAGCTTTGACGCGCTGTTCGGCGGCATTTTCCGCGCGAGCAATGTCGAATACGGCGTCATACCCTATCCGAAGTACGACGAGTCTCAGGAGCGGTACTATACCCGTGTCGAGGGTGGTTTCCCGTATGTTGTACCGGTCACGGTCAATGACACCGAATTCGTAGGCGCGATGCTCGAAGCTCTCGCCTGCGAGTCGCACAATACTGTGCTGCCCGCCTATTACGAGGTCGCGCTCAAGACGAAGTATACGCGCGACGACACATCGGCGCGAATCCTTGACATGATTATGGAGGGCAGAATCTACGACTTCGGCGACACCTTCCTGACCGGAAATGTCCGCGACGGCTTTGTCGCGCAGACCTTCAGTGCCGGACAGCCGATGACCGCGTCGAAGATCGAGAGCAACACCGCGACGGTCGAGGCGGCGATCGGCGATATTGTCGAAGCCGTGACCGGAGAATAATCGGCGATGAAAATAGAACGACCGGAGCGACCGCTCCGGTCGTTATTGTGTTAACTTGACATTGTCGTCGAATGCTCGTTCAATTTGTCGTCGAATGCTCATTCAACCGCCGCGATTTCACTGCCATCCCAGACCCACAGCCTGCCGTCGTTTCCGATAAAATATACATCCCCGTCGTCATAATCCCGCGCGCAGCCGATCTGCTCGCCGGTCGCGATGTCGACATACCAGAGCGCATCGTCGCTGTGAGAGTATATCCTGCCACCCGTGATCGCGAGAATGCCCGCCGACTCAAAGCTCGAGGCATTGCCGCCAAACGACATCAGAAGCTCCGGCTCGCCCGAGCGAATGACGTTCAGATTGCCCTCGCTGATATAATAGCAGCCGCCGTCAAGAATATACATGAAATTGTTGAAGCGGTAGTCGGCGGCGGGATTCAGGTCGACTGTACACACCTCCTTGCCGTCAAGCCTAAGCGAGTGCCTGCCGGTGTCGTCGAGCCGGACTAACGTATATTCGCCGTCGGCGGTGGTCTGAATGTGCAGCTCGCCGTTCCATTCGCGCGCGTCTCCGCCGGTGAGATCATAGCTCGCGATGCCGCTGTAAAAGCCCTCGATATATATGCGGTCGCTGACCGACATCCGCTCGGGTGAATTTACAGAAAACAGCTTTTCACCATGTGACATCTCGGGCGAGCCGACCGGAAAGCGCCAGATTTCGAGCTTGTTCGGATTGGCGTTGTCACTGTCAGCACTCCAGAGCTGGCAGTAGACATAGCCGCCGCAGACCCGCGGAAAGTATACGGCTGCGATGTCAGTTTCGGTCAGAGCGCCGTCCGCCTTGTCGACATAAGCGAGTCCACTGTCAGCGATTCCGCTGTCCGAAAGCAGGAACACGCGCTCGCCATTGTCCGACGCGGTGTGACCGAATATCGCGTTAGCTTCTATATACGTATAGTCAACACCGTCCGCAGTGCAGCTATTTGCAGTAAAACCAAAACCCGACAGCAGCGCGAGGAGCAGTGCGATTACCACAAGGTGCAACCTTTTGGATCCGGTATTATACATTATATTCGCCGCCTTTCAATGGTATTTTACGCTTATTGTTTGGTATAATGATTATAGCATATATGGGGCGAAAAAATATGTCAGACAAAAAAACAATATGTAAATTATATATAAATATCCAGCCGATTCAAACGAAGCGGCTGGATTAAATTTATTCGTTTTTAATAAGACTTGTCAATCACTGACCTTTTCGAGCATATCTTCGATCAGAGCCTGTGAGCTTGTTTCACGCGCGTTGTAGTAGGACGCGAAGTCGCTGCTGCCTTCCTTCAGGAGCAGATTCGAAATCGAGTAGAACAGGTCGTACATAGTCCCGCTGTGACCGAAATAGTTCATGCCCGCGTCGTAGATGACGTTGTCGAAAATCAGCTCGAGCATTTCTTTCGAGTCGGCGTCGCGCGCGAATTTCTCGCCGAGCAGCAGGTCGTAGTAGGCGGGGATCGTCGTGTCCTCGCTGTAGTAGGCGAGCATCTCGCAGACCATGCCGATCATACTGGTGTCACCCGCAGTCGCAGGAATGCACATCAGTCCCGACCAGTCGTTGGTCTCATATGCGGTCTGCGTGTCGTCGAGCAGCGGGTAGGGGACTATGCCGAAGTCGACGTCGCAGTCGCGGTAGAGGTTGAGTCGGTTCAAAGCCTCGATCTGGAAGAGCAGCTTTCCGGACGACATATCCAGCTTGAGCGTCGTGTCCGCCGGTTTGTAGGTGCTGCCCGAGCGGTTGATGAGCTGATCGAGCTTTTCAAAAAGCGAGTAGGTGCGCTCGTTATTTAATGAAAGTGCGAGCGAGCCGTCGTCCTGCTTTTCGGTGAAGTGTATACCGCTTGAATAGAAGAAGCTCGCGTACATCCAGGTTTCGCTGCCGTAGAAGCCGTACTGGTCATTTTCGTTGAACACGCTGTCGCCGTTGAGGTCGATGGTGACTACCGACGCCATTTCATTCAGCTTGTCGAGCGTCCACTCATTTTGGCGTACAAGGTCATACGGATTTTCGAGCTGGTAGCTTTCAATCAGCTCCTTGTTGAAGAAAACAGCGTTCGGGTCGGCTATCATATAGTCGGAGACGGCGTAATACTGCTTTCCGTAGAGCGAAAGATTCTCATTGCAGCTCTGATTCCAGTATTCGCGCGAAAGGTCTACGGTCGGAATGGTGTTCCAGTCGAGGATAAGTCCGTCGGTAATCAGCTCGGCGGTGGGCGTGATGCAGTGCGTCAGCGCGAGCTGGTAGGTGTCGTCGCCCGACATGACCATCGAGCTCAGAGCCGCGCGGGTGTCGTTTATAGTGCCCTCTTTGATATACTGAATATCGACGTTGAGGTAGTCCTCGGTCAGCATTTCGCGTTCCCAGATAGCGTCGTTCATCGCGTCGCCCGACTGCTCGTCGGCGAAGAAGTAGTTTGAATAAAGTCCCCAGTCGGGAGCGAAGATCGTGAAGCGCGCTCCGCCCAAATCGTTTTTTTCTATGTAGGGCTGTCTTGTGTCGGTTTCGCCGCTTGATGTGACCTCAGTCTGGCTGGCGGTTGTCTCGGGGGTTTCACTTTGAGCTTGTGAACAGGAGACAATGTTCATAAGCAATACAAACGCGAGTGTGAGTCGCAGCTTTGTTTTCATTGATTGGTTCCTCTCTTTGCCGGTTTTCTTTTAAATTTGAATAATAATATTATATCAAATTTAGGACGGTTGTGATGTCAAAAATCCTAAATCTGACGCAAATAATTGGCTATTAGTCCAAAATTAAAACAAAATATTGCATATAATTACATAATTAAACAGCTGCAAGCTGCGAATCTCACGCTAAGTGTCTTGCTTAATTTTTAATATCATCGAGCAATTGCTCAATTTCACCAAGCGCTCCTTGCTCATATCTTCCGTACCAGGACGCGAAGTCTCCGCTGCCGTCGCGAAAAATCATGAACGGGATTGTGTAGTACAGATTGAACATATTGTTCGTCTGACCGAGGAAGTTCGAACCCGCGTCGTAAACAATTCCGTCGAATATAAGCTCGAGTATCTTCCTTGAATCGTCGTCGCGCGCGAGCTTCTCGCCGAGGACAACGTCATAATACGCGGGCAGGGTGGTGTCGGCGCTGTAGAACGCGAGCATCTCGCAGACCTCGCCGATCATGTCGGCGTCGCCGGCGGTAATCGGAACACACATCAGTCCCGACCAGTCATTCGTGTTGTATTCGGTCTGCGACTCCTCATATTTCGGGTAGGGCAGGATTCCGAATTCGACCTCACAGTCGCGGTAGTTCTTGACACCCTTGACGCCTATCAGTCTGAACAGTATCCGCCCCGAGTGCATATCCAGCTGCTCCTCGGCAGCCGCGCCGTATTTCCAGAGATACGCGGAATTCGAGCGGTTGATGAAGGTGTCGAGCTTGTCGACAAGCGAATACATGCGCTCGTTGTTCAATACAAGCTCCAGACCGCCGTCGTCGCTCTTTTCGGTCAAGCGAATTCCGCTCGAGTAGAGGAAGCTGCACAGCATCCAGTCGCCCTCGGCGGCAAATCCATACTGGTCGTTGACGTCGTATACGCTGTCGCCGTTTAAGTCGTTGGTGACCGCGGCACTCATCTCAAACATCTTGTCAAGCGTCCATCTGCCGTCATAAACGAGCTGGTACGGATCGTCCAGACTGTAATTCTCAATCATTTCTTTGTTGAAGATAATCGCGTTCGGGTCGGGTATCATGAAGTCGTTTACCGCGTAATACTGCTTGCCGTATACAGTCAGACCGTCATTGCAGTGCTGGTTCCAGTATTCGCGCGTCAGATCGACCGTGTCAATGTCGTTCCAGTCGATAAGCAGTCCCTTTGACACCATATCGGCGGTCTGACTGATACAGTGGGTCAGAACAAGCTGGTAGGTGTCGTCGCCCGACATGACGACCGAATTGACCTTGGAGCTGGTTTCGGAGATCGTACCCTCAAGCAGGTATTCGATGTTGACGCCGAGATATTCCTCTACCAGACGTTCTCGCTCATACAGCGCGTCATTCATCGCGTCGCCGGTCTGCTCCTCGGCAAACATATAGTCGACATAACTGCCCCACTCGGGCGCGAATACCGTGAAGGCAGCTCCGCCGTAGTCGTTTTTCTCGATATACGGCGTTCGGACGACCTCGGAGGTTTGTTGCGGCTCGGTGGCTTCGGTTACAATGCTGTCGGTCACATCTCCGCAGCTCGCGGCGCAGACGGTCAGGGCAAATAACAGCGTTATGGTCGGGATTCGCAGCTTCACGTTCAACACTCCTTTGAAATATGAAATTGAGATTTACACTCTATTAACAAGTATAGCATCATTCGCGAGATATTACATGAACAAATTGTAAATATATATTCAATATAGCTTACTAAATATTAAATATCAGCAATTTGTATAAACTTACCGATTGAATATGTGCAATAAGCACAGACACTCTGTGAGCGGCGAAATTTCGTCGCCTGATAAAAAAACTGCGGACCAATAAGATCCGCAGCGGGTAAAATATTCGGTTTGCACAGTGTCGGTTTTATATCAATTATTCGACTCCGGCTATTTTCCGACCCATCAGCACGCCCATGATCGACGCCATCATCAGACCGCGCGTCCAGCCGCTTGAATCGCCGAGACAGTGCAGTCCGGCGAGCGACGTCGACAGGTTTTCGTCCATCTTGACACGGTTCGAATAGAATTTCAATTCGGGCGAATATAGCAGAGTCTCGGGGCTTGCGAAGCCGGGGACGACTATTTCGACCGCCTGAATGAAGTTGATTATATTGACCATCGCGCGATAAGGCATTGCGGCCGTGATGTCGCCGGCGACCGCGTCGGGCAGCGTCGGCTTGACATTCGAGCGCGACAGCTCGCGCGCCCAGGTGCGCTTTCCGTCGAGTATGTCGCCGAATCGCTGGACGAGGATATGACCCGCGCCGAGCATATTCGTCAGCTCTCCGACCTTCTGCGCGTACGCGATCGGCTGATTGAACGGCTCGTTGAAGTTGTGCGAGCAGAGAATCGCCAAATTGGTATTGCTCGATTTGTAGTCCTTGTATGAGTGACCGTTGACGACCGCTAAATTGTTGTCGTAGTTCTCCTGGCTGACAAAGCCGCCGGGGTTCTGACAGAAGGTGCGCACCTTGTTCTTGAACGGCTTCGGGTAGCCGATCAGCTTCGACTCGTACAGCACCTTGTTGACGTCCTCGATTATCTCGTTTCTGACCTCGACGCGCACGCCGATGTCTACCGTGCCCGGCTTGTGCTCGATGCCGTGCTCGACGCAGATCTTTTCAAGCCAGTCCGCGCCGCGCCGACCGGTCGCGACGACGATGTCGTCGCCGAAAATTTCGCTCTCGACTCCGTGATTGTCTATGACCCGCACACCGCGGCAGACCTCGTTCTCGACGATAAGGTCGGTGCAGTTGCAAGAGAACATCATATCGACGCCCTGCTCAGATAGGTACTGCTGTATCGAATAATATATATGCTGCGCCTTTTCGGTGCCGAGGTGCCTTATCGGGCAGTCGACCAGCCGCAGTCCGGCCTGTATCGCGCGCCGGCGGATCTCCTTGATGAACGGGTCGTTCGACACGCCCTCGATATGCTCGTCCGCGCCGAACTCGAGGTAGATCGAGTCGGTGTAGTCGATAAGATTCTGCGCCCTCTCCCAGCCGATAAGCTCGGGCAGCTCGCCGCCGACCTCGTGAGACAGCGACAGCTTGCCGTCCGAGAACGCGCCCGCGCCCGAGAATCCGGTCGTGATGTGGCAGTAGGGCTTGCACTGCATACACTGCTTGGTCTTCTGCTTCGGGCAGTGTCGTTTTTCAACCGGCAGTCCCTTTTCGATTATTATGATTTTCTTGTCCGCGCCGCGGCGGATGAGTTCGAGCGCGGTGAATATGCCGGAGGGTCCCGCGCCGACTATAACAACGTCGTATTTCATTTAAATGACCCAAGCTTCCTTTCCTTATAATAATCACACAAAAATATTCCGCAAACCAGGGTCTGCGGAACGTAATTACACATACGAAATAATTACATTAAATTATATCATATTGATGCTTTTTTGTCAAGTATATAAAAGTTAATTGTTTTATGCGTGATTTTTATATAAGCGAGCGTGTTTTTGGTATTTACAACCTCGCTGAAATCGGTTATAATAGAATCGGAAATCTCGCATATTGAAAGGAATCGAAAATGCTATACACTGACAAAAACATCGGAGAAACCTACTGCGCGCCCTTTCTCGGCAACGGAAAGCTGTCGCTGCAAATCACGCCGGATGGAGCCATGAACCCGAATATGCGCGGCGGGCTTATCAAAGCCTATCCGTCGGCGAGCATCTGGGTCGCCGGACGCAGGAGCATGAGCGGCAACCGCGGATTGCTTTGTCACGGCCGCTTTGAGCAGCAGCTGCTCAAAGCTGACGCGACTACAGACGCATCGTCGCATAAAATTGACGCGCAAAGCGAGCTTGCAGTCGCCGGATTTACGCAGGAGCTTGACGCCGAGCACGCTGTCGTGAACTGCCACACCGAATACAGCGACGGCAGCGTAGTTGACACGACCGCCTTTGTTGATACCGAATACAAGCTGATAATATTAAAAAAGCGGATAATTCCGGCGGACAAGCTCAATTACCGCTTCAGCTATTCGTTCTGCGGCAAGGGAAAATCGGATGTCCTGCCCGATTTGTGCGACGCCGCTGTTTCGGTCGGAGATAATTCGGGCAGGATTTCCTATCGCCTGACCGACCGCAAGGACTTTGGAGGCAGCATATGCGTCGGCTGCGAATGTGACTGCCGATTCGACATGACCGCGAATTCGGTGATACTTTCCCGCCTTGTAGACGAGCCGACCGAGCTCTGCTTCTATATCGCTCTGTCTGACAGTCTTGACGGCGCCGACCACGCCGGATTAGCCAGAGACATAATACAATCCGCGCTCAACGACGGCTTCGAGAGCCTGAAAGCAAGGCACGACGCGGCATGGCGCGACTATTACGCCGAGGGCGGAGCCGCCGTCGGCGACAGTCTCTGCGATGACGTCTACCTCACCGCGCAGTATCACCTCAAGATATTCGCGACTGAATGGTCGCTTCCGGTCGGGCTCTGCGACAGCTGTTGGGAGTCAAAGTTTTTCGCGTTTGACGAGCATTATATGTTCTTCGGTCTGCTCACGTCGAACCATACGCGTGAAGCGTCGTGCGTGCCCTACTTCCGACATGCCGGTCTCGAATCGGCGATAAAGCGGGTCTCGTCCAAGCACCACAACGCCGCGCGCTACCCGTGGGAGACGCTCGAGGACGGCAGCGAGGCGTCGCCATACGGCTATTGGTACGAGCACATCTTCCATATGTCGACGATACCACTGACCGAATATTACTACTACCTGTATACGAACGACCTCGAATTCCTGCGTGATGTCGCCTACCCGGTCATCTCGGCTTGCGCCGAGTTCTTCTATGTCCACGCGCTCTACCGCGTCGAGGGCAAGGGCTTGATCGTCGGCAAATGCACCGACCTCGAGCGGCTCGGCTCGGGAGTTGAGAACGCGTATATGACTACCTGCGGCGTAGTGTCGACCTTCCGTGTGTTCGCCGAGGTCGCACGTCTGCTCGGGCGCGATACAGCGATTGCTGACGAATACCTCGCGCTCGCGGACGAGCTGATGCGCAATCTGCCGGACGACGGCGAGCGGTATATACCATACCCCGGCTGCACCGAGCGCAGCATCTCGGCGTACAGCGGCACTTTCCCGTTCGACGTGATAGCTCGCGACGACAAACTTCAGACCGCGGCGATCGACGATTATGTCAAATATGAGGACACATTCGGAAATATGTACGAAATCGGCAGCGGCGTTTGCTCATGGTACGCCTGCTGGAAGGCACTGGTGTTCGCGCGGCTCGGACGCGCCGATGAGGCTGTGGACGCGCTGCGCCGAGTCGCCGGCGAGTCGGGCTGGTTCGGCGAGCTGTTCGAGATAAACAACGACAAGAGCCAGACCTACATACACCCTTGGTTCACGACCGCGGCGGGAATGTTTGTACACGCGATGAATGAATGCCTCCTTTCCTGCCATGACGGCAAGGTATATATCGCCCCCGCGCTCGACAGAAAACATGACAGCTTTTCCTTCCGGCTTCTGGCGCACGGCGGTGTCGTCGTCGAATGCGAAGTCAAAGACAGTCGTATAATCAGCCTGTCCGCGCACGCGGTCGAACACTGCGCTGTAAAATCGATACGCGTGAATATTCCCGAGCGCTTCGACACAATCGCGGTCGCACCGGATGGCGCGCACGAATTCAGCATAAACGTGGGATAATGCCGCTTTCCGCGTAACGTCAATAAACCCCGCGTATTTGTCTTTCTATTTGTTCACTATATTGATTGACAATTGACAGCCAAAAGTGTATAATTAAATATGTAGGAATTATGTAACATTCACACAGTGAAAGGGATATGCAAGGGTATGATTCTCGCGGTCGATATCGGAAATTCGAGCATTTGTCTCGGGGTTTACGAACTCCGCGGCGACAGGTCGCACCTTGCTTTCAAGGCAAAGATATCCTCCGACCGCTATAAGAGCGCGGACGAATACGCCGTCCTGCTCGGCGGAATCTTCGCGATGAAGCGGCTCCCGACGTCCGACATCGAAGGCGCGATAATGCTTTCGGTCGTTCCGGCGCTGACACATACGCTCACCGCCGCGCTGAAGCTATACGGCATAGAACCGCTTATAGTCGGCTCGGGCATCAAAACCGGGCTTAATATACGCGTCGACACCCCGAATCTGCTCGGCGCGGATATAGTCGCCGACACAGTCGGAGCATTGCGAATCGCCGAGCCTCCGCTCGTCGTCATCGACCTCGGAAGCGCGACGACGATAACCGCGATAAACCCGAGGGGCGAGCTCTGCGGCTGCATAATCGCGCCCGGCGTCCGGCTTTCGCTCGACGCGCTGTCCGAAAAGTGCGCGCTGCTGCCCGAGGTGTCGCTTACCAAACCCGAAAAGCTGCTCGGCACAAACACTCCCGACTGCGTGAACTCCGGTTCGGTGTACGGCACCGCGTTGATGCTTGACGGCTTCATCGGACGGATACGCCGCGAATTTTCGATAGGCGACGAGCTTTCGATAATCGCGACCGGAGGTTTGTCCGAGCTGATAATTCCGCTCTGCGAAAATGAAATCCGCCGCGAGCCCGACCTGACTCTGAACGGACTCTGCCGGCTGTATGAAATCAATACCCGGCAAAGGCGCAGATAAAAATCGTATAAATCGGAAATACTGTCTTATGAGGCAGATCGCCGCCGCGGTAATAAAAACCGCCGCGCCAACGACCTTCCACGCACACCCGCGAAGCCGATCCCAAAGCGACGGCTATTGCAAAGGAGCAGACAGTCTCCGTTTTATAAATATATTTAAGCGCTGCACAAATCCGGAATTTTTCAAGCCTCACAGATGCGACTTGAATTGACACGGCGTGGCAGCAGCAAAGGAGTTTTTACTATGACAAACGCACAACAAGCCAGAACCGCACGCCGCAAAAAGACACTGTGGCTCGTCGAGACCGCGCTGCTCGCGGCGGTCGTAATCCTCATGTCCTTCACACCGCTCGGCTACTTAAAGACCGCGGGCGTCGAGATCACGTTCATCATGATCCCGGTCGTAATCGGCTCGATCACACTCGGTCCGGCTGCCGGAGCGATTCTCGGCGGACTCTGGGGCGTGACCAGCTTCATTCAGTGCTTCGGAATGAGCGCGTTCGGAACAGCACTGCTCGGTATCAATCCCGTCCTCACGTTCATCGTCTGCGTTCCGACCCGAATCCTCGCCGGCTGGCTCTCGGCGCTTATATTCGCTGCTTTCAAGAAGCTGCTCGGCGAAAAGAAAGCTAAATTCATCGGCAGCCCGATAGCGTCGCTCGCGGTCGCGCTGATCAACACCGCTCTCTTTGTAACGCTCGTCATCGTCCTGTTCGGAAACAGCGACTACATCAGCGGAATGCGTGGCGGAATGGGATTTGTACAGTTCTTCGCGGCTTTCGTCGGACTGAACGGCGTCATCGAAGCGGCTGTGACTTTTGTAGTCGGCGGCGCGATTTCGACCGCTCTGCTCGGCTATCTTGGCAAGCACGCCGAATAAACAGTTTATATCTTATAACGGGTTCACGGTTCACCGAGAACCCGTTTTTAAGTAATTTGTCTGTCCGGCTTCACATATGTGACAAAATACAGCGGTAATTTTGTGTATATTGCTATTGCGAAATTGCCGAAAATATGGTATAATAATATTTAACGTGAATTCGACTACTCATAACTCTATCTCAAGTGAGGAGTTACGACTTCGATAAGCCGAAGTAAGGTAGAAAAATTTCCTATGGGAATTTTTGAATTATTGTAACGTAAGTTTATGAAACTTTTAATTGGTCAGGACTATAGCCTTTCTCCAAAGAGTGGCTGATATGGACAAATTTATATAGTAAGGATAGATTTACAAATGCTGACAGTAAAAAAACACATCGCCGGATGCTTGTATGAAAAGTATGCCGGACTTGCCGCGACACCTACGCTGAGCGCATCCGACTTCGAGGGCTTTCTCGAGTATCCGCCGGACGAAAAGCTCGGCGACCTTGCTTTTCCCTGCTTCAAATTGAGTCGTGAACTGAAAATGGCGCCGCCCGCGATTGCCGCGAAGCTCTGCGATGGACTCGGAGACAATATCATCGACCGCGCGGTCACAGCCGGAGGGTATATCAACTTCTATATCTCGCCCGACTACCTCTCCGGACGGCTGCTGCCCGAAATCACCACAAAGGGCGCAAATTACGGCTCGTTCGACTTCGGCAAGGGCAAGACAGTCGTGCTCGATTATTCGTCTCCGAACGTCGCGAAGCCTTTCCATATCGGTCACCTCGGCACGACCGTAATCGGTCACGCGCTGAAGATGCTGCATAGCTTTGCCGGATATCACTGCGTGGGAATAAATCACCTCGGAGACTGGGGTACGCAGTTCGGCAAAATGATCGTCGCGTACCGCAAGTGGGGCAGCCGCGAAGCGGTCGAAAAAGGCGGTGTCGACGAGCTCGTATCGCTGTATGTCAAATTCCACGAGGAGGCTGAAAAGGACCCGTCGCTCGAGGATGAGGCACGCGCCGAGTTCACAAAGCTCGAACACCGCGATGAGGAGGATCTGAAGCTCTGGAAGTGGTTCATCGACCTGTCGCTCGTCGAGTACGAAAAGACCTACAAGCAGCTCGGAATCACATTCGACAGCTACTGCGGCGAAAGCTTCTACACCGATAAGATGCCCGCGGTCGTAGAAGAGCTGCGCGAGAAGCATCTGCTCGAGATCGACGACGGCGCGTCGATAGTCAATCTCGAAAAATACAATATGCCCCCCTGCCTCATACTCAAAAAGGACGGCTCTACCCTCTACCCCGCGCGCGATATCGCCGCGGCGATTTACAGAAAGAAGACCTACAATTTCGATAAGTGCATATACGTCACGTCCGCCGGTCAGAGTCTGCACTTCGCGCAATGGTTTAAGGTCGTCGAACTCATGGGCTACGACTGGGCAAAGCAGCTTATCCACGTACCCTACGGCACGGTATCGCTGAACGGCTCGAAGCTCGCGACCCGTACCGGCAACGTCATTCTGCTGCGCGACTTGTTCAGTGAAGCCATTGAAAAGGTCAAAGAGATCATGGACGAAAAGCACACGTCGCTCGAAAACCGCGACGAGGTCGCCGAAGCGGTCGGCGTCGGCGCGATCGTATACTACTATCTGTCGAACAACCGCATCAAGGACATCAACTTTGTCCTCGAGGACGCGCTGAACTTCGACGGCAACACCGGGCCGTATGCGCAGTACACCTACGCGCGCACCTGCTCGATCATTTCGAAAGCCGGCGGCGTTCCCGAGATTACACCGACCGGTGCCGATATCACCGACACGAGCGAAGCCGCGCTCTTGAAGACCCTGTCGCTGTTCCCCGAAAAGGTGCTCGAGGCGATAGACGAGCTCGAGCCGTCGGTAATCGCGCGCTATATCTACGAGATATGCACGTCGTTCAACCGTTTCTACCACGAATGTCAGATAGTCACCGCCGAGAATCTGCGCACGCGCGACTTCCGCGTATTGCTCACCGGCTGCACGCGCACTGTGCTCGGCAGAGCGTTCGACTTGATCTGCATGAAAAAGACCGAAAAAATATAACCGCCGACTGCAATATCAAGGCGGTGCGCGGCGAGGTCAGATTCGGATATTTATAATCACATTCATATAATTTTTGAAAGGATCGTTTTTAACCTTATGTCAGGACATAGCAAATGGAAAAATATAATGCACAAGAAGGAGAAGACCGACGCTCAGCGCGCTAAGATCTTCACGAAGATCGGCAAGGAGATGGCGGTCGCGGTCAAAGAGGGCGGCGCCGATCCGGTGTCTAACTCGAAGCTCGCCGCGCTCATCGCCAAGGCTAAAGCCAACAACGTGCCGAACGACAACATCGAGCGCATTATCAAGAAGGCGTCCAGCGCTGACAGTGCCGACTACGAGGAAATTGTATACGAGGGCTACGGTCCCTGCGGAGTCGCGGTAATCGTTGAGACTACGACCGACAACCGCAACCGTACCGCGTCCGATGTCCGTCACTACTTCGACAAATTCGGCGGAAACCTCGGAACCACCGGCTGCGTTTCCTTCATGTTCACCGAAAAGGGTGTGATCGTCATTGAAGGCGACGGCAAAATCGACGAGGACAAGCTCATGGAGGACGCGCTCGAAGCCGGAGCCGCCGACTTTTCGAGCGAGGACGGAATCTACGAAATCACAACCGAAACCGACGACCTCGACGCGGTGCGCGAGGCGCTCGAAGCCAAGGGCTACACGATCACGTCTGCCGACACCGACAAGATTCCGTCGTCTTATATCACGCTGACAAACGAGGACGACATCAAGCATATGTCGCTGCTGCTCGAAAACCTCGAGGACAACGACGATGTCATAGAGGTATATCACAACTGGGAGAATATGCCAGAGGACTGAAATTATTGCATATTTATGGGAGAGATTTGTCGTCTCTCCCTTTTTATTTGCGGTGCATATTCGACTCATGTTATTATTGAACAACTTTTTGCACGAAATTCGTTATATTTCGCATTGTATTACTCGCGAATTTATATTATAATAGTATATTGTAACAGTATCAGATAAAGAATATCATCTGAAGCGACGTCAGAATATACGATCATACTTGAAACGGACAAAACCGCGCCGATTAGGTATATCTATTGCTTCGCGGAGACGATGTGTTTCTTTAGAACGGCTCGTATATAAACGACAAATGAAATCCTGAACGAAAAAGTGAGGAATTGCCATGATTATGAAGAGAATTGCCTGCCTTATGCTGTTCGCCGCGCTGCTTACCTCGACCGCCTGCGGCGGCGAAGCGGATACAGCCGAGACGACCGCGTCGGGCGGCGACGTGACGACTCAAGCGGACGAAACGGTCGATGAGCGTTATCAGATCAAAGAGGAGCTGCCCGAAAAGAATTACAACGACTACTCGGTGCGTATACTGATGCGCGACAGCACTTCGCCCGACTGGATCGGCGATATGTTCAGCGAGTCCGAGACCGGAGAAATCATCTCCGACGCGATATACAACCGCAACGCCACGGTCGGCGAGCGCTTCGGCGTCACATTTGAGCTGATACGCAGCTCGAACAACAACTACGAGACCGACGGCGTGAACTCGATTCTCGCCGGCGACGACGCATACGACATCATCGTTCCGCACGCGCGGGCGGCGTTCGTCTACGCCGAGCAGGGACTCTGTCTCGACTGGAACACCGACCTGCCTTATGTCGACCTCGACAAGCCGTGGTGGGATCAGGACGCGCGCGAGAGCTTCGAAATAAACGGCAAGCTCTATCCTATGGTCGGCGACATCAGCTATCAGGCGCTCGCGCAGACCGGCTGCATGATGTTCAACAAGGAGATATTCGACCAGTACAACGAGGAATATCCATATCAGAAAGTGCTCGACGGCGAGTGGACTTTCGACGAATTCGAGCGGTTTGTCAAGCTCTGCTCGGAGGATGTGAACGGCGACGGACTGTATGAACCGGACACCGACATATTCGGATATGTAACATATGTCTGGGTAGGTCCGATTCAGGCGATAACCACCGGCGGCGGACGAGTAGTCAGCAAGAGCGACGACGGCGGACTTGAGCTGACTATAAACACCGAGCGCAATATCGATATATTCGAAAATTATTTTGAGCTGATCGATTCGAACAACTGCTATCTTGAATTGAATCGTGACGACGGCAGCAGCATATACGACCGTATAAAATTGTTTACCGAATGCCGCGCGATGTTTGTAGACGGAAACCTGAACGACGTTTCGCAGATGCGCGAGATGGAAGACGATTTCGGTATTATCCCGATTCCGAAATACGACGAGACGACTGACAAATATTATACAAACGTCGACGCCGGTACGAATCTGTTCATAGTTCCGATAACCAACTCCGACCCCGAGCGCATTTCGATAATACTTGAAGCGCTCTCGGCCGAGGGCTATCGCGAGGTCATTCCGGCTTACTACGAGGTCGCGCTCCAGACCAAATACACCCGCGACGACCTGTCGGTTCAGATGCTCGATATAATCAAAGAGGGCAGAATCTTTGATATCGGCTACTATTACTGCGGCGGTACACTTGGCAGCGCGGGATATAACCTTGCGTCAAGCAAATATCCCGATCACAACTTTGCGACTTTCTACGCTGAAAACGAGAGCGCGGTAAAGACTAACATTGACAAGATACTCGAGGAATACGGAAAATAAACAAATAGAGTCGTCAAACCGTCCGCCGCATATTTGCGGCTGCGAATCGGCGGAATCGAGCGCTCGCTCATTTCTGCTATTGTAAATAACGTGAGTTCGATGAGAATTATAACAATGTAATAACGCAATCAACTGAACAAAC
>ERZ1643251.2033-NODE-2033-length-21418-cov-4.443852_pt1 | contig 21418 bp, 17 predicted proteins | sample MGYA00579261_ERZ1643251 | MGnify/ENA primary metagenome ERZ1643251 (study PRJEB29033, sample SAMEA4952267) | chicken gut metagenome | biome: Broiler Chicken; feature: Gastrointestinal Tract; material: Caecum | place: Ireland | collected 2018 | study: Broiler... | reverse complement strand
TTACGCAGACGGAGCGGAAGAACTTCTGAAACATCTCAGAAAAAACGGTTACCGTCTCGGGATAATCACCGACGGACGACCTTTCGCTCAACAGGCAAAAATCGACGCTTTGGGAGTAGCCGACCTGGTGGACGAAATTATAATAACCGACGCTTTAGGCGGAGAGGAGTACCGCAAACCCAACCCGTACGCTTTCCGCCTTATGACGGAAAAATTAGGGGTAAAGGCGGAGGAGACCGTTTACGTCGGGGACAATCCGCAAAAGGATTTTGCGATAAAGAAATATTTGCCCGTAACCACGGTAAGGGTGCTCGGAGAAGGACTTTACGCGGACAAGGAATATCTTTACGGGATAAAACCCGATATTACGATAAATAATTTACAGGAACTCAAGGGAGGAACGGTTTTATGGCCGAAATAATTTCCGAAGAAAAAAAATACGCGGAATTCGTACATGGCAATCTTTTCAGATTACTTATGTTTTTTCACGATATATGTAAAAAAGAAGGGATAAAGTATTCTCTTTACGCCGGGTCAATGCTCGGTGCCGTCCGTCATAAGGGGTTTATACCGTGGGACGACGATATCGACATAATAATGCCGAGGAAAGAACTCCTCAGGCTGAAAGAGGTGGTGGACGAATATCTTGTCGGCACGGATTATTTTTTCAATCATACCGCAGACAGAGTGGCGGAGATAAATTATAAAAACGGCGCCATAACCTTTAACGGAAAAAACGTTTCGGGAATGGGACTGGATATATATATTATCGACAATCTTCCCGACGACCCTAAAGAAAGAAGAAGATTTCTTTTTCGCTTGAAAATGTATCAGGGAATGATGAAAAAGGGTAAAATCAACTGGAAAAGATATAATCTTAAGGGTAAAATACTTGTTTTCGGAACGAGGCTTTTGGGAGCGGGAAAATCGCTCAAGAAAATTTGCGACGAATACGACGTTCTGTCGCAGAAATATAACGACAGGGTCACGAAGCAGTGTTTCGTAAGCAACGACTCATACGACTGGATGAAATTTTCATACGATCAGAACGCTTTTTCGGAATACATAACCGTTCCGTTCGAGACCGGAGAAGCCGATATTTTAAGCAATTACGATTATTTTCTGAAAATGGAATACGGAGATTATATGAAACTTCCTCCAGAGGAAGAACGCCACTTTTTCCACACTTGTATGGAGGACTGAAGATGAAATTCGCAAACACCGAAGACGCTTTGAAATACGTTCAAACCGATATTTTAAGGGAAATAGACAGGATATGCAACAAACACGATTTACGCTATTATCTTGCCTACGGTACCCTTATCGGAGCGGTCAGACACAAAGGTTTTATCCCGTGGGACGACGATATCGATATAATGATGCCCTACGAGGATATGTTGAAATTTGCCGAAATTTGCAAAACCGAACTGGGCGAAAAATATTTTTATCAGTCTCCGGAAACGGAAAAGGAATACCGTCTTACCATTAACAGAGTAAGGCGGAACGGGTCGGTGCTTTCCGAACCTGCCCTTGTAGGGAAAAAGGTTCATCAGGGTATCATGGTGGATATTTATCCTCTGTTCGGAGCGGAAGAAGGGAAAATAAAACGTCTTATCCAAGTAATAAGAGCTATGAAAAGGGCGTTGTATATGCTGGACGAACCGGTCAGAAATCACGGTACGCTGATGAAAATCGGTTCGTCTTTTCTGTTAAAGATTAAAACCGCAAAAGGGAAGGCGGCCGCCGCAAAAAGGCTCACCGCCCGTCTTGCGAAAAAAACTTTCGACAATTCCGAATACGTCACCGTTCTTGACAGCGGTATAAAGGAAATGAGCACCACTTATAAAAAAGAGTGGTTCGGACCCGGCGTAAAGGCGCCTTTCGGCGAAGAGGAATTTTCCGTTCCCTGCGACGCCGATGCGGTACTGAGAAAATATTTCGGCGATTATACCGTTCTGCCTCCGGAGGAGGAAAGGAAATATCACCACGATTATCTGGAAATAGTGTTGCCCGAGGACGTGGAAATCGAAGGAGGAAAACAATGAACGTACTCTTTCTTACAATAGGTCAAATACCGGATCTTCATACCCCGAGCGTGCATATAGACCTTATCAGGGAACTCCGTAAAAGCGGACACGAAGTATCGGTTTTGTGCACCCGTGAAAAGCGTTTAGGGTTGCCGACAGAACTTTCAGAAGAAGACGGGGTCAAAATTCTGAGGCTCAGGATAGGCAATCTCACCAAGTGTTCGATGATAGAAAAAGGTATAAACACCGTTCTCATCGAAGGACAGTTCAAGCGAGCCATAAGAAAGTATTTCGGCGCGGATCGATACGATCTGGTGATATACAACACGCCGCCCATAACTTTGGCGGGAGCGGTCAAGTACGCTAAAAGGAAATTCCGTTGCCGTTCTTACCTGATATTGAAGGATATTTTCCCGCAGAACGCCGTCGATATAGGCATAATGTCGACGAGCGGTATAAGCGGTCTGCTTTATAAATTGTTTCGCCGTAAGGAAATTCAGCTTTATTCCGCATCCGACAGGATAGGCTGTATGAGCAGAGCAAACAAGGAGTATCTCTTGCGGCACAATCCTTACTTGGAAGAAAAGAACGTGGAAATTTTCCCGAATGCGGTATTCAGCGATACTTTGTCGCACAGACGGAAAAAAGACAGGTCGCTCCTTGAAAAATACGGTATAGCCGCCGACCGTCCCGTTTTTATTTACGGCGGAAACTTAGGTAAGCCGCAGGGGCTGGAGTTCTTTGCCGAAGCGTTGAAAGGGATATCGGACAAGATCGATTGCTCTTTCGTGATAGCCGGCAGCGGAACGGAAAAGGAAAAATTCTTTAAGGCGGTAAACGGGTTGAAAAACGTTTATCCGATAAATTATCTGCCTTACGAAGAGTATGAAAATCTATGCGCCTCCTGCGACGTGGGACTGGTTATGCTGGATTACCGTTTTACCATTCCGAATTATCCGTCGAGGATATTGAGCTATATGGAAAACGCAATGCCCGTGCTTGCCTGCACCGACCCGAATACCGATGTGAAAGAATTAGTGGAAGAGGAAGCCGTCTGCGGGAAATGGTGTCCGTCGAACGACGTTGACGCTTTTGCCGAAAGCGTCAGATGGTTTGCGGAGAATACCGATAAGTTTACCGAATTGGGCGGAAACGGCAGAAAGTATTTCGAAGAAAATTTCGTTGCCGACAAAAATATAGAAAAATTGGAAAAATTTATAAACGAACGGAGAGCTTAGTATGAGAGATTTATTTACGGTGGGACCGGTCAATATGTTCGAAAGAAGTTTGCGCGTCGCGTCGGAGCCTATTCCGTATTTTCGCAATCAGGCGTTCAGCGACGTTATGACGGAGATAAAGGAAGATTTTTTGTCATTTCTCAATGCGCCCGAGGGCAGCGGATTTGTTCTGCTGACGTCTTCGGGGACAGGGGGAATGGAAGCTGCCGTTATGAATTTATGCAAGCAAGGGGATACCGTTCTCGTAATAAACGGCGGTACTTTCGGAGCAAGATTTGCCGAGATCGTATCTTTGCACGGATTCCGTTTGCTGGAGTGTAAAATACCTTTCGACGAAGACCTTACCGAAGCGACGCTCGCGCCGTTTGAAAATGAAAAAATCGACGTCGTTTGCGTAAATATTCACGAAACGTCGGTAGGCAAACTTTACGACGGGAAACTTCTGGGCGAGTTCGCCCGCAGGAAGGGCGCTTTGTTTATCGTAGACGCCATAAGTTCCTTCCTTGCCGACGAAATAGATATGAGGGAATTCAACGCCGACGTCATAATCACGGGCAGTCAGAAAGCCCTTGCGGTCGACGCGGGAGTAAGTCTTATAGCGCTTTCGCCCGAAGCCGTGAAAAAACAAGCGGAAGTAAATTGCCGCAGTCTTTATTTCGGTTTCGGGAATTACCTTAAGGATATGGAGAGAGGGCAGACTCCCTTCACCCCTGCGGTGGGGACGGTCCTGACCATTCAGGACAGAATGAGAGGTATTAAGGAAAAAGGCTTGCAAAGCGAAATCGACCGTTGCAAAACCTTGGCTGAATATTGCCGCAAAGCAATAAAGAAACTTCCGTTGAGTATTCCGTCCTATCGGAAGTCGAACTGCCTTACGCCGATAATTTTCGCCGACGGGCAGGCAAAGGCAATGAACGAATATCTCGTTAAAAATTACGATATTCACATTACGCCCAGCGGAGGCGCGAACGCCGACAGACTGGCAAGAATCGGTCATATCGGCAATCACGATATAGCCGGACTGGACAGACTTATCAAAGCTATGGAGGAATTTTACGGATTATGAAAGTTATCATTTTAGCCGCAGGCAGAGGAACGAGAATAAGTAAACTTATAGGGGATATTCCCAAATGTACCGTGGACGTCTGCGGAAAACCGCTTATTATCAGGACGTTGGAACTTTTCAAGAAAAACGGAGTCGAGGCCGTAGCCATATCTTTAGGGTATAAACACGACGTGGTGAGCGAAGTCATTAAAGGACATAACGTCAGGGAGTATTACAATCCCTTTTTCCACGTTACCAACAGTATAGCGTCGCTATGGTTTGCGTTAAAGGAATTCGACGGGACGGAGGACGTCATTATTTGTAACGGAGACGTTTTCTGGACGCAGGAAGTTTTCGACGCCATAGCAAAAGACGAAAGGGATATAGTTATGCTTGCCGACAGATCTAAAGCCGACAGCGGAGATTATTTTTTCAAAACCGACAACGGCAAGCTCTTGGCGTACGGAAAGGAATTAACCAGGGACAACAGGGATTGCGAATACGTCGGTATAGCTAAAATAAGCAAAGAGATCGTACCGCTTTTCAAAGAAAGGCTGTTGAAATTGATAAATTCGCAGGAATGCGACAAGTGGTGGGAAAACATACTTTACTCCATGGTAGGGGAAAGAGATATTTACATAAAAGACGTGGAAGGAGCTTTCTGGGCGGAAGTGGACTTTATCGAGGACTATAACAGAATATTGACCTATGTAGGCAAGAATACAAATAAATAAAAAAAGGATAAGTATTCCTAAAGGAGAAATGATTATGTTTGAAGGAAAAACGCTATTGATAACGGGCGGAACGGGGAGTTTCGGGAATGCGGTATTAAGGAGGTTTCTGAATACCGATATAAAGGAAATCCGTATCTTCAGCCGTGACGAAAAGAAACAGGACGATATGCGTCACGAGTATCAGGCTATATTCCCGGAATATGCTGAAAAAATAAAATTTTATATCGGTGATGTAAGAAATATCGATTCCATACGTCCTGCTATGGTGGGCGTGGATTATATTTTTCATGCCGCAGCATTAAAACAAGTTCCGTCTTGTGAATTTTTCCCTATGGAAGCGGTACGCACCAATATAATAGGTACCGAAAACGTACTAACGGCGGCTATTGACGCCGGAGTGAAAAACGTCGTATGCCTTTCGACGGATAAGGCGGCATATCCCGTAAACGCAATGGGAACCTCCAAGGCAATGATGGAAAAGGTTATAGTTGCGAAATCGAGGACCGTTGATCCGGCAAAAACAAAAATATGCTGCACACGTTACGGAAACGTCATGTGCAGCCGAGGATCCGTTATACCGCTTTGGATTGACCAGATCAAAGCCGGTAAACCGATCACCGTCACGGAACCTACAATGACCCGTTTTATCATGTCGCTTGACGAAGCGGTGGATTTGGTTTTATTTGCTTTTGAAAACGGTGAAAGCGGTGATATCCTGGTGCAAAAAGCGCCGGCTTGCACTATTGAAACGCAGGCGAAAGCCGTTATAGAATTATTTGACGCTTCGAAAAAGACAGAGATTAAAATAATAGGAATCCGTCACGGAGAAAAGATGTATGAAACATTGCTCACAAACGAGGAATGCGCCAACGCTATCGATATGGGGAACTTCTATCGGGTGCCTTGCGATAAAAGAGGACTTAACTATGATAAATATTTCAAGGTAGGAGACGTGAAGCGTAATCCCTTGACCGAATTTAATTCCAATAATACAAAACTTCTCAACGTGGAAGAAACCAAAGCCAAGATTGCGTCTTTGTCATATATACAAGAGCGTTTAACCGAAAAATAAAGAGGAAAACAATATGAAAATTCTTGTTACGGGAGCAAAAGGTTTTGTGGGAAAAAATCTCTGCGAAGCGCTGAAGAACATACGCGACGCAAAGGACAGAACACATCCCGGTGTATCGGTAAGCGAAATATTCGAATACGATATCGACACCGATGAATCGTTGCTTGAACGGTACTGTCGCGAAGCAAATTTCGTATTTAACCTTGCCGGCGTAAATCGTCCGAAAAATAACGATGAATTTATGCAAGGCAATTTCGGATTTGCTTCCGCACTTTTGGATTGTTTGAAAAAATACGACAACAAATGTCCGGTAATGATATCATCGTCGATACAGGCAACCTGTATCGGCAGATATGACGGGGATTACGGCAGGAGCAAAAAGGCAGGAGAGGAGTTATTATTCGGATACGGGAAAGAAACAGGAGCAAAGACGCTTGTGTACCGTTTTCCCAATTTGTTCGGTAAGTGGTGCAAGCCTAATTATAATTCGGTTGTCGCAACGTTTTGTTATAACATAGCCAATGATTTGCCTATTCGGATAAACGACCGCAATATTCGACTGGAGCTTCTTTATATCGACGATTTAGTGGAAGAAATGTTGAATGCGCTGGAGGGCAACGAGCACCATTGTGATTATGACGGCGTCGAAACGATTTTTGACGCGGAAGGAAAATATTGCGCCGTACCTGTTACGCATAAAGTCACTCTCGGAGAAATAGCGGATTTGCTTTATTCTTTTGCAGAACAACCTAAAACGCTGGTAATACCGGAATTGGCAGAAAATTCTTTCGGTAAGAAACTTTACAGCACTTATCTTTCTTATTTGCCTAAAGAAAAAGTGTCTTTCAGCCTGAAAACGAACGTCGACGCGAGAGGCAGTTTTACCGAGTTGTTGAAAAGCGCAAAATGCGGTCAGGTTTCGGTTAATATTTCCAAGCCGGGCATTACGAAAGGAGAACACTGGCATAATTCCAAGTGGGAGCTGTTTATCGTAGTCAGCGGTCACGGACTGATTCAAATGAGAAAGATAGGTTCGGAAGAAGTATTGAATTTCGAGGTAAGCGGAGACGATATAAAGGCGATACATATGTTGCCGGGTTATACTCACAATATTATAAATCTTTCCGACGACAGGGATTTAATAACGGTTATGTGGGCTAACGAACAATTCGATCCGAACAAGCCCGACACTTATAGCGAACGTGTATGCAGGAGTTAAAAATGGAACTTAAAGTTGATTATTCAAACATTAAATGGAAAAATAACGGAAAAATAAAATTATTGATTATTGTGGGGACGCGGCCTGAAATTATCAGACTTGCCGCCGTTATCGATAAATGCAGACTTTATTTCGATTGTATTTTGGCTCATACGGGACAAAATTATGACTACAATCTGAACGGTGTTTTCTTTAAGGATTTGAAATTATCTGACCCTGAGGTATATATGAATGCCGTAGGAGACGACTTGGGAGCCACCGTCGGAAATATTATTAACGCTTCCTATAAATTAATGAGTCACATACACCCCGATGCTCTTTTAATTCTGGGAGATACCAATTCCTGCTTGTCGGCTATTTCGGCAAAAAGATTGCATATTCCGATTTTTCATATGGAAGCAGGGAATCGTTGCAAGGACGAATGCTTGCCGGAGGAAACCAATCGCAGGATAGTCGATATAATTTCGGATGTGAATTTAGCGTATTCCGAACACGCAAGGCGTTATCTTGCCGAGTGCGGTTTACCGAAAGAGCGTACTTATGTAACGGGATCTCCCATGGCGGAAGTTTTGCGTCGGAATCTTGCAGAGATAGAAGCCAGCGATATCCATCATCGTCTCGGGCTGGAAAAAGGTAAATATATTTTGCTTTCGGCACATAGAGAAGAAAATATAGACACGGAAAAGAACTTCCTTTCTCTTTTTAACGCCATCAACAAACTTGCGCAAAAGTACGATATGCCTATTTTATATTCCTGTCATCCGAGAAGCAGGAACAGACTGAAAGCGAGTGGATTTCAACTTGACGAGCGCGTAATACAACACGAGCCTCTCGGCTTTCACGATTATAATTGTTTGCAGATGAATGCTTTTGCCGTAGTTTCCGACAGCGGAACATTGCCGGAGGAAAGTTCGTTTTTTACAAGTATAGGACATCCTTTTCCTGCGGTCTGCATAAGGACGTCCACCGAAAGGCCCGAGGCACTGGATAAAGCCTGCTTTATTATCGCAGGTATTGAGGAAAAATCTCTTTTGCAAGCAGTAACAACGGCTGTGGAAACGAATAGAAACGGAGATTACGGTATTCCCGTGCCCGATTATATCGAGGAAAACGTGTCGACCAAAGTCGTAAAGATAATTCAAAGCTATGTCGGTATAGTCGACAAAATGGTTTGGAGAAAATAATAATGAAGGTGCTTGTTTACGACGTAGCGGCGGAAAGCGGAGGCGCGTTATCGGTTCTTAAAGAATTTTATGAAAAAGCGGTAAGCGACGTCGATACGGAATGGGTATTTATATTGTCGGTTGTAAAATTATCTTCAAAAGACAACATAAAAGTGGAGAATTATCCCGAAGTTAAAAAAAGCTGGATAAAAAGGTATTTTTTTGATAAATTCACCGCTCCCAGGATTATAAAAAAACATTCTCCCGACGTCGTATTAAATCTTCAGAATATTACGGTAAGGACTAAATCTAAGCAAATTCTTTATATGCAGCAATCGCTGCCCTTCAGTCCTTTCAGGTTTACTCTCGCACATAAAAAACTCTGGGTAATACAGAACGTTCTCGGCGGTATGATAAAGCGTTCTTGCAAGAAAGCGGACGAAATCATAGTACAGTCCGAATGGATAAGGAAAGCCGTTTCGGAACAATGTAAAGTCCCCGAAGAGCGAATTGTCGTGAAAAGTCCGAAAGTGGATAAATCGAAACTCCGCATTTTCGAAGCGGAAAAGTGCAAAGGCTTTTTCTATCCTGCGGCGGGAAGTTTTTACAAAAATCATACAGTAGTGGCAAGAGCCTGTACTTTACTGAAGGAACAAGGATACGATTACGGAGAGGTAGTATTTACTCTGCGAGGCGACGAAACCGAAGAAATAAGAGAAATCTACGAAATAAGTCGGGAAAAAGGCTTGAATATTACCTGGGAAGGGGAGATGACGAGAGAAGAGGTTTTCAGGACTTATTCGGAATACGCTTTGATTTTTCCAAGTTTTATAGAAACCTTCGGGCTACCCTTGTTGGAAGCGAGGGAGTCGGGTGCACCGGTACTCGCTGCGGATACGCCTTTTGCGAGAGAAATTCTTGCAAATTACGAAAAAGCAGAATTTTTCCCTTATGACAATCCTGAAATTCTCGCAGAAAAAATTAAAACTTTGAAGGAAAAAATATGAAAATACTGTTTTTAACTCTTTTGTTCGAAAGAGAAAAGGAAGCCGAATATAAGCAAAAGGCAGGCGGAGAAGTGCAGAACGCCAGCAACACTTTTCAGTACGCTTTGTTGGACGGTATTTTTGAAAACGGAAGAGAAAACGATATTTTCGTATGTAACTCTTTACCTGTCGGTACTTATAAAAAGCAGTATTCGGAACTTTTCCTGAAAGGAGAAGAGTTCCGTTACGGCAACAAAGTCGTAGGGAAAACTTTGCCCTGTGTCAACGTGCATATTTTGAAGCAATTGACCAGATATATAGGGTGCCGTCGTCTGATAAAGGAATTTATTAAACGTAACCGAGGCGAAGAAATAAAAATATTGACATACAATCTTTATCCGCCTTATGTCAAAGTTGCGGCTAAATTTGCGAAAAAATATCCGAATACGGAATTTTGTCCGATCATTACCGATATGCCGGGTTCGCTCGGGATTTTACCTGCGGGGTGGAGAAAATATTATTATCTCATTCAGGCAAAAGGTATTTTCCGAAATCTTAAATATGCCGATAAATTCGTCTTTTTAACCGAACTTATGAAAAATCCTCTGCACGTGGAAAATAACTATATGGTTATGGAGGGGATATATTCGGATATAGATCGGGCAAACAATTCTTCGTCGACGGTTAAAAGCGATAAAAAAATAATTTTATATACAGGGACATTGAAAAAAGAATTCGGGATAAGGACGCTGATAGAAGGATTTTTGCTTTCGGAAAGAGAAGACGCCGAATTATGGATCTGCGGCGGGGGTGAAGGCAGAGAATTCGTGGAAAAAACCGCGCAAGAAAACCCGTCGGTAAAATTTTTCGGGAGCGTGGACAGAGCGGAGGCTTTGGAAAAGCAACGTTCGGCGGATTTATTGTTCAATCCCCGTCCTGCGGAGGGGGAATTCGTAAAATACAGTTTTCCGTCCAAGACGATGGAATATATGGCGAGCGGGAAACCCGTAGCTATGTTCAAACTGCCCGGCATCCCCGCCGAATACGATAAATATCTGAATTACGTAAAAGAAAATACGCCTTTATCCGTTAAGGAAACCATAGAGGAAATTCTTTATGATAAATATGCAGAATGTGTCAAAAAAGCGGAGGCGGGAAAAGAATTTATATTTGAGTACAAAAATTCAAGGGTACAGGCGCAAAGACTGATTGAATTTCTGGAGAGTGCAAGAAAATGAAAATAGCGTTTATCAATATATGCGACAATGGCAGTACCGGGAAAATAATGACCGATATTTGCGAACAACTGCCTGAAAACGTTGAAAAAGTATGTTATGTAGGACATAAATATACAGATAAATCCTACGTTAAGCCGATTCACGGGAAATTCGGGTATCGCGTGCATAAATTTCTTTCTCAATATTTGGGACTCGATGAATTCGGATCGTATTTTGCGACCTTAAAATTGATTTCGGAATTAAAAAAATTTCGCCCCGATATTTTGCATCTTCATAATATACACAGTTTTTCGATAAATTATGTGCTATTGTTTAAGTATATAAAAAATGCCGATATAAAAATAATTTGGACACTACATGATTGTTGGGCTTTTACTGGGGGATGCTTTTATTTTGATTATTCCGAATGCACTAAATGGAAAAAGATCTGTACTAAATGCAATAATCGCCATGAAAGAGCAATGGCTATAAATTGGGATAATGCTAAAAAAATGTTTAATATTAAGAAAAAAGCATTTTCTGATGTAAAAAATTTGCATTTAGTCGTACCCAGTAATTGGCTGAAAGCTCTCGTGGAGAATTCTTTTTTGGCTTTATATAGAACTACTGTAATAAATAACGGCATTGATTGTTTTTATTTTAACGAAAAAATGGATAATAAATTTGAAATAAATATTGATAAAAAAATATTACTTGCAGTTGCTTCTCCTTTCAACAAAAGAAAAGGGTTTGAAGATTATTTAAGTTTATCAAAAATTTTAAGCAAAGATTATGTTATGGTTATGATAGGGTTAAATCAGTCACAGATTGATATTTTACCTAATAATATAGTGGGTATTAAAAGAACGGAAAGCCGACAAGAATTAGCTGCTTATTATAGAAAAGCTACAGCATTGTTGAATTTTACTTACGAAGATAATTTCCCTACCGTCAATTTAGAAGCAATTTGTTGTGGGACACCGATTATATGTTATAATACCGGTGGTGCTACGGAAATGATAAATGAAAAGAACGGGATTATTATAGATAAAGGAGATTATAAAAAAGTTCCTGAGTTATTGAGTAAAATTAGTTATATGAAAGAGAATAGTTCTTCTTTCAGTAAAGAAGCACAAAAAAAATATTCTAAGGATAATATGCTGCAAGAATATATGAAATTATATAAAGAAGATTAATTTAAAGATGAACAAAATTAAAAATATAAAACTTGATTGTAAATTTTTTAATTTATTATTTGCTACTATTTTTTCAGTGTTTTTTTATTTTACTTTTTTGTCTGCTTATTTAGATGGATTAGTATTATACACTTTATTCTTATTATGGCTTCTCACAACATTATTTATAGATTACAACTGGTTAAGAAAATATAAAAAAATCTTTTTTCTGATTTTTTTCTATATTCTGATTATTTTTATAGAAGGTGCAATATCAAAATCGACAGAGATAATAGAAGTTTTTCTGAAGTCTCATATATATTCTTTTGTTTTTATGATAATGGGTTTGTTTTATATACATAACTTTAAAAAATTTAATTTTAAATTTTTTATAAAGGTTATATTTTTTGCTTTACTAATCAGCTATTTAGCTACATTTATAGGATTATTTAAATATCCTACAGCTTCACGTGACTTAGCCAGTGGGCTGAATCCATTGTGTCCGATGTTTAAGAAAATAGGTATAGGCGGATTTGCTTTTATTTATCAAACCCCCTATCTTATAATACTATTATTTTTCGCTATACATAAAAATATGAAAGTATCAAAAGTTTTAATGCTTGTATTATTTGTTATGTTATTATTCATTACTATTGTTAAGTCAGACTATACTACTGCTTTAATTATGGTAGCTGCTGCTATTTTATTAAGTTTGTATTTTATCGGAAATAAGTCTTTTAAATCAAAGCTACTGGGTATGGTAATTGTTCTATTTATATTGTTTATTTTTAGAATCCAGTTACTTGAATTTGTTTTAAATAAAATATTAAAAGATCAGGAGAGTGTAATTTGGATAAGATTAAATGAATTATTAACCTCTTTATCAGAAGATTTAGGAGATTTTAACCGCATAGCTTTAATGGAAAAAAGTTTAGCCGCATTTTTTCAGAATCCGTGGATGGGAGAGTTTGGGCAAATCCCCAAAAACGTAGGAGGACATTCTGATTTGATAGATATTTTCGGTAAATATGGTTTATTCATAGGAGTGGCATATCAGTTAATCTTTTTCTTAATCGCTAAGGCTCAGTATAATAAATTATTAACAGAAAAAGCAAGAAAATATTATTTATTAATTCAGCTTATTTTTATAGTAGGTCGTGCAACTAATGATCTATTGGGCGCACAAAATATATGTGGAGTTGTTTTTTTCATAGCGCCTATCGTGCTAAAGCATATAGAAGAAAGTTTCTATAATCAAGAATGGAATATATCTTGGTGAGTTTTGCAAAAAATATCATTATTATTTATAAGCTATTGATATCAGAAGGAGATAGATGGAATCGAGAGTTAATAAATCTTTAAGAAATACATTGGTGGGAATAAGCGGCTTGCTTATAAATCTTCTGGTGCTTTTTTTCACCAAATCGATTTTTATAAGATTGCTGGGAGCTGAATATAACGGCGTCAACGGCTTATTCGGGAACATACTCGACTTGTTGAACCTTGCCGAACTCGGATTTGCTTCGGCGATAGCTTTCTTTTTATATAGACCTCTGACAGAAGGCGATGAGGAAACCGCGGCAAAACTTATGAATTTTTTCTCCAAAGTTTACCGTGTTATAGCGTTGATTGTAGCGGTGGCAGGGAGTATTTGCATACCTTTTTTGCAATACCTTATTGCTGAAGATATTTCCACGTTGTCGTTTTCTTTGAATCAACTCAGAATATATTTTGTTATATACCTTTTCAATACGGTATGCAGTTATCTTTTGGCATATAACCGTACCATAGTGACCGCGGATCAGAATTCCTATGTGATTTCCTTCGTGGACAATACCTGTAATATCGTCCTTAATATAGTTCAAATAATTCTGCTTCTTATTTACAAGAATTATTATGCGTTTTTAACGGCGATGGTATTGAAAACCATTATCGGAAATCTTATTATTCATCTGTATGCGCAAAAGAAATATCCTTATATCAGAAAATACAAAGGACTGAAACTTTCCAAAGAAGAAAAATCCGAAGTTATGCAGAACGTGAAAGGTTCGTTCCTGCATAAAATAGGCGTAGTTATAGTATTCAGCACTACGTCGATTATAATATCGGCTTTCGTAAGTCTGGTAGACGCGGGTAAATACGCCAATTATTATATGATAACTTCCCAGGTTTACGTTTTTATCAACCTGGTATTCAATGCGGTTACGGCAAGCATAGGAAACCTTTGCGTAAGCGTCGATAAAGATTATCAGTTCGTTATTTTCAAAAGAATGAGATATCTGGGTAGTTTCTTTACGGTATTCGCTTTTACTTGTTATATCTGCTTATTTAACGATTTTGTAGAAATATGGCTGGGTAGCGAAATGCTTTTACCTTTACCCGTAGTTATTATAATTTCCGTAAACGCTGTGCTTATGTATATGAGAAGAGCGTCCATAGCGTTCAGAGACGCGCAGGGATTTTATAAGATAGATTGGTACAAACCGATTATCGAGTCGGTAGCGGCGATCGGGTTTGCCATAGGCTTAAGCTATGTTTGGGGAACTTTCGGTGTTATTTTGGGATATGTTTTATCGGGTTTGCTGATATCGATTCCGATAGAAAACAGAACGCTTTTCAAGTATGGATTTACCGATAAAAAACTTATAAAACAATTTTTGAATATGGCATTGACGATGTTGTTTGCTTTTGCACTCGGCGCCGCCGCTTATGCGATATGTTATTTCTTCCCGAAGGGAATAGGTTTCTTTATACTGAAATTTATATTCTGTATCGTTTTTTCTACGGGAATATTTGTTTTATTTACATTCCGTAGCGAAGAATTTACTTACTACAAAAATCTTTTCGGTTCGCTGTGCAAGAAAGTTTTGTCCAAATTGAAGAGGAAAACTTCCGAAGAGAAACCTGTGAACGAAAATATGGTTTGCGAGAGCGTTGAGGACGAAAATAAAACTTCTGCGGAAGAAAACGACGTGCGGGAAAAAAGCGGGGAATGATTTTTATCGGGACAAAGCGGTTAGAAAAAATATATCGTCGAAAAAGATTTTTTCGTTACCTAACATGAGATATTTGAGGGGGAAGTTGAGTTCGGAGACTTCCCCTTCTATTTCAGGATAATGTCCGTCGAGGAAAAAGGCGATACGTATCTTCGCGCCTTTGGAAAGGCGGAGTAGAGCGGAGGAAATTTCTTCTTTCCGCTCTTCGGAAAGTAGGCGTTTCGGTTGTCGGGTGCGGCGTTCTTCCCGCTTCCGGAGTTCCTCTTGTAAGCCTTTGAGCGAGTCGAATGGCAAGAATTGCTTTGCACGGTCGGTTTTATTCACCGTTGTGTCCCCCTATCAGGCGGTTCCGTTCGGCGGCGGTGGCTCCGTCGCAGAAATCCATTCCGCGTAAAACGGCGTTTTTTCCGAAACGTGCCTTAAGTCCGAGGACGGTTTTTTCCGCTTCCTTTTCCTTGCGGATTTTTTCAAAGTCGGTAAACAGATCGTAGGTTTCGTTCGAGACGGAGGAAACCGAATTGAAAGTTATGCCTAAACGCCTTATGGACAGATTTTTGTCCGCCTTTTCGCTGAATAAACGGCTGACATATGGGGCGATTGCCGAAAAAACGTTGGTTTTTACCGTCATTTTTACGGTGCCGCCGTCCGACAAGCCCGAAAAATCCGAATAACCTATATATATTCCGACGGAATCGGTGACTACGTTCCGTTTCATCATTTCCTGACATCCGGCAAGGAGCATTTCGTCCATTACTAAAGCGGCTTTTTCGTAATCGTAGTCCGAAGGAAGAATTTGCGAAAAAGAAACGGATCTTGACTTCGATTTATAGTTTTTTATATCGGCAAGAGTACAGCTTTCCCGTCCGTAAGCGTGGTCGATGAGCAGTTCGGCGTTGATGCCGAAAACTTTGTACAAAAGTTCCTCCGAGGTTTCGGCAATACCCTTCATATCGAAAATACCGTATTTGGACAGCCGTGCCGAGATTCCCGAGGAGATCTGCCAGAAGTCGCTCAAAGGTCGGTGCGTCCATAGGGTTTTTTTGTAAAGGTCTTCGTCGAGAAAACCTATGCCGTCCTTGGTTTTCTTTGCGGTCAGGTCGAGAGCGATTTTGGCAAGATACAAATTCGTGCCGATACCGCAGGTGGCGGGGATACGCTTGGTTTTGGCTATTTCGGCAAGGAGGAATTTTGCGAATTCACAGGGCGTTTTACGGTATAATCCGAGATAATCCGTCACGTCGAGAAAAGACTCGTCGATGGAATAAACGTGTATGTCGGAAGGGGACAGATATTCCAGGTAAACGTCGTAGATGTCTGCGGCGTAATCGATATATTTTTTCATACGGGGTTTTGCCACGATATATTTTATCGAAGAGGGAATTTCCGAAAGACGGCAGCGGTTTTTTACGCCCAAAGACTTGAGGTGCGGGGAAACGGCGAGACAGAGGGCGTTTTTGCCCCTGGTTTCGTCGGCGACGACGAGCGGCGTTTCGAACGGGTTAAGTCCGCGCTCCACGCACTCCACCGAAGCGTAAAAACATTTCATATCGATACAAAAATATATCCGTTGTTTTTCCGTCATAGATTATAGACTTTTAATTACTTTTATAGCGATGCCCTGGATTTCCACGTCTTTATATAACATATCTTCGTAGGACGGGTTTTCGGCTTTCAGGCGGATAAGGCGGTTTTCGGAGTCTTTATAATACCTTTTCAGAGTAACTTCTTCTCCGTCGCACAGCGCTACGACTATATCGCCGTCGGAAGCGGAAGATTGCACCTTGACGATAACGATATCGCCGTCGGCTATGCCTGCGCCCGTCATACTGTCGCCGTTGGCTTTCAATGCAAAAAACTTACCTTTCCCCAAAATTTTGGAGGAAATATCGAGATAGGCCTCCACGTTTTCTTCGCAAAGCAAAGGTTTTCCGCAGGACACGCTTCCGAGAAGCGGAGTCCTTACGACGTCGTCGATAGCTTTGACCATACGTTCGCTTTTTATACACCTGCGCCCGTTTTCGTCAGCAAGCCACCCCGATTTTTTCATTTCCGCAATATAACGGTGGAGATTCCCGGGGTCAAACCCCAACGCAAAAGCGATTTCCCTTTCCGAAGGAAAACGGTTTTCCTCGAAATAACATTTTTCGATAAAGTCTTTTATGCGAGCATATCTCGCTTCGGCTTTTTCCCGCACGGCTACCTCCACAATACAGCAAATGCTGTAAAATAATAATAACCCGAATTTCCCCGAAAATCAAGTCGATACGTACAGGAAAAAAATGGGAAAAGGCTATTGTAGGGAGATTTGTCGTATGTTACAATAAAAAAGGATTTTGCAGAAAAAAAGCCGCCTTGCGGCAGCTACCTTCGAAAAGGCTGTAAGTGTAACATTTATTTTAACTCAAGATGTAATTTCAAATAGTTACATTAAGATAATAACATCAAACCAAAGGGGAGTCAAGACAAATGGCAAAAAAAATTCAAGATTACTGTGTGGGGCTGGACATAGGGACCAATTCCGTGGGCTGGGCGGCGATAGACGGAGAGTATAATCTTCTAAAGCTGAAAAACAAGGACGCCTGGGGCGCATTTTTATTCGAGCCGGCGCAAACTGCAAAGAATACGAGGATTTTCAGAGGACAACGAAGAAGATACGAAAGGCGGAAAGAAAGGATAAGACTTTTGCAGGAACTGCTTTACCTGATGGTGGCGGCAAAGGACGAAGGATTTTTCGCAAGGCTAAAAGAGAGCAGTTTAAGGATGGGGGAAGGCGATTATTTCAGGCTTAACAGATATAATCTTTTCGACGGAGAATATACCGACAGAGATTATTTCCGAGGGAAAAACACCCGTACGATATATCATTTGAGAAAGTACCTTATGACCACGGAAGACAAAGCCGACGAAAGGCTTATTTATCTTGCCATACATCACATTATAAAATACAGAGGTAATTTTCTTTACGAGGGCAAAGCTTTCGAAAGCGGCGGAGGGTTGCTGAAAGAGGAAATCAAGAAACTTTTTGAAATTTTACTTTACGAACACGAAAAGGACTTCCGCTATACCGAAAGGATAGAGAACGTAACGGAAATTTTGCAAGACAAACGGCTGTCGAAATCGGCAAAGAAAGACAAAATCGTCGAACTTTTCGCCGACAGCGAAGAAAAGGATTTTATCAAGGCGTTTTCTTCGGCGGTTGTGGGGAACAAAGCGTCGTTAAGCGATATAGTGTTCAGCCAAGAGGAGATAAAGGACGAAAACGACAAAGCAGTCAAATTCTCTTTCTCCGATTCCAAATACGAAGAGCAGGAAGACGGGTTGATTGCTTTATGCGGAGAGTACGAAGACGTTTTCCTTGCGCTCAAAGCCATATATATGTCGATATTGTTCGAGGACGTTATGCAGGGAGCGGCGACTATAAGCGAAGCCATGATTAACCGTTTCGAAAAACACAAAAAGGATCTTAAAATTCTGAAAGGACTGATAAAGCAATATCTTCCCAAACAATACAGTGCGTTTTTCCGTAAAGAGAAAGGAGTAAATTACGTCAATTACGTCGGAAGCAAAACCAAAAAATACGGTCGTTACGAAAAAAAGGTCGGAGAGGAAGAATTTTATCAGAAGGTCAAGGCATTGCTTGCGGAAATGCCCGACAGCGAAGAAAAAGCGTACTGTATAAAAGAAATCGAATTAGGCGACTTTTTGCCTAAGCTCAATTCCGTAAGGAATGCGGCGATACCTTATCAGATGCAGGAAGTCGAACTCACGGCAATAATCGATAATCAGGGTAAGCACTATCCCGTACTTAAGGAGAACAAGGAAAAAATTCTGTCCTTACTGACTTTCCGCAGACCCTATTACGTCGGACCGCTCAAGGGGAAACACAGTTGGGCGGAAAAAGAGATCGAAGGAAGGGTAACTCCCTGGAATTTCTATGAAAAGGTGGATACCGACGCTTTTGCGGAGAATTTTATCACGAGGATGACCAACAAGTGTAAAATTTTCCCCGAAGAGGAGGCGCTGCCGAAGAACTCTATCTTATATCAGGCGTACGCCGTCCTGAACGAAATCAACAAGATAAAATTCAAAGGAAAAAATCTGCCCAAGGAATGGAAAGAGGATATTTTCCTCAATTTGTGTTGCGTAAGGAAAAAGGTCACCGTCAAGAACATAAAAGACAGGTTGGGCAAGACGTTCAACGTGGAAATAGGCGAAGGGGAATTAAAAGGACTTTCCGACGAAACGCTGACTTCTTCCATGGCTACGCTTATCGATTTCAAGAACAAGCTTAAAGATAATTTCGATCGTCAAAAAATCGACTCCTACGAGGAAGCGATAAGGATACTTACCATTTTCGACGATTTGAATATAAGGAGAAAAAGGATAAGAGAATTAAAGTGTTTTACGCCGTCGGAAACCGAGGCGATAATAAGGCTTAAATACACCAAATGGGGGAGTTTTTCGAGGAAGGCTTTGCACGGCGTCGTCGGAAGCAACGGGAAGACGGTACTGGAAACGATGTACGACACCGACAAGCATTTCAACGAGATTATTTTCGACGAAGCGTTGGGATTTAAGGATATGTTCCGCAGGGAAGAGGAAACCATAACGAAATTCCGTCACGCCGACGTGGAAGACCTTTATTGCTCGCCCGTGGTAAAGAAGGGAATATGGAATGCGCTTAAAATAGTGGAAGAAATAAGTAAAGTCGCAGGCAAGGATCCGGCGAGGATATTCCTCGAAAGCACGATGGGAGAAGAGGAAAAGAAAAAGAAAGACAGCCGCACTCAACGGCTCAAAAAACTCTACGACGAAATCAAAAACGAAAAGTATTTCGAAAAAGACTGTTATGCGGAACTGAAGCGGCTGGAGAGCGAGAAAAAGACCATCGATAGCGACAAATTATATCTTTGGCTTATACAACTCGGCAGGTGTATGTATAGCGGAGAAAGCATAAGTTTCGATAAAGTAGGGGAGTGCGAAATAGACCATATCGTGCCCCGCGCGTATATTACCGACGACAGTTTCGAAAACAGAGTTTTGGTCAAGAAGATCGAAAATCAGAAGAAGAGCGATACGTTGACTTTACGTCCCGACATTCGTAAGGATATGTATGAATTCTGGAAATTCTTATACGATAGAAAATTTATCGGCACGAAGAAATTTACCAATTTGCAAAAGAGCGAATACGGCGACGACGAAAAAGTAGGATTTATCAACAGACAATTAGTGGAGACTTCTCAGACCGTAAAAGAAGTGAAGAAGCTGTTGCAAAGGAGATACCCCGACGCGGTCATAGAGTGCGTAAAAGCGGGATTGAACAGTCAGTTCCGCAGAAAATACAGAGAACAGGGGAAAGCCGGTTTTTATAAAATCAGAACGCTCAACAATTTCCACCACGCAAAGGACGCTTATCTTACCGCAGTAGTGGGACAGTTTACCACGGTGGCTTGTCCGATGTGGGGGCAGGAACACCGCAATAGCGCATTAAAATACTAAGAATTCCGATAAGGCCTACGACGACGTAAAAACATTGATAAACAAGCGTTACGGAATAATACTCGATTTAATGCAATACGCCGACAACGACAAGATAGCCATAGACGACGAAGGCGAATACCTCTGGGACAACACCCGTTACGGCAACGTGTTTGCCACGATGGAAAAGAACAACTGCCTTGTGGTAAAGCAGAAGAGTTTTATGGCGGAATCGCAGTTTTACGATCAGACGGTTTACGGCCCCAACAGCGGGAAAAAGGATCTCATTCCTTTGAAGAACACGAACGGAATACCTATGCCGTCGGCTGTTTACGGAGGATATTCCTCCGAGAAACCTGCTTATTTCGTGATTTTAGCCAAACAGAAAAAGAAAGGCAAAGGCTTCGTCACGGAATACGTTTTCGATAACGTCCCGGTGAGGATACTCTACGCCGAAAAAAACAAGCCGGGAGCGATACGGGAATATTTCGAAAAAGAGTACGGGGAAGGCGTCAGAATAGTAAGGAATATCTATAAGTATCAAAAAATCGTAATGAACGGGCAAAAATGCTTTATAGCAGGGACAAGAGAACTGAATAACGCTACGGAATTGTACGTCAAGGCAAAATACGAAAAACTACTTTATCTTGCCGAACGGGACAGACTTGTAAAAGAGTGGGAAGACAGTTTCGACGGACTGATCCGGGAATTTATAGACGACTATAGCTTTATCGTCCGCAAGACCATGCCTTTGTACGCAAATTTTGCCGATAAACTTCGGGAGATAAAGGAAAAGTATTTCGACGAAATGAGTATAGTCAGGAAAGCGGCTTTAATTAAAGAAATGTTGACCGTCAGCAATACCGGCGCCGGAAGAATAAGCCTGGACAAGGAACTCGGAGGGGGTAATTACGGACGGTTGATGAAAACAATTTATCCCGAAGAGATAATCTGGACGGACGAGTCGGCTACGGGACTGTACGTCACTCAAAGGCAGGGCGTCTGAATTGGGCTGGAGGGAAGTCGTAGTCAACAGTTCCTGCAAAATAAGCGCGGCAAGCAATTATC
>ERZ1643251.2032-NODE-2032-length-21445-cov-21.135905_pt1 | contig 21445 bp, 16 predicted proteins | sample MGYA00579261_ERZ1643251 | MGnify/ENA primary metagenome ERZ1643251 (study PRJEB29033, sample SAMEA4952267) | chicken gut metagenome | biome: Broiler Chicken; feature: Gastrointestinal Tract; material: Caecum | place: Ireland | collected 2018 | study: Broiler... | reverse complement strand
GCGTAAAAGCTGTCCTTGCCGCCGGAGCCGGGCACCAGGCAGTCGTAGCTGCCGTCGGTTTTGCGGTAACGGTCGCACAGTTCGCGCAGCTCCTGCTCGCGCTGCGCCCAGTCGATGTGGCCGTCGGCTTTCTGGCGGCAGGCGTGGCAGGCGTCGCACACGCCGTCCGGCTGGATGACCATGGTCTTTTTCTTGGAAAGGGCCGTGTGCTCAAACTCATAGCAGGAGTTGGGCTTCTGGTTGGTCATGACGCAGTCTTTGCAAAAGGTCACGGTCTGCGGCAGGCCGTAATACGCCGTGCGCCGTTCGGGCGGCAGGGCGGGGTCGTATTGTGCATAGTCGATCGGCTGGTAACGCGGCAATTTCAGCATGGTAAACTCCTTTTTTTGGCAAAACAAACAAGGGCAGGGACGCACCCCCGGCGGGGTTTTCCCCTGCCGGGTCTGCGGGCGTCCTTGCCCTGCGTTTTGGTTTTGTGGTTTTCTATTCGCCCTCGCCCTCATAGCGGCGGATGATGCTCTGGGCAATCTGCCGCCGGGTGACGCGGGCGTCCATCGCCAGCTTTTCAATGTGGCGGTGGGCTTCGGCTTCGGTCATCTGTTCATGCAGCGCCAGCAGGCATTTGGCCTGGGTGGTCACGCGCGCGTCGTCCAGCCGCTTGGTCAGGCGCTGGTTTTCTTCCAAAATGCGGCGCATGCGCTGGCGCCCGGCGCGCAGCAGCCGCAGCGCCAGCGCCGCCTGCTGGCGGGAAAGCGGCCGCGGCAGCACCAGCACGCCGTATTTTTCCAGCCCTGCGGCGATCTTGTCCGCCTGCGGCGCGGCGCACAGCAAAATGGCGTCCAGCCCTTTGTCCACGGCTGTGATCGCCAGCTCGCGGCCGAATTCGTCGGGCAGCGGCGTGTTGACGATCAACAGCGCATAGTCCCCGCCCAGCAGCGCGCGGCGCGCTTCGCCCGCGCTGGCGCAGCACAAAGCCGCCGCGCCCGCGGCAAACACGCTTTTCAGCGCCGCGTGCGCCGCCGGGTCGGATACGATCAGCACCCCGGCCATCCCGTTCACCTGCCTTTCGGGTCACACCGCTCACACGCGGTCAAAGTAGGTCTGCATCTCGTACCAGTGCGGGTCGGGCGCGGCGGCCCAGGCGGCGGCGTCGCGCCGCTTGCGGTCCAGGTAGGCGTCCAGCAGCCGCGCGGGCAGCATGCGGCGCAGAAATTCGCTCTGTTCGGCCAGGCGCACGGCCTCGGTGAGCGTTTTGGGCAGCGCGCAGCCGCCGGTTTTGGCCCCGGCCAGCAGGTCGCCGCTGGCGGCGGGGGGCAGGGGCAGGTTTTCGCGCACGCCCTCCAGCCCCGCTTCCAGCAGCAGCGCCACCGCATAATAGGGGTTGCAGGCGGCGTCGGGGCTGCGCAGTTCCATGCGGCAGTCCGCGCCGCGGGCCGCCGGTACGCGCACCAGGCTCGAACGGTTCTGGCACGACCAGCTCACAACGCCCGGGGCTTCGCAGCAGCCCAGCCGCTGGTAGGAGCCGGGCAGGGGGTTGGTGAACACGGTCAGCTCGGGCACGCGGCGCAAAATGCCCGCCAGGAAGGCGGCGGCCATCGGGTCGGGCGCGGTCTGGAAATCCTCGAACACATTGCGCCCGCCGTGCAAAAGCGAAAAGTTCAGGTGCAGCCCGCTGCCGCTTTTTTCCGGCAGGGGTTTGGGCAAAAACGAAGCGTACAGCCCGTTTTGCCCGGCGATGGCCTTGACGACGGTGTGCACGGTCATCAGGTCGTCGGCCGCCTGCAGGGGCGAAGCGCAGCGGAAGTCGATCTCGTTTTGGCCCGGGCCCTGCTCGTGGTGGCTGCGCTCGGGCTGCACGCCCATCTCTTCCAGCGTTAGGCAGATCTGGCGGCGCACGTTCTCGCCGCGGTCGACGGGGGCCAGGTCAAAATAGCCGCCCTGGTCAAACGGCGTGCGGGTGGGCAGGCCGTGCTCGTCGGTCTCAAACAGGTAGAACTCACACTCCGGCCCCACCAGGAAGCGGTACCCCGCGGCGGCCGCGGCCTGCTCGGTGCGCTGCAGCAGCGCGCGGCCGTCGCCCTCAAACGGGCGGCCGTCCGGGTAGCGCACGCTGCAGAACAGCCGCCCGACGCAGCCTTCGCTGGGGCGCCAGGGCAGGATGGAAAAGGTGGAAAGGTCCGGCGCCAAAAACAGGTCAGACTCCGACACATGGCCGAAGCCCGGCACCGCCGAAGCGTCGAACGAGACGCCCTGCTCGGCCGCATGGCGCAGCTGGCTGGCCATGACGGCGATGTTTTTCTGCACGCCGAACATATCGCAAAACGCCAGGCGAATGAACTTGATATCGTTTTCTTCCACGAACCGCAGCAGCCCGTCAAGCGTCTGTTTCATAGCAAAGACCCCCTGCAAAATCTAAAAAAGGCGCTGCGCCCCCCTTGGTGAACGCAGCGCCTTTGCTGTCATGCCTGCATTATACGCGCCGCGCGCCCCGCTGTCAAGGCGGCGGCGCGCGGTGTGGCAGAAAAATTGCGAAAGCTGTGGTGAAGGGCCACCCGCGCCATCACTTCAGCAGCTGGCCGTAATCCCGTTTGGCGTACACCACGCGCGCGACCGTCACCAGCTTCTTTTCCTCGTCTATCCAGTAAAATATCAAAAAATTGCGCACCGGGATCTTTCGGTACTCGTGTTCCAGCGGGCGGATCGGGCGGTAAGCCGGGGCTGCATACGGAAAAGGCAGCAGGCTTTCCGCCGTATGGACCAGCTCCGCAGCCAGGCGCTCCGCCGCGGCCGGGTTGTGCAGTTTGCGGCTGATATACCGCACGATCTCCAGCATATCCTTCCGGGCAGCCGGCAGGTACTCTAGCTTATACAACTGGCTCCCCTCCAATGGCGTCACGCATCGCTTTCAGCACGTCTTTGGAGGAGTAGCGCCGGTCCGTCAGCTCGGCCTCCCGTTCCGCCTCCTGCAGCTTTGCATAGACCTCGCTTTCAAACTGCAGGTTTTCATAAGCTTCCATGCTCAGCACGACCATATCGCCGTATCCGTTTTTCGTCAAAAAAACCGGTTGGGCCGTTTCATGCACGGTCTTTGAAATGTCGGCAAAGTTGTTCCGCAAATCGGAAACAGGCCGGATCATCTTCATAAACATCGACCTCCTTGCTATTATATTAGCATAATTATGCTAATATGGCAAGGCGGTTTGTGTAACTCGCCGCCAAGCGCGCGCCGCAGGGGGCAACAAACCGTACATTTTGCCAAAGTTTGCGCGCCGTTCTTTACACCGCGCCGCGGCCGGGGTATAGTGGAAGGGACAAAGACGTCAAAACGCCCCGCCAGGGGTCTGTTTTGGCGTCTTTTTTTATTTGCTTATGGCAGGAGGGGGAACATCCCATGAAAACACCCGGCACCCTGTACCGCCCCGCGTGGGAGCACGACAACTGCGGCATCGGCGCCGTGGCCGATCTCCGCGGCCGCAAAAGCCACCAGGTCGTGGCCGACGCGCTGACCATTGTGGAAAACCTTGAGCACCGCGCCGGTAAGGACGCCGAGGGCAAGACCGGCGACGGCGTCGGCATCTTGACCCAGGTCCCGCACCGCTATTTTGCCAAAGCCTGCAAAGCCCTTGGCATCGAACTGCCCGGCGAGCGGGAGTACGGCGTGGGCATGTTCTTTTTCCCGCAGGGGGAGCTGCAGCGCCGCCAGGCTATGAAGATGTTCGAGGTCATTGTGCAAAAGGAGGGCCTCGGCTTCCTTGGCTGGCGCGAAGTGCCCGTCGCCGCCAATGTGCTGGGCAGCAAGGCGCGCGCCTGCATGCCGGCCATCTGGCAGGGCTTTGTGCAAAAGCCCGCCGGGGTGGCCCCGGGCCTGGCGTTTGACCGGCGGCTGTATGTGGTGCGCCGCGTGTTTGAGCAGAGCAGCCCCGCCAGCTATGTCTGCTCGCTGTCCAGCCGGACCATCGTGTACAAGGGGATGTTCCTGGTCGGGCAGCTGCGCACCTTTTTTGACGATTTGCGCGCGCCGGAATATGAATCGGCGCTGGCCATTGTGCATTCGCGCTTTTCCACCAACACCGAGCCGAGCTGGCAGCGCGCCCACCCCAACCGGCTCATCGCCCACAACGGCGAGATCAACACCATCCGCGGCAACGTCAACAAGATGCTCGCGCGGGAAGAGACGATGCACACCGAAGCCTTTGGCGGCGATTTGGCCCGCGTGCTGCCGGTCGTGAACAGCGAAGGGTCCGACTCCGCCATGCTGGATAACGCGCTGGAATTTTTGATGATGAGCGGCATGGAGCTGCCGCTGGCCGTGACCGTGACGCTGCCCGAACCCTGGGCGCACAACGATACTTTAAGCCGCCAGCGGCGGGATTTTTACCAGTACTACGCCACCATGATGGAACCGTGGGACGGCCCGGCGGCCCTTTTGTTCAGCGACGGCGACGTGCTGGGCGCGGCGCTGGACCGCAACGGCCTGCGCCCGGCGCGCTACTGCGTGACCGACGATGGGCGGCTGATCCTGGCGTCCGAGACCGGCGTGCTGGAGCTGGACGAGCGCCGGATTTTGCGCAAAGGCCGCCTGCACCCGGGCAAGATGCTGCTGGCCGATTTGACCAAAGGCGAACTGCTGGACGACGACGCCGTGCGCGAGCGCTACGCCGCGCAGTGCCCTTACGGCGAATGGCTGGACCAGAACCTTTTGCGCCTGCGCGATGTGAAGGTGCCCAACCAGAAGGTCCCCGCGCTGCCCCGCGCCGAGAGCGCGCGTTTGCAGCGCGCCTTCGGCTATACCTATGAGGAATACCGGGATTCGGTCCTGGCGATGGCCCTGAACGGCGCGGAGCCCATCGGCGCGATGGGCGCGGACACGCCGCTGGCCGTGCTCTCGCACCAGTACCAGCCGCTGTTTGGCTATTTCCGGCAGATGTTCGCCCAGGTCACCAACCCGCCCATCGACGCGCTGCGCGAAAAGATCGTGACCTCCACCGCCGTCTATGTGGGCAAAAACGGCGATTTGCTAGAGCAGAACGCCGAAAACTGCCGCGTGCTGAAAATCGACCACCCGATCTTGAGCGACCTGGACTTGCTCAAGATCAAGGCGATGGACCGCCCCGGCTTCCGCGTGGTCTGCGTGTCCATTTTGCATTACAAGGGCACGCCGCTCAAAACAGCGCTCGAGCACCTGTTTGTCGAGGTGGACAAAGCCTACCGCAACGGGGCCAACGTGCTGATTTTGTCCGACCGCGGCGTGGACGAAAGCCGGGTCGCCATCCCCTCGCTGCTGGCGGTGTCGGCCGTGCACCAGCACCTGGTCAAGACCAAAAAGTGCACGGCGCTGTCGCTGATTCTGGAATCGGGCGAACCGCGCGAGGTGCACCACTTCGCCACCCTTTTGGGCTACGGCGCGTGCGCGGTCAACCCCTATCTGGCCCACGCCTGCATTGCCGAACTGACCGAGGACGGCCTGCTGGAAAAGGACTACTACGCCGCCGTGCAGGACTATGACACAGCCGTTTTGCAGGGCGTGGTCAAGATCGCGTCCAAGATGGGCATCTCGACGCTGCAGTCCTACCAGGGCAGCCAGCTGTTCGAGGCGCTGGGCATCAGCGGCGAAGTCATTGACGAATACTTCACCGGCACCATCAGCCGCATCGGCGGCATCACGCTGGCGGACATCGCCCGCCGCACCGACGAAGCGCACGCCCGCGCGTTTGACCCGCTGGGCCTGCCCGCCGACACCACGCTGCCCTCGCTCGGGCGGCACAAGCTGCGCAGCGGGGGCGAAGTCCACCGCTACGACCCCGAGGCCATCCACCTGCTGCAGAAAGCCGTGCGCAGCGGCGACTACGGCCTGTTCGGCCAGTTTGCGAACCGTGTCAACGAAAGCCGCACCGGCCTTTTGCGCGGGCTGTTCACCTTCCGCCGCCCCGAACACGGCGTGCCGCTGGAGGAGGTGGAGAGCGTCGAGTCGCTCGTGCAGCATTTCAAGACCGGGGCCATGTCCTACGGCTCCATCTCGCAGGAAGCGCACGAGGCGCTGGCCGTTGCCATGAACCGGCTGCACGGCAAGTCCAACAGCGGCGAAGGCGGCGAAAGCGACGAGCGCCTGGCAAGCGCCGGTACGGCCGACGACCGCTGCAGCGCCATCAAGCAGGTGGCCAGCGGGCGGTTCGGCGTGACCAGCCGCTACCTTGTCAGCGCCAAAGAGATCCAGATCAAGATGGCGCAGGGCGCCAAACCCGGCGAGGGCGGCCACCTGCCCGCGGGCAAGGTCTACCCCTGGATCGCCAAGACCCGCCATTCCACCCCCGGCGTCACGCTCATCAGCCCGCCGCCCCACCACGATATCTATTCCATCGAGGACCTGGCCGAACTGATCTACGACCTCAAATGCGCGAACGACAAAGCCTGCATCTCGGTCAAGCTGGTCAGCGAGGCGGGCGTCGGCACCGTGGCGTCCGGCGTGGCCAAGGCGGGCGCGCAGGTCATTTTGATCTCGGGCTGCGACGGCGGCACCGGCGCCGCGCCGCTGAGCTCCATCCACTGCGCGGGCCTGCCGTGGGAGCTGGGCCTGGCCGAAACGCACCAGACCCTGGTGCGCGCCGGGCTGCGCAGCCGCGTGCGCATCGAGACCGACGGCAAGCTGATGACCGGGCGCGACGTCGCCATCGCCGCCATGCTCGGGGCCGAGGAATTCGGCTTTGCCACCGCGCCGCTGATCGCGCTGGGCTGTACGATGATGCGCGTGTGCAACCTGGACACCTGCCCCATGGGCATCGCCACCCAGAACCCCGAACTGCGCAAGCGCTTTTGCGGCAAGCCGGAATATGTCGAAAACTTCATGATCTTCGTTGCCCGGCAGCTGCGGGAGGTGATGGCCTCCCTCGGCGTGCGCACGCTGCGCGAGCTTGTCGGCCGCACCGACCTGCTGCAGCCCGCGCCGGATGCCCCCGTCGACGTGCGCGCCATCCTGGCGCCGGCCGCCCCGGCGGGCGGCAAGACGGCGTTTGACCCCGCCGATGTCTATGACTTCGGGCTGGAAAAGACGCCCGACCAGGCGCTTTTGAAGCAGGCGCCCGTGCGCGCCGCGCTGGAACAGGGCGCCCCCGCCCGCGTGGAAGCCGCGGTGCGCAACGTCGACCGCGCGTTCGGCGCGCAGCTGGGCGCGGCGCTGACCCGCCTTTGCCCCGAAGGCCGCCCCGACGATACGCTGACGGTGGACTGCACCGGCACGGGCGGGCAGAGCTTCGGCGCGTTTTTGCCCGCGGGCATCACGCTTTCGCTGACCGGCGACAGCAACGATTATTTCGGCAAGGGCCTCTCGGGCGGGAAGCTGGCCGTGCGCCCGCCCAAAGAAGCGGCCTATGTGCCGGAGGACAACGTCCTCATCGGCAACGTGGCGCTGTACGGGGCCACCGGCGGCGCGGCATTCATCAACGGCCGCGCGGGCGAGCGGTTCTGCGTGCGCAACTCCGGCGCGGCCGCCGTTGTTGAGGGCGTGGGCGAACACGGCTGCGAGTATATGACCGGCGGCCGCGTTGTGGTGCTGGGCCCGGTGGGCAAAAACTTTGCCGCCGGTATGAGCGGCGGCATCGCCTATGTGCTGGACGAAGCGGGCGAGCTGTACCGCTGCCTGAACAAGGGCCTTGTCGGCATGGAAGCAGTCACAAGCCGCTACGACCGCGCCGAGCTGCGCGCGTTGATCGAAGCGCATGTGCAGGCCACCGGCTCGCCCAAAGGGCGGCGGGTGCTGGAAAACTTTGACGAACTGCTGCCCAAATTCAAAAAGATCATCCCCACCGACTACAAGCGGCTGATGCAGCTTGCCTCCCAGTTCGAGGAGCAGGGCGTACCGGCCGAACAGGCGCAGGTCGAGGCGTTCTACGCCAGCCTGGCGCGCAAAGCATAAAGGAGGCGCACCCATGGGCAAACCCACCGGCTTTCTGGAGTATCCGCGCGAGACCGGCCCCGAGCGGCCGCCGCGGCAGCGGCTGCAGGATTTTAACGAATTCCACCTGCCGCTTTCCCCCGCCGCCCAGGCCCGCCAGGCCGCCCGCTGCATGGACTGCGGCGTGCCTTTCTGCCAGGCCGGGCAGCCCATGGCCGGTATGACCACCGGCTGCCCGCTGCATAACCTGATCCCCGAGACAAACGACCTTGTATACCGCGGCGCGCTGGCCGGGGCCTGGCGGCGGCTGCAAAGCACCAACTGCCTGCCGGAGTTCACCGGCCGCGTCTGCCCCGCTCTGTGCGAAGCCGCCTGCACCTGCGCCAAGGACGGCGAGGCTGTCTGCACCAAAGAGAACGAGCGCGCCATTGTGGAGTACGCCTTCGCCAACGGCCTGGTGGACAGCGCGCCCCCGCCCGTGCGCACCGGCAAAACGGTGGCGGTGGTGGGCAGCGGCCCTGCCGGGCTGGCGGCGGCCTGGCTGCTCAACCTCCGCGGCCACAGCGTGACCGTGTACGAAAAAGCCGACCGCCCCGGCGGGCTGTTGCGCTACGGCATCCCCAACATGAAGCTGGACAAAGCCGTTGTCGACCGGCGCATCGCCGCCATGGAGCGCGCCGGGGTGCGGTTTTGCTGCGGCGCCGACGTCGGCCGCAGCCAGCCCGCGGCGGAACTGCTGGAACGGTACGACCGCGTGCTGCTGGCCTGCGGCGCGGGCCGCCCGCGCGACCTGGCCGTGCCGGGGCGGGAGGCCAAGGGCATCTGGTTCGCGGTGGATTTCCTTGGCGCCGTGACCAAAGCGCTGCTGGATTCCGACTTTCAAAAAACGCCGTTCGAACTCGCCAAAGGCAAGCGGGTGCTGGTGGTGGGCGGCGGCGACACCGGCAACGACTGCATCGGCACCGTGCTGCGGCTGGGGGCCAAAAGCGTGACCCAGCTCGAGATGATGCCCGCCCCGCCCGCCGCGCGCACCGCCGCCAACCCCTGGCCGGAATGGCCGCGCGTGGCCAAGACCGACTACGGCCAGCAGGAGGCCATCGAGCTGTTCGGCCGCGACCCGCGCGTCTACCAGGCCACGGTCTCCCGCTTTGAGGCCGACAAAAAGGGCCGTGTCTGCGCCGCCGTTGTGCAGCACCTGGCCCCGCGCAAGGACCCCGCCACCGGCCGCACCGTCATGGAGCCTGTGCCGGGGCAGGAGGAGACGGTCAAGGCGGAGCTTGTGCTCATCGCCGCCGGGTTCACCGGCTGCGAGCCCTACCTGCCCGCCGCCCTCGGCGCGCCGCTGACCCCGCGCGGCGTGCTGGAAACGCAGGCGGACGGCTACGCCACCGCGCTGCCGCGGGTGTTTGCAGCGGGCGATGCGCGCCGCGGACCTTCGCTGGTCGTGTGGGCCATTGCGGAGGGCACCGGCGCGGCCCGGGCCATCGACGCCTCTTTGATGGGGTACTCAAACCTGTAAAGCGGCAAAAAGGGCGGCCGCCGCGCGCGGCCGGCGGGAACCATAGAGGGAGGAAGGAATATGTGCACGATCCTGTGTTATGCGGGCGGGGCCGTCGGGCCGGAGGAACTGCGCGGCTATCTTCTGCGCGCGCAGCACCGCGGGCCGGACGACGCCCGCCTGGCGCGAACGCCGTTCGGCTACCTGGGCTTTGCCCGGCTGGCCATCATGGGCTTAACGCCCGAAGGCATGCAGCCGTTTGAAGACGGCGGCAGCTGGGCGGCGTGCAACGGCGAGATTTACGGCTTCCGCCCGCTGCGGCGGGAACTGGAGGCAAAAGGCTACCGCTTCCGCAGCGATTCCGACTGCGAGGTGCTGCTGCCGCTGTGGCGCGAACACGGCTGCGATATGTTCCGGCGGCTGGACGCCGAGTTCGCCTGCGTTTTGTACGACGGCCAAAGCGGCGGCCTCATCGCCGCGCGCGACCCCATCGGCATCCGGCCGCTGTTTTACGGCCGCGCCAAAGCGGGCGGCATCGCCTTTGCCAGCGAGGCCATCGAGCTGGAAGGTTGGGTCGAAGAGATCCGCCCCTTCCCGCCCGGGCATTATTATAAGGACGGGCAGTTTGTGCCGTACACCGATGTGACCAAAGTCGACCGCGTCATAGACGACCCGCCGGAAGAGATCAGCCGCAACATCCGCGAAAAGCTGACCGCCGCCGTCATCAAGCGGCTGGACGCCGACGCGCCGGTGGGCTTTTTGCTCTCGGGCGGGCTGGATTCCAGCCTGGTCTGCGCCATTGCGGCCAAACACCTCGGCAAGCCCATCCGCACTTTTGCCATCGGCATGGCGGCCGACGCCATTGACCTGAAGTATGCGCGCCAGGCCGCGCGCCACATCGGGGCCGACCACACCGAGGTGCTGATGACCCCCGAACAGGTCGTCGCCGTGCTGCCCGACGTCGTGCGAACTCTCGCCACCTACGACATCACGACCATCCGCGCCAGCGTGGGCATGTATCTGGTCTGTAAGGCCATCCACGAGCAGACCGACATCAAGACGCTGCTGACCGGCGAAATTTCGGACGAGCTGTTTGGCTATAAATACACCGACTATGCCCCCAGCGCCGCGGCCTTCCAGCAGGAGGCCGAAAAGCGCCTGCGGGAGCTGTATGCCTACGACGTGCTGCGCGCCGACCGCTGCCTGGCCGCCCACAGCCTCGAAGCGCGGGTGCCGTTCGGCGACCTCGACTTTGTGCGCTACGTCATGGCCATCAACCCAAGCCGCAAGCTGAACACGACCGGCAAGGGCAAGTACCTGTTGCGGCAGGCGTTCGCCGGCACCGGCCTGCTGCCGGACAGCATCCTCTGGCGGGAGAAAGCGGCGTTCAGCGATGCGGTCGGCCACAGCATGGTGGACGACCTCAAGGCTTACGCCGAACAGCGCTACACCGGCGCGGAGTTTGCGCAAAAGTGCGCGCAGTACAGCGACCCCCGCCCGTTTACCAAAGAGAGCCTGCTCTACCGCGAGCTGTTCGAGCAGTTCTACCCCGGCCAGGCGCAGATGATCCCCGGCTACTGGATGCCCAACCCCGCCTGGCCCGGCTGCCGCGTCAGCGACCCCAGCGCCCGCGTGCTCGCCAACTACGGCGCCAGCGGGCAGTGAGAACCGCAAGAGCCGGACAGCGCGCACAAAAACAGAAACACCAAAAAAGCACGCGCCTGCATTTTGCAGGCGCGTGCTTTTTGCGCGGCGAGGAAGGCGGGCGGCCAATGCAAGAATTTCTCCAGTTAGTATCACAAAATGATACTAACTGGAGAAATTGTGACATTGGGGAAGGCTCAAAAGATTTATCGCCGGTTTTGTCGCCATTTTGCGGCGGTAAAACCGGCGATATTTTGGGGCTTTGTCTGGGATGTGGGCGTCCGGCTGCCAATTTGCCGCGCACCCCGTGTCCTTATGCCTGGCCGCAGTATATGTCGATCGCCTGCTTCACAAAGTCCGCGGTGCCCGCGCCGCCTGCGCGGTCGATCTGCCGGCGGAAGCGTTCGTCGCCGGTGTACATCTGCCCCAATCCCTGCAGGATCTCCCGGGTGCAGGTATAAAAGTTTTGGGTGATGATGTTCTGCAACGCGCCGATCTCTTCCTGCACCGCCGGGTCGGCCGGCGAAAGATGCTGCATACGGCCAAGCGCGGCAAACTGCGCCATCAGCTGCGCCGAAGCCGCCTGGAAGTCCGCGCCGCTTTTTGCTTTCTGCTCGTATTCCCGGTACGCCGGGGTGGAACCCCATTTTGCTTTTGCTTCGGCCTTGTACTGGTCGAATTCGCGGGTGTCAAATGCGGTAAAGTCCATGGTTTCAACTCCTTTTTCCTGGATTTGTCGGGCGAAGGAGATAAGCCGGTCGATGTGCTGCCGCTGCCATTCCAGAAGCCGGATCTGCTGCGTCAGGGCTTCCTGCGGATCAAAATGGGGATCGTCGAGAATGGCTTTGATCTCTTTGAGCGGAAACTGCAGTTCGCGAAAAAGCAGGATGCTTTGCAAACGGCAAAGCGCCGCATCGTCATACAGCCGGTAGCCTGCCTCCGTTACGCTGGCGGGCGACAAAAGGCCGATGGCGTCATAGTAGTGAAGCGTGCGCACGCTTACGCCCGTTTGCTTGCTGATCTCGCTTACGGTTTTCATCCGTATCCCTCCCTCGCCTGAAAGCAGTATAAACCATGACGCAGTGTCAGGGTCAAGAGGGTTTTGGGGAAATATTAAAGAAAACAAGCGCTTCAAAGGCATCCGCAGCCGGGTTTTAGCGGGCGACCAGCCCGTGCCAGAATTATCTGCGAGATATCTATTCCTCCGCGGCAAGCATATTTTGCGGCACGCTGAATTATTGCCTTGCAAAGAGCAGGTGCGCATGTACGGGGCTTTGCGGCGGGACCGCAGCGTTATGCCAAAAAAGCACGCCGCTTGTTGTGAAGTCTGCCGATTTTTGCGTTGCCGGTTCAAAAGTCCGCTTTATGTCGCCGCGGTTGTGGTATGATGATAAAAAGCTCTTCCACGGTCAGCAGCACCCCTTGATGCGGCAATAAACCGCAACGCAATAAATGATAAGGAGCGACATCGACATCATGGAACGTTCCCCGCAGCCAGCCCCTTTTTTGGCGCACATTTCCGCTGACGGACAGCGAACCCAAAGCGTTCGCGATCATCTGCTTGGTACGGCCGCCCTGGCCGAAGCTTTTGCCCGGCCTTTTGGCGGGCAGGAGCAAGCTTACCTGGCCGGGCTGCTGCACGATATCGGGAAATACAGCGACGCTTTCCAGCAGCGTCTGCAAGGCGGGCCCAAAGTCGACCACGCCACCGCCGGGGCCAAGGTCGCGCTCGATGCCCGGCAGCCGGAGGTAGCCTTTGCCATAGCCGGGCACCACGGCGGCCTGCCAGATGGCGGCGCGCAGACCGACCCGGAGGGGGCAGGCACACTTTTGGGGCGTTTGAAAAAGAAGTTCCCGCCATGCGATGGTTGGAAAAAGGAGATATCGCCGCCCGCTGCGCATCGCCCGCCATTGCCGGGCGATGGCTTCACCACCAGCTTCTATACGCGGATGCTCTATTCCTGCCTTGTTGACGCCGATTATCTCGATACGGAAGCTTTTATGAACGGCGCGCCCACGCCGCGCGGCGGCGGTGCAGCCCCAGCCGAACTTTTGCGGCGCCTGCAAACGTATATTGCCCCCTGGTGGGACGCCAAAAACGAATTGAACCGCAAACGATGCTCCATCCTGCGCGCCTGCCTGGATGCCGGTGAAAACGCGGCCTCCGGCCTGTTTGCACTGACCGTGCCCACTGGCGGCGGAAAAACCGTTTCCTCGCTGGCGTTTGCGCTGGCCCATGCGGCGGCGCAGGGGAAGACACGCGTGATTTATGTGATCCCGTATACCTCGATCATTGACCAAACCGCCGAGGTGTTTCGTGGGATACTGGGCGATGAAAACGTTGTCGAGCACCATTCCGGCGCAGACTTTTCGATGCCGGAGGGTGAATTTGAGCCCCGCCTTTACCGCAAAGCGCTGGCGACCGAAAACTGGGACGCCCCTGTGATCGTCACCACTGCCGTGCAGTTCTTTGAATCGTTATATGGCAACCGCGCCTCCCGCTGCCGCAAACTGCACAATATCGCGGGCAGCGTTGTTGTTTTTGATGAAGCACAGACCATGCCCGTCCCCTACCTGCGTCCCTGTGTGGCGGCCGTCGGTCAGCTGGTGCAATATTATGGCGTCACCGCCGTTCTGTGCACAGCCACACAGCCAGCCCTGCAACCGCTGTTTGACGTGTTGGCGCCGGGGCTGAAAATGCGGGAGATCTGCTCGGATATCGGCGCGCTGTACAAGTTTTTCCGCCGCACAAATTTACAGCAGACGGGCGAGCTGACAGCCGGCGAACTGACCGCACAGCTCTGCGCCGTCCCGCAGGCGCTGTGTGTCGTCAACCGGCGTTCCACGGCCCAACAGCTGTTTGCCACCTTACCGGCCGGAGGGCGTTATTGCCTGACGACACTGCTCTGCCCGGCCGACCGCAAACGGCTGCTGAAGGAGATCCGCGCCCGGCTGAAGGACGGGCTGCCCTGCCGGGTCGTCTCAACCTCACTGATCGAAGCCGGTGTAGACGTGGATTTCCCCGCCGCCTGGCGCGAGGAAGCCGGGCTTGATTCCATTTTGCAGACGGCCGGGCGCTGCAACCGCGAAGGGAAAAGACCGGCCCAAGAAAGCATTGTCACGGTGTTCCGCTTAAACGGCCAGCGCACGCCTGCTATGATCCGCCAAAATGTCGATTCCACCCGCCGGGTACTTGCGCTGTTTGCCGACCCATCCACCCCGGAAGCGATCGAAAGCTATTTTTCGTTCTACCGCACCCTGAAAGGCGACGACGCTCTGGACCGGCAGAACGTATTGTCTGCTTTCAACAAGGGTCTGCAGGGAAGGTTCTTTCCGTTCGCCTCGGTAGCGGAACAGTTTCATTTGATCAACAGCGGCACCGCCACGGTGTATCTGCCGGTCGATGAAGGCGCGCAGCTGACCGAATCGCTGCGCCGCGGGGCGGTAAGCCGTACCCTGTTCCGGCGGTTGGGGCAGTTCGCCGTCAATGTATACCCGGACCATCTGCAAAAGCTGCTGAGCGCCGGGGCGGTGGAAGCCATTGGCGACGATATGTACATCCTCACCGATCTTCGCCTGTACGACCGCGAGACGGGCCTTTCCCTGGATATAGAAACCGGGCAGGGCTGGTTTGTCTAGGATGGATCTGATAAGTCCTTTTGACTTACCTGCCCCGTACATAATAGAAAAGGGCGGCAAGTGGACCCCTTGCCGCCGCTTCTCTATAAACTACATACAATATTTTCTACCCACAGCATTTGCTGACACCCGCATTATACCCGATTTGCAGCGCAATCGCAATATAAAACGTATTAACCCACGCAAAACAGACAAATTTCAAAGGTGTTTTTGTAACAAAAAGCCGAACCCGCTGTAGATTTCTTGAAAAGCATTGACTTTCAGCGAAGCGCGTGGTATCGTTATCTCACAAACAATCTTAAATTACATTCAATAGAATGTAAAGAAAGGAGCTGAACGCCTATGATCCAACTGGAAGTGTGGGGAGCTTATGCCCTGTTTTCCCGTCCGGAACTAAAAGTGGAGCGTGTTTCCTACGACGTCCCGACCCCTTCGGCGGCACGGGGCCTTGTGGAAGCGATCTATTTTCACCCGGGTTTACGTTGGCACATCGATAAAATTTATGTGCTCAACCCCATCCGCTTCGTCAGCGTCCGCCGCAACGAGGTCGCCAGCAAGATCTCGGGGCGCAATGTGCGCCAGGCCGCGCAGGGGGGTGGGCAACCGCTGTATCTTGCCGCGCCGCAGGAGATCGTACAACGTGCCTCCCTGCTTTTGCAGGATGTCCACTATGTGATCGAAGCGCATTTTGACATGACGGACAAGGCCGCCCCCAGCGACAACCCCGGCAAGTTCCAGGACATCGTTACCCGCCGCATGGAGCGGGGGCAGTGCTTCCACACACCCTATTTCGGCTGCCGGGAGTTCCCGGCCGCTTTCCGGCGCTGGCCGGGCGGTCCCGTTCCTGCCATCGACGAAACGCGTGACCTGGGGCTGATGCTGTATGATTTCGACTACACCGACCCGCAAAATATCACGCCGACCTATTTCCGGGCCCGGCTGGAACACGGCGTGCTGGACACGCAGAATTGCGAGGTGTTCCGATGATCCTGCAGGCACTGATACAATATTACGAAGAGCTGCTGGCCGCCGGTAAGATCACCCGCCCCGGCTGGGCAAAGGCGAAAGTTTCCTTTGCTTTGGATCTGGACGAAGCCGGGCAGGTTCGGCAGCTGCTGCACCTGCAGCGGGAAGTACAGCGCGGCAAAAAGACGGCCCTTGTCCCGCAGGAACTGGACATGCCTTCCCCCGTGAAGCGTACCGCCGGTGTGGCCGCCAATTTCCTGTGTGACAATAGCAGCTATCTGTTGGGGGCCGACGACAAAGGCAAGCCGGCCCGTTCGCTTGAGTGTTTTTCCGCCGCCAGGGCCCTGCACCTGGCTCTGCTAAAAGATGTCGACTCCCCCGCCGCGCAGGCGATCGTGCGCTTTTTTGAGACCTGGGACCCGGCGCAGGCCGCGGAGCATCCGGCTTTGCGGGAAGATTGGGCCGACCTGATGAAAGGCGGGAACCTGACCTTCTGGTACCGGGACGCACCGGCTGCAGCCGACCCGGCGGTCGCCGCGGCCTGGCAGCGGCAGTATGAAAGCGGCGGCGAGGATGCCGAGGACACGCTCTGCCTGGTCACCGGGCAGCACACAACATTGGCCCGGCTGCACCCCAGCATCAAGGGGGTAGCCGGGGCGCAAGTCATCGGTGCGTCACTGGTCTCTTTCAACGCGCCGGCCTTCTGTTCGTATGAGCACGAACAGGGCGCAAACGCCCCCACCGGCGAATACGCGGCTTTTGCCTACGCCACAGCGCTCAACACACTGCTGGCCGACCGCGACCATGTCTGCCGCGTGGGCGACACAACGATCCTTTTCTGGGCCGCAAACGCGGAAGCGGCGTACCAGGACTTCATGATGTACAGCCTGTTCAACGACCATTACAGCGAAGGGGATATCCTGTCCACTTTACACAGCCTTGCAAAAGGCGAGAGCGTCGACTGGGATCAGGCACGGCTGGACCCTGCCACCCGCTTTTATGTGTTGGGGCTGGCCCCCAACGCCGCGCGGCTTTCGGTTCGCTTTTTCTGGCAGAACAACTTCGGTACGCTGGCGCGCAACATTGCCCGCCATTATGAACGGCTCGATATCGTGCGCCCTTCGTTCGACAAATTCCCCACGCTGCCCATCTGGCGGCTGGTGCAGGAGACGGTTCGCCGCCCCGCGCCCGGCGCTTCCCCCGCCGACCCCAGCCCGCGCCTGGCCGGTGACCTGCTGCTGGCCGTGCTGAACGATGCGCTTTACCCCGCCACGCTGCTGGATGGCGTAAGCCTGCGCATCCGCGCCGAGCACGATGTGACCCGCGGCAAAGCCGCGATCCTCAAAGCCTATTATCTGCGCAATTCATCCGATCAAAACATAAAGGAGGTCATGACTGTGGAACTCAATGAACAAAGCGCCTATCTGCCCTATGTCCTGGGGCGGCTGTTTGCTGTGCTGGAGGCCGTACAGCAAAGCGCCAACCCCGGCATCAACACCACCATTAAGGACCGGTATTTTAACTCTGCTTCCGCCACACCGGCTTCGGTGTTCCCGCTGCTCCTCAATCTGGCGCAGAAACATCTGGCCAAACTGGATGTCGGCCTTGCCACCTATTACGACAAAAAGATCACCGAGCTGAACAGCCGCATCACCTGCACGCTGCCCGCCCGCATGAGCCTGCCGGAACAGAGCGCTTTCCAGATCGGTTATTACCACGAGACCCAAAAACGCTACGCCAAAAAGGAGGAAAACTGAAATGTCTGAGCCCATCAAAAACCGGTACGATTTTGTCATCCTGTTCGACGTTGAAAACGGAAACCCCAACGGCGACCCCGACGCGGGCAACATGCCCCGCGTCGACCCCGAGACCGGCTACGGTCTTGTGACCGACGTCTGCCTCAAACGCAAGATCCGCAATTATGTCGAGACTGCCAAGGAGGACGCCGCCGGTTATCGCATCTACATCAAGGACCAGGTACCGCTGCAGCGCAGCGACGCCGAAGCGCTGGCCTATCTGGGCGTAAACAAAGACCTGAAAGCCGCCAAAAAAGACGACCCGGCGCTGGACGGAAAGATCCGCGATTTCATGTGCCAGAACTTTTTTGACATCCGTACCTTCGGCGCGGTGATGACCACGTTCGTCAAAGGCGCGCTCAACTGCGGCCAGGTGCGCGGCCCGGTACAGCTTGGTTTTGCCCGCAGCATCGACCCCATTATGCCGCAGGAAGTCACCATTACCCGCGTGGCCATCACCACCGAGGCGGACGCCGAAAAGAAGGGGACCGAGATGGGGCGCAAGTATATCGTACCTTACGCCCTCTACCGTGCAGAAGGCTTCATCTCGGCCAATTTGGCCCGCAAGGTCACCGGTTTCTCGGAGGAAGACCTGCAGCTGCTGTGGCAGGCCATCCTCAATATGTTCGAGAACGACCACAGCGCCGCCCGCGGCAAAATGGCCGTGCGCGAGCTGATCGTGTTCCGCCATGACTCCGAACTGGGCAACGCGCCGTCCTATAAGCTGTTCGATGCCATTCATGTGGAGCGCAAGCCGGAAGTGACGGTGCCGCGCAGTTACCGCGATTACACGGTGCGCATCGACCCGGCGCTCCCTGCCGGCGTCACCTGTGAGAGGTTGACTTGATGGCTGCCGACGACTACCTGCAAATGTCCGGCCTCCAGCATTTCTGCTTCTGCCGGCGGCAGTGGGCGCTGATCCACCTGGAACAACAATGGTCCGAGAACCAGCGCACGGCCGAAGGCCGCCTGCTGCACGAGCGCTGCCACGACGACGCTTTGCGCGAAAAGCGCGGCGATCTGCTGACGGTGCGCGGCATGCGGGTGGTCAGCCACCGGCTGCGGCTGGCGGGCGCCTGCGATGTGGTGGAATTCCACGCCGACCCGGCCGGCGTGCCGCTGCAGGGGCAGCCGGGGCTGTGGCTGCCCCTGCCGGTCGAGTACAAGCACGGCGCGCCCAAGCAGAACGATGCCGACCGCCTGCAGCTGTGCGCCCAGGCCATGGCGTTGGAAGAAATGCTCGTGTGCGAAGTGCCGCGCGGCGCGCTTTTCTACGCCGAGACCCGCCGCCGCGAATGGGTCGACCTGACGCCGGAACTACGGCAAAAGACGCAGCAGATGGCCGACGAGATGAACGACTATTTCGCCCGCGGCTACACGCCCAGGGTCAAGCCGGGCAAACACTGCAACGCCTGCTCGCTGAAAGAGCTGTGCCTGCCCGCGCTCTGCCGCCGCGCCGATGCCGCCGGATACATCCGGGCGCACCTGCAGGAGACTGTGGAAGGAGGCGGCGCATGAGAAAACTGCTCAACACACTGTTTGTGCTGACCGAAAGCAGCTACCTGACGCTGGACGGCGAAAACGTCGTCGTCAGCCAGGACCGGACCGAGACCGCACGCTTCGCGCTGCACACGCTGGAGGGCATCCTCTGCTTTTCTTACCCCGGCGCGTCTCCCGCCCTGATGGGCGCCTGCGCACAGCGGGGCGTCGACCTCGCCTTTTTCACGCCCCGCGGCCGGTTCCTGGCCCGCGCTGTCGGCGAGACCAGAGGCAACGTACTGCTGCGCCAACAGCAGTACCGCGCGGCGGATGACCCCGGTGTCAGCTGCCGGTACGCCAAGGGGTTTCTGCTGGGCAAAGTCTACAACGCGCGCTGGGTGCTGGAACGCGCCACCCGGGACCACCCCCAGCGGGTGCCGGTGGACAAGCTCAAGCGGCTGTCCGGCCAGCTGGCCGCAGCGCTGCCCCGCATCGAGGATGCCATGACAACCGAGGAACTGCGCGGCGTCGAGGGCGAGGCGGCCAAGCTGTATTTTGACGGCTTTGACGATTTGATCCTTCAGCAGCGCCCGGACTTTGCGTTTGCCGGGCGCAGCCGCCGCCCGCCGCTGGACCCCGTCAACGCGTTGCTCTCGTTTGCGTATACGCTGCTGGCGCGCGACTGCGCCGCCGCGCTGGAAGGCGTTGGCCTGGACCCGTATGTGGGCTTCCTGCATCGTGCCCGGCCGGGCCGCACCAGCCTGGCGCTTGACCTGATGGAGGAGCTGCGCGCCGTTTGCGCCGACCGCTTTGTGCTGACCTGCATCAACCAGAAAACCGTTGGGCCCAAACACTTCATAAAGCAGGAAAGCGGCGCTGTCCTGCTGACCGACGACGGCCGCCGCGCGTTTTTGCAGGCATGGCAGCAGCGCAAGCATCCAACGCTGCAGCATCCCTTTTTGGGCGAGAAGCTCCCCTGGGGGCTTGTCCCCTATGTGCAGGCGCTGCTGTTGGCCCGCACGCTGCGCGGCGACCTGGACGCATACCCGCCGTTTTTCTGGAAGTGAGGTGTAACGCCCATGCTGGTTTTGGTTACATATGACGTCAACACCGAGACCCCGGCCGGCCGCAAGCGCCTGCGCAAGGTGGCCAAAGCCTGCGTCGACCACGGCCAGCGGGTACAGAACTCGGTGTTCGAGTGCCTGCTGGACGCCGCCCAGTATACGATGTTCAAGGCGGCGCTGACGGCGCTCATCGACCCGGAAGCGGACAGCCTGCGCTTTTACCGGCTGGGCAACCAGTACAAAACCAAGGTCGAGCATGTCGGCCGTGCGCCGCAATGGGCGCAGGACGATATTTTGCTGGTGTAAAAGCGCCCGTGCAAAAGCGCCCGCCGCACAGGAAAAGCCGGTGCGAACCCTCAGCGCGCAGAAAAACGCCGGGCGGTTCGCACCGGGGAACACAGCATTTTTAGGGCGCTTCGTGCAGATGCGCCGCGAAAACGGCCGCATACTGCACAAAAGCGCAGCGTGTTTTTGTACGCTGTGTCTTGTTGTGACAAATGTGCGGGGAAATACACCGTATTTTCCGTCACATTTGCCGTCGTCCCCCGCAAGGGGGACGTGGATAGAAATAGCGGCCTGGTCAATTTTGTCACGCAATCCGACTGTCGTCCCCCGCAAGGGGGACGTGGATAGAAATCATGGCGTCAACCCGCGCACGAACACCGATTCCGCGTCGTCCCCCGCAAGGGGGACGTGGATAGAAATGTCTCGATCTGATCCACCGTCTGCAACAGGCTGGGTCGTCCCCCGCAAGGGGGACGTGGATAGAAATGGCCAGGTCGGCGTCATTGGCTGCCATCGCGTCCAGTCGTCCCCCGCAAGGGGGACGTGGATAGAAATCAGCGCGGGCGCGCTCAAATTCGGCCGGGCTGCTGGTCGTCCCCCGCAAGGGGGACGTGGATAGAAATCGCCCGAATCTGTGCTCATTGTCGACGAAGCTGGCGTCGTCCCCCGCAAGGGGGACGTGGATAGAAATGTGCATATGCTCGGTATCTAATCCACCTGGACAAGTCGTCCCCCGCAAGGGGGACGTGGATAGAAATTTTTTAAAGAAAGGGATTTTTTCAAAAATCCCTTTGTCGTCCCCCGCAAGGGGGACGTGGATAGAAATTTCAAGCTGCTCTAGAATATCATTCACTTTAGAATGTCGTCCCCCGCAAGGGGGACGTGGATAGAAATACCCTGGACGTTTGCGCGCTGCCCGAAAATGCGTCGTCCCCCGCAAGGGGGACGTGGATAGAAATTGTCCTTGCGCTGCCGGGCGGTATTTTTTGGCGGAAGTCGTCCCCCGCAAGGGGGACGTGGATAGAAATGTGACGGATTCCGGCACAACGCCAGTGCTTGTACCGGTCGTCCCCCGCAAGGGGGACGTGGATAGAAATTGTGCAGGGTGCACAAACGGGCTAAGTGGTCCAGGTCGTCCCCCGCAAGGGGGACGTGGATAGAAATTTTCTGGGCAGCGATCGGACTA
>ERZ1643251.2029-NODE-2029-length-21449-cov-6.191175_pt1 | contig 21449 bp, 16 predicted proteins | sample MGYA00579261_ERZ1643251 | MGnify/ENA primary metagenome ERZ1643251 (study PRJEB29033, sample SAMEA4952267) | chicken gut metagenome | biome: Broiler Chicken; feature: Gastrointestinal Tract; material: Caecum | place: Ireland | collected 2018 | study: Broiler... | reverse complement strand
TCTGCTTCGGCATGGGCTACACCTGGCAGCAGGGTCTGGCCATCGTGCTGCTCAGCGGTATCCTGTTCTTCATCGTGGCGGTGAGCCCCCTGCGCAGCAAGATCATCGCCTCCATCCCCGGCTTCCTGAAGAACGCTATTTCCGCCGGTATCGGCCTGTTTATCGCCTTCATTGGCCTGCTGAATGTTGGTCTGGTGGGCTTTGGCGGCGGCGTGCCCGCTCTGCAGTTCTCCCTCACCGGTGAGGACGGCCTGAAGGTCATGAACTCCGCCGGTATCCTGGCTATCATCGGCCTGCTGATCACCGCCATCCTCCTGGCCTACAAGGTCAAGGGTGCTATTTTCCTCGGCATTATCATCACCACCATTATTGGCATTCCCATGGGCCAGACGGTATACAGCCCCGATGCCTTCAGCTTCTCCGTCCTTGGCGAGATCTTCGGCAAGCTCAGCTTTACCGGCCTGACTTCCGTGGACGGCGGCATCGTGGCTCTCATCACCGCTGTCATCAGCTTCGCCCTGGTTGACTGCTTCGATACCGTAGGTACCCTCATTGGTACCGCCACCAACGCCGGCATGACCGACAAGCACGGCAACCTGCCCGGCGGCGACCGCGCCCTGATCGCCGACGCCATCGCCACCTGCTGCGGCGCTGTCATCGGTACCTCCACCGTCACCACCTTCGTGGAGTCCTCCACCGGTATCGCCGAAGGCGCCCGGACCGGCTTCTCCTCCCTGGTTGTGGCCCTGCTGTTCCTGCTGAGCTGTTTTGCCGCTCCTGTGGCCCATGTGGTGCCTTCTGCCGCCACCGCCCCCGCCCTCATCATTGTGGGCGTGCTGATGCTCAAGGGCGCTACCGGCATCAACTGGAGTGACTTCGAAGAGGCCTGCCCCGCTTTCCTGATCATTGCCATGATGCCCTTCGCCTACTCCATCTCTGATGGTATTGGCTTTGGCTTCATCAGCTACTCCATCATCAAGGTTGCCCGCGGCAAGGCCAAGGACGTTCCCGTCCTGGTGTACATCATTTCCATTCTCTTTATCCTCAAGTACATCCTGGGCAACATCAACCTCTAATTCTATCCTGTCAGCAGCGCGCCTCCGCCGGCAACGGTGGAGGCGCTTTTTTATGTCCAAGCGATGACGCAGGCATACCGGAAACATCTGCCGGGTTCCTTTAGAGCGTCAAAAGCGGGCTGGAAAGCGGCCTTTCCCACCGCCGTCACAGAAAGAAATCAAAAGAGATTTCAGGCTATTTCAAAAAAGAGTACTGCCCCCAGAGGCATTACACATAGCCGGGAGCCCGATCATTCTTTAGGCCCCCAAAAATGCCCGCCCGGCTAGGCCGGACGGGCATCTTATTTATATACATCAGAGATTATTTCTTGGGAGCAGTCACCCGGTTGAGAATGGCCACCAGGGCCCAAATCACCAGGATTACCACGAAGATGCCCAGCATACCCTTGCCCATGATGCCAAGGCAGGCCAGCACCAGATCCGGATCAAAGTTAAACATACCGCTTTTCCTCCTTACAGCAGGTTTTCCACCAGGGTGATGATGAGGCCGCCGGCAATCACAGAGGCAATCTGACCGCTGACATTGGCGCCGGCAGCGTGCATGAGCAGGAAGTTATAGGGATCCTCGTCCCGGCCCATCTTATGGACCATCCGGGAGGCCATGGGGAAAGCGGAAATACCCGCCGCACCGATCATGGGGTTAACCTTCTTCTTGCTGAAGAGGTTGAGGAGCTTGGCAAAGAACACGCCGCCCACGGTATCAAACACGAAGCCCACCAGGCCCAGGGCCAGGATCAGCAGAGTCTGCCAGGTGATGAAGGCTTCTGCCTGCATCCGGAAGGATACGCTCAGGCCCAGCAGCAGGGTAATGAGGTTGGCCAGCTCATGCTGGGCACTCTGGCTGAGGCTGTCCAGCACGCCGCACTCGCGGATCAGGTTGCCGAACATAAGGAAGCCGATGAGCTCTGCGCTCTTGGGCGCCACAGTGCCGGCAATGATGGTGACAAAGATGGGGAAGAGGATGCGGGTGGTCTTGGAGACGTTGCTGGGGGTGTACTCCATGCGGATCATCCGCTCTTTCTTGGTGGTAATGGCCTTGATAATGGGGGGCTGGATAATGGGCACCAGGGCCATATAGGAATAGGCGGCCACCATGATGGCGCCCTGATAGGTGCTCTTAAAATAGTTGGCCACATAGATACTGGTGGGGCCGTCAGCCGCGGCGATAATGGCGGTGGACGCCGCATCCTTCAGATCAAAACCCAGGATCACCGCCACCACCAGGGTGAAGAAGATGCCAAACTGTGCCGCCGCGCCAAAGAGGAACATCTTGGGGTTGGACAGCAGCGGGCCAAAGTCGATCATGGCACCAATGCCGATGAAAAGGAGCAGGGGGAACAGCTCGCTGGCAATACCTGCGTTGAACAGCGTCTCAATAGCCTCCGTGTTCACAAAGGGCAGGTTCACCAGCACCGCGCCGAAGCCCATAGGCAGCAGCAGGGACGGCTCCATTTCCCGCTTTACCGCCAGGTAAATGAGCAGGCATCCAATCAGGATCATCACTGCCTCCTGCCAGGTAAAGTTCAGGACGTTGGCAAACAGGTCGTAAAACAGCTGCATGGAAAAAAGACCTCCTGATTCAGGGCCGCGGCAAGCTGCCGGGGCCGGATTTTATAAGGGGGCAGGCAACAAAAAAGACCTTTGCGGCACATACGCTGTGTGTACCGCAAAAGTCTTGTCATTTCAGGCGGAAGCGGGCTGTATAGCCGTCTTGACGCTCTCTGCCGCGCCCATGGCGCTGACTACTCCCTCTTGCGACTTATTATGATAAGGCACGGTCAGGGGATCTGTCAAGGTGTTTTTGTCCAAAAGTGAAAGATATTTCCTACTTTCCCTCCCGGTCCCGCTGGATCAGCAGCTTCAGCGCCTCTACACCCACCCGCACAGCGGCGCTGGTGTCCTCGCCCCCAGCGGGGCCAGCCCCGCCAGGCCCCCACTATATGAAATGCTCGGGCGGAGTAAATCCGCCCTCCGCCAAGATGTTCCTTCGGAACATACTTGTACGCCGGACTCCCGGCGGCATGAGCGAGGCCTTACGCCCCCTGCCGGTCCCGCTGGATCAGCAGCTTCAGCGCCTCTACACCCACCCGCACAGCGGCGCTGGTGTCCTCGCTCATGTTCTGATCCAGGCCGGCGGCTTCCCGCTCCTGGTTCCAGATCACATGAAAGCAGCTGCCGCAGCGGACGTGCAGGGCGGCGGCCACCACAAACAGCGCGGCGGATTCCATCTCACTGGCCTTGACCCCCAGGCGCTTCCACGCCTCCCACTTATTGAGCAGCTCATAGCTCACCGGCATCCGGGCAGGGCTGTGCTGGCCATAAAAACTGTCCTTGCACTGGACCACACCGGCGTGGCAGGTTTTGCCCATAGCCTTGGCCGCCTCAATGAGTGCATTGGCGATACCGATATCCGACACGGCGGGGAACTCAATGGGCGCATACTCTCGGCTGGTCCCCTCATGGCGGATAGCGCCGGTGGCCACCACAATATCCCCGGACTGGACCTCCAGATCAATGCCGCCGCAGGTGCCTACCCGGATAAACGTATCCGCGCCGATGGCCGTCAGCTCCTCCATGGCAATGGCGGCGGAGGGGCCTCCGATGCCCGTGGAGCAGACGGAGACTTTTTCTCCCAGCAGCGTTCCGGTATAAATGGTATATTCCCGGTTCTGGCTTACCAGCACCGCATTGTCAAACAGCGCCGCAATGGACGCGCACCGGCCCGGATCACCGGGCAAAATGCAGTACCGGCCCACATCCCCTTGGACGCAATTAATGTGAAACTGTTTCTCTAACTGCTGCATACGCTCCTCCTTTTCCCGTCGTGTCCACCGGCTATCCTTTTTGGAATCTTCCGGCCTTTCTCTTTCCCAATTTTCGCATCCTGCGCGAAAGCAGTATGGCATATTATAGCATGAAGCCACTGCCCTTTCAAGGCGGCGCGGCGGAGCCCGGAAAAGTTTTCCTGTGCCCGGAGGTGGACATTTCCAGGAAGCTGTGGTATAGTGGGAATGTTGTTATTATGTCACCCACCCCGCACTTACTAGCAGAAAAGGAGATCCTAATGAAGAGAGCCGTTTCCCTGATCCTGGCGCTGGCCTTGGTCCTGTCCCTGGCCCCCGTCACCGCCCAAGCCGCCTCTCCTGCCTACGGTAATGAGGTCTGGCTTCAGGACACCGTCCTCCACGAGGGCGTCACCCTCAGCGACAACATCTACTGGAGTACTTACTACTCTCAACTGCGCCACGAGTATTACATGACATATACCCCCGGCCAGCAGGTGCGGGCCGTGACCGCCTACGGTGCATCCGTATGTGACCGCATCACCGCCTCTACCGCCGCCCAGACCTATGAGGCCATGGGCTACCGGGTGGTAGGCGCCATCAACGGCGACTTTTATGATACAGCCACCGGCTACCCTCTGGGCCTGCTGGTATCCGGCGGTAAGATCCTCTCCGGTTCCTCCAACTACTATGCTGTGGGCTTCCGCGCTGACGGTTCCGCTGTGATGGGCAGCCCTAATCTTAAGATCACCGCCACCACCCGCGGACAGGCGCTGTCCCTGGCGGCCATCAACAAGCCCCGGGTGGAAAACGGCGGTGTCACCATGCTGACCTATGACTTCCGCACCGACCACACCACCGGCGCCACCACCGCCGGTGTCAGTGTCCTGGCCACCATTCTCTCCGGCACCGCTGCCATCGGCGGCGAGATGCTGCTGCGGGTGGATCAGGTGGTGGAGGATACCTCCGCCCTGACCATTGGTGAAAACCAGGTGGTCCTGACCACCTCCCTTACCGGCTATGCCCAGGGGCTCACTACGCTGCGCTCCATGGTGCCCGGCGAAACCTTTACCGTCAGCTTTACCGCCAACCCCGAATGGATGGGCGTCACCGAAGCCATTGGCGCCATGTATCTGCTGGTCAACAACGGTACCGCCATCCAGGGAGGTTTCCCCTCCGGCAACGCTCCCCGCACCGCCATCGGCCTCAAGGCCAACGGTGAGGCGGTTCTCTACACTGTAGACGGCCGCCAGAGCGGGTACAGCATGGGCTCCTCTATGAATGTACTGGCTCAGCGAATGGCGGAACTGGGCTGCGTTACCGCCATCTGTCTGGACGGCGGCGGCTCCACCACTATGGTGTCTGCCACTCCCGACAGCTCTGTTTCTCAGCTCATCAATTCCCCCAGTGATGGCTCCCAGCGGAAAGTAAGCAACCATCTGCTGCTGATTGCCTCCGGCATGCCCACCAACATTCCCCACCATGTTTACCTCTCCGCCAGCGCACCGGTGGTGCTGGCCGGACATACCGTGGAACTCACCGCTAATGTAGTAGACAGTGCCTACTTCCCCATGAGCGGCCAGCCGGTGACCCTTACCGCCAGCAGCGGCGTCATTGAGGGCAACACTTTCATTGCCCCCGCCCAGGGCGGCACCGTGACCATTACCGCCACCTCCGGCGGCATGAGCGCCACGGTAAACATCCTGGTTATCGACAGCCCCGACAGTATGACCATTAAGCGGGGCAACTCCGCTATCTCCTCCCTGACCATGGTTCCTGGCAGCACCGCCGAGCTGTCGGTGTCTGTGGTGTACAACCATATGGAGCTGGAGACCACTCCCGCTGACTTTATCTGGAGCGTGGATCCCGCTTTGGGCACCATTGATGAAAATGGCGTCCTGCGCACCAGCTACACCGAGGGTAAGGGAACCATCACCGTCACCAAGGGCACTTCTACCGTGACGATTCCTCTGACCGTTGACGCCGATTCCCCCTTTGTGGATACGGAAGGCCACTGGGGCAGCGCCTATATGGCAGCCTTGTACCACCAGGGTGTCCTCACCGGCGTGACGGAGGGCGACCAGCTGTATGCCTACCCTGACCAGGGTGTGACCCGTAAGGAATTTGCGGTGCTCCTCAGCCGCTACATTGGCATCAACACCGCCGATTATGCCTCTGTTGAGGTGCCCTTTGCCGACATGGATCAGGTGGACACCTGGGCCACCGATGCTGTGCGGGCCATGTATGCCCTGGGCATCGTAGGTGGCTCCACCGTCAACGGCCAGCAGGTCTTTGATCCCAACAGTATCCTGACCCGGGCCCAGGCAGTGACCATGCTGGGCCGGATGCAAAATACAGAAGGCATTGTCCCTGCGGATCTCTCCGTGTTCTCTGACGCGGCCTCCGTACCGTCCTACGCCCTGGAGCATTTCCAGACCATGGTCTCCCTGGGCGTCATCAGCGGCAACGACGGAAAGCTGGATCCCAACGGCACCATGACCCGGGCCGCTATCTGCAAGATCCTGGCCACCATGCCCTGATCTCCCTGCCATAAAAAATCCGCCCCGAAGCGTTATGAAACGCTTCGGGGCGGTTATTTTTTTGTTCTCCGGCGGGCTCCGGGGGATCTCACACTTTTCAAAAGAGAATGGTCACCGCCACAGCTCCGGAACAAGCGGTTGCATCCGCCGTGTCACCAGCTCATGGGGTCCCATGTGTTTCAGTGTCTCCCCACTGACCCATCGATATCCCATTGTTTCCCCCTCCTGGAGGGTGATGGCCTCCTTGTCTCCGTCCGTTACGCACAGGAACTCCACATAGAGGGAGCGGGTCTCCCGGCTCACCAACCGTCCCAGCTCCGTGAGGGTATGGGAGATGATTCCCGTCTCCTCCCGCAGCTCCCGCTCCGCACACTTCAGAGGATCCTCGCCCCGCAGGGCCGAGCCGCCGGCGGTGGCCTCCCACAGTCCGCCGCCCTTCTTGCTCAGATCCCGCTGCATCAGCAGATAGGTCCCGTCGGTGTGCCGGACCAGCACGTCGCACACCAGGTGGAACAGCCCCTCCGGCACCGGCTCCCCCCGCACCAGAGTTCTGCCTTCCACTCGGCGAAAGTTCTCATCATAGGCATCCCACAGCTCCATCGTCCCATTCCTCCTGTTTTTCTTTTGCTCCTTACACCCCGGTCAGGTCGAAGGGCGGAGTGTACTCCTCCTTGGCAGAAGAGGAGTCCTGACGGTAGCCGTCGGTAATACCCAGGTTCTCCATATACTGAAGGGCCGCACGGTACTCCGCCCCGGTGACCCGGCGGCGGAGCAGGCCCTCCGCCCCTGGCTGGGGCGTGTACTGGGACATCAGGGAAAAAAGGACCTGGCCTGGCCGGAAGTGCTCCGCCACCCAGTCCATGACCCGTTTGGCGTTGTCCAGGGCCCCGGGCAGCAGCAGATGCCGGATCACCACCCCCCGGCGCAAGAGGCCGTCCTCCAGCACATAGTCCCCTGCCTGGCGGTACATCTCCAGGATGGCATCCGCCGCCACAGGAAAGTAGTCCGCCGCGCCGCTGTACCGCGCCGCCAGATCTCCGTCGGCGTACTTGAGGTCCGGCAGCCAGATCTGCACCTTTCCCTCCAGGCTCCGCAGGGTCTCCACTCGTTCATAGCCCCCGGTATTCCATACCACCGGTACCGGCAGAGGATCCTCCAGGGTTTCCCTGATCACATGGGCATAGGGGGTGGGGCTCACCAGATTGATATTGTGGGCCCCCTGGGCAATGAGTTCCTCAAATATTTCCCGCAGCCGCTCCACGGTCACGGTTTTCCCAAAGCCGCCGTGGCTAATGCTGCCGTTCTGGCAGAACACGCAGCCCAGCACGCAGCCAGAGAAAAATACGGTGCCGCTGCCGCTGCTGCCGCTGATGGAGGGCTCCTCCCAGTGGTGGAGGGCCGCCCGGGCCACCACCGGCAATGCGGGCATACCGCAGAAGCCCTCCCCTCGCGCCTCCGTTCGCACCGCGCCGCAGCGCCGGGGGCAGAGGGTACAGATCATGGTCATGGGTCTTTGCTCCTTCCGGCGGATAAAGCCGCCTGTTTTTTCCTATTGTAGCGGAAAGACCGCGGCGGCGCAAGACGACGTCCGGTTTTCCCGTCTATTTCCCATCTATTCTCCCGCGGGCTGTTCCCCGGTCCCTGCCGACTGTGGGCGTACAGTTTTTCATCTGTTTGCTGCTTCTCATTTCAGCGTGCTTCCTTCCGCTGTGGATTGCCGCCTTCTTTCAAAACGATGTCCCAACTTCATTTACCAAGGCTTTGCAAGCCATTATCAATAAATAGTAAATCGTTTTTTTATTTATTTTAAACAAATAATTTACGTTGATTTTTTTGTAATATTGATATAGCATACAAAATAATAAATGACTAATTAGAATATAGCAGAGAGGATGATGAATATATGATCAAATTATAAAAAATATACAGAATAAAACGATAAATATCATTTAAAAAATTAAATATTAGTCGTATAGGGTACATAACAGAAACATCAGCCGAAGTGGAAAGGGTTTTGTAGGACAAAACATCGGGGCAGGCCGCCTGGACCGTGTGCGGCAGGGTGTGCACAGCACGATCCTCCTCAGCATTATCACCAGCATCTGCATGTCCGCCTTTGTCATTGCCTTCCGCACGCCGCTGATAAGTCTTTTCAACAGCCAGCCGGCGGTGATTGCTTCCGGCAATGCCTATCTGCTGCGGGTCTTGACACCCATGCCCCTTTTTGCCCTCCTGTTTGTACTCAACAGTGTCCTGCGGGGCGCCGGATGTACTATGGTGCCTATGATTTCCTCCATCGTTTCCATGTGGGCGGCCCGTCTGCCCGCCGCCTACCTGCTGGCCCATTGGTTTGGCCAAAATGAGCTCTACTGGTCCTATCCCTTCGGATGGGTTCTGGGACTGGCTATTACCCTGCCGGTCTATTTCCGGAAAAAGTGGCTGCAAGCTCCGGCTGTTTCACAGAATCAGCCGGCTTAAAATCAAATTTACAGGAGGCTTTACAGAATGAACGTTTTTATCAGCGCAGACATTGAAGGCACCTGCGGAATCGTGGCGGATGCGGAAGCTAACCCTGATATGCCCCGGGACTATGGCACGTTCAGCCAGCGCATGACCCGGGAAGCCGCTGCCGCCTGCCGGGGAGCCCTGGCGGCCGGAGCTTCCGGAATTCTGGTACGCGACGCCCATGGCCCAGCCAGAAACATTGATCCCGCAGGATTGCCGGAAGGCGTAAACATGCTGAGGGGCTGGACCGGCGACCCCCTGGTCATGATGAGCGGGATTGATGAGGCGCCCTACGACGCTGCGTTTTTCACCGGATACCACGCATGGGCCGGTTCAGGCGGCAACCCGTTGGCCCATACCATCAACGGGCAAAATGAATATATCCTCATCAACGGTCGGCAGGCCAGCGAGTTCCTGATCAACGCATATACCGCGGCATACTACCATGTGCCGGTGGTAATGATCACCGGTGATGACGCCATTTGCGCCTATGCCCGGGAAATTGTTCCGGCCATTACCACGGTGGCTGTCCACCGTACCCGCGGCGGCGGCGTATTTGCTCTTCATCCCGCAGACGCAGAAAAACAAATTCAGGCCTCGGCAGAGGCAGCCTTGGGACGGCGGGAGGATTGCCGTTTGCAGCTGCCGGAGCGGTTTGATGTTTCGGTAAGGTTCCGCCGTCAGCAGGTGGCGTATGCCAAGCAGTTTTATCCCAATGCCCGGCTGACAGACAGCAAGACGGTATCCTTCTCTTCAGACGACTGGTATGAGGTTCTCCGCTTTTTCCACTTTGTCCTGTAACCCAGAGTGAGGACAATAACCGTGCGGAGAAGTTAGGAAAATCTTCCCTTACAGGCAAAAAATTTTGTTATAGCGACATGAGAGCGGCACAATTGTGCCGCTCTCATGCTTTATGGAAACGCCATCCCAGGGGCAGAAAGCGCTTTAACCATACGCATTTACAAAAATTCTTCTTTACATTATCGCATTAGCGTGGCAGAATGCAAAAGTGCCGGCGGACATACATCCGGGCCCACAGCCCCCAGCCCCGGCGCAAACGCAGATTGGGAGGATATTATGATGAAAAAAATGTTGTCTCTTGCTCTGGCACTGCTGCTGTGCCTGTCCCTGGCCGCCTGCGGCGGAACCGGCAACGGGACCGATAATACTGCTGGAAACAATCAGAACACCGCTGGCCAGAATGACAGCCAGAATACGGACGCTTCCGATGGTGAAGAGGCCGGGGAGAGCGATCTCCAGTACATCAAGGACAAGGGCACCCTGGTGGTGGGCATGACCAATTTCGCCCCCATGGACTACAAGGATGAAAACGGCGAGTGGATCGGCTTTGACGCCGATATGGCCAAGGCCTTTGCGGAGTACCTGGGCGTCGAAGTGGAATTCCTGGAAATCAACTGGAGCAACAAGCTCATGGAGCTGGACGCCAAGGGCATCGACGTGATCTGGAACGGCATGACCATCAATGACGAGGTGAAAAACGGCGCCTCTGTTTCCGAGCCTTACTGCCTCAACGGACAGGTTGTAGTGATTCCCGCCGACAAGGCCGAGGATTACCAGACGGTGGAGAGCCTGGAGGGCCTCAGCTTCGCCGCAGAGGACGGCTCCGCCGGCGCCGAGCAGCTGGATCTTCTGGGGATCTCCTACATTGCCAAAACCACCCAGGCTGACGCCCTGATGGAGGTGGCCGCCGGCGCTTCTGACGCCTGCGTCATCGACCTGCTCATGGCTGGCGCCATGATCGACGAGGGTACCAGCTACCCCGACCTCACCTACACGGTACAGCTCAACAGCGAGGAGTACGGCGTGGCCTTCCGCACCGGCTCCGACCTGGTGGATGAGTTCAACACCTTCTGGAAGGAAGCCTATGACGCCGGCACCGTCATGGAAACGGCCACCACCTACGGCGTACAGGAATCCGTCATTGAGAAATAAAAACGCCATGAAGCGCGGAGCAGAGGGCGGCTTGTCCGCCTCCTGCTCCGCCGCCGTGAGAGAGGAATACACATATGCTGCTGTCTGTTACGCTCACCCTGCTGGAGGGCCTGGCTGTTACCCTGGAGCTCTTTGGTCTTACGCTCCTCTTTGCCCTGCCCCTGGGACTGGTGATCTCCTTCGGCTCCATGAGTCGGTGCGCACCCCTGCGGTGGGTGGTCAAAACCATCGTGTGGGTCGTCCGGGGTACGCCCCTGATGCTCCAGATCATGGTGGTGTTTTTTGGGCCGGGGCTCCTCTTCGGTCTGCCGCTGCCCCAGCGCTTTACTGCCGCGGTAGTCACCTTTGTCATTAATTATTCCTGCTACTTTTCCGAAATTTACCGGGGCGGTATCCAGGGCGTGCCCGTAGGCCAGCAGGAGGCGGGGCTGGTGCTGGGCATGACCAAGTCCCAGGTCTTTTTCAAGGTCACCCTGCTCCAGATCATCAAGCGCATCGTGCCGCCCATGGGCAATGAATTCATCACCCTGGTGAAGGATACGGCGCTGGTGCGGGTTATCTCTGTGTATGAGATTACCTGGATGGGCGAGACCTATATCCGCAAGGGCATGATCTGGCCCCTGTTTTATATCGCGGTGTTCTATCTGGCTGTCAACGGCATCCTGACGCTGCTCCTTGGCTGGCTGGAAAAGAAAATGGACTATTTCAAGTAAGGAGGGGCGTCTTATGGCAATTCTGGATGTACAGCACATGGAAAAGCACTTTGGCGCCACCCGGGTGCTGGAGGACATCAGCTTTCAGATGGAGCAGGGAGAGGCCCTGGCCATCATCGGCTCCTCCGGATCAGGTAAAACCACCCTGCTGCGGTGCCTGAACTTTCTGGAAACCCCGGACCAGGGCAAGATCATCGTCAACGGGGAAACCCTGTACGACGCCGGGGACCCTGCCACCCAGCGGGAATCGGAGGTCCGCAAGAAGCGGCTCCACTTCGGTCTGGTATTCCAGTCCTTCAACCTCTTTCCCCAATATACCGCCCTGGAAAACGTGACCCTGGCGCCCCGGCTTCTGGCAAAGGAGCGGCCCGATTTCAAGGCCAGAAAAAAAGAGATTCTGGAGGAGATCCGCTCCCAGGGCCGGTCCATGCTGGAGCGGATGGGCCTGGGAGACCGGGAGGGGCACTACCCCCACCAGCTCTCCGGCGGTCAGCAGCAGCGGGTGGCCATTGCCCGTGCTCTGGCCATGAAGCCGGATATTCTCTGCTTTGACGAGCCCACCTCCGCCCTGGACCCGGAACTGACCGGCGAGGTTCTCAAGGTCATCCGGGAGCTGGCGGAGCAGAAAACCACCATGATTATCGTCACCCACGAGATGGCCTTTGCCCGTGAGGTGGCCGATCAGGTCATCTTCATGGACCAGGGTGTCATTGCCGAGCAGGGCCCCGCCCACCAGGTCATGGATCATCCCAAGGAGGAACGTACCCGGCGTTTCCTCGCCCGGTACGCCGAAGGGATGGGAGAAGCCTGAGGACTGAGGAGGTCTGACCGCCTATCAGAAGCAATTCCATCCGCAGATATGCCGCAAAAGCAGACAGCAGGGCTGGGAGCATACAAATCCATGCTTCCAGCCCTGCTGTTATTTTCTTTTCCCCTTACACCTTTGGGGCGCGACAGCTTTTTTCAACGCCTCCGCAAGGCCCTCCTCCCGCCACGGTGACAAGGCCCCGGCGGCCCAGGGCCTCGTCATCTTTTCCCGCCTATTTCCCGACAGGCTTTTTCCGCCGCCCCTGCTACAATGGTGTCCAGACTATCCGTGGAAGGGGACAAGCTATGAAAATCGCCGATATCACATGGGAACGGCCCGGAGGCGGGAAACTTCTCCGCCTGGCCGGATATCTGGCGGCGGGGTTTTTCACCGTGGGCTGCTCGCTGGATGGCAGGGCTCCTCTGGCGGCGGGCTTCCTCGCTGCCTGCAAGCCAGGAAAAAATGCCCTGGCCGCCCTGAGCGGCGCGGTGCTGGGCTGCTTTGCCTTTCTGGGCTTTGGCTCCGCCCTGCGCTGCTGCGGTATTTTAATATTAGAGAGCGCGGTACTCTCCGCCTTCCGGGATACGGTGTGGTTCCAGCACCCCCTGTTCCGGCCTCTCACCGCCGCCGGAGCCACCCTGGCGGTAGAAACCGCCTACGCTTTGCAGATGGGCCTCACCGCCGATTCACTGCTGCGTCTGATAGCCTGCACGGCTCTGGCGGGGCTCATGGCCCATTACTGCTCCCTGCTGCTGCGGCAGACCGCCATCCCCCGGCGGCAGGCTCCCCGGGAGCCGGAGGGCCTGCGGGAGCGTCTGAAGCTGTCTGCTGACGCTCTGCGTTCCCTGTGCGACGCTTTTGGCGGCGGCGGAGCCCCTAAAAAGGAGGAAAACCCCGCCGTGGTCTTTGACCGGGCGGCAGAGGTGGTATGCCGGGGCTGCGCCCTGCGGGATCTGTGCTGGAACAAGGAGTATGTCTCCACCTTCAACGCCTTCAACGACGCTACCCCCGCTATTCTGGAGCGGGGCCGGGCAGAGAGCGGAGATTTTGCCCCCTACTTCGCCAACCGCTGTATCCACTTTCCCCAGCTGGTGTCTGCCATCAGTACAGAAGTTACCGCCCTGCTGCTGCGCCGGCAGTACCGCCGGCAGCTGGAGGCGGAACGGCAGCGGACCCGGGGCCAGTATGCCCAGCTCTCCGAGCTGGTGGCCCAGGCCATGGCGGCCCCGGACCGCCAGAAAGAAGAAGGCGGCGGCCTTTCCTGGGATGTGGCCATGGGCTCCGTTCCCAAGGAGGGGCAGCGGATGTGCGGCGACAGCGTCACCTATTTTAAATCCGGGCCCAGTACTCTCTGTCTTCTGCTTTCCGACGGCATGGGCAGCGGCCGGGAGGCCCGTCGGGAAAGCCAGCTGACACTGCGGCTTACCGAGCAGTTCCTCCGCTCCGGTATCGAGGCAGGCTCTGCCCTCAAGACCCTCAACGCCGCCCTGAATATCCGCAGCGACGAGCAAGGTAGCTTTACCACCATCGACCTTCTCACCCTGGACCTTGACGACGGCCAGGCCGCCCTCTACAAATACGGTGCCGCCCCTACCTATGTCAAACGGCAGGGCAGTGTCCGCCGCCTCACCGGCAATTCCCTGCCTGCGGGACTTCAGGACGCCGCCGCGCCGCCGCCGGAAACCCGCTTTCCCCTGGAGGAGAACACCTTTGTCCTCATGGTCAGCGACGGCGTGGCCGACAGCAACGACGACAAATGGCTCCAGGACCTGCTGGCGGGCTGGCAGGGGGACGATCCCAACGTACTGGTTTCCCTTGTTCTGCGGGAATGCCGCCAGCGCCGCCACGGAGATGACGACTGCAGCGCCCTATGCTTGTACCTGCCGCCCCAAAATCATGGGAAACGACAGGCCCGGGCGGTATAATCCGCCCCCTGGCGGGAAACACTGGGAGAGGAAACTTTACCTTCCAGGACAGAAAGGAGCGGTGCCCTTTGGTGAAAGGTATCTCCCGCCGTGTGATCGTTGTAGACTCCCCGGACCCAAAGCTCTTTGAACAGGCCATCTTTATTCTCCGTAATGACGCCCTCACCAAGGAGGGCGTCACCCCGCAGCAGGTCCTGGGGGAGGCCTGCCGAATTGCCCGGGGCTATGCCGCCGGACAGACCTTCCGTCCGCCTCTGTGGCGGCGGATCCCCCGCTGGTGCTACATCGCCGCCGCGGCCCTGGCCGCCGTGGCCGCGTGGCTGGTATTTACCCTGGTGCTGTAATAAAAGGAGGGACTTTTGGGCGAAAAAGTCCCTCCTTTTATGGTTTCATCGGAAGAAATCCCCGGATTTCCCCTTGACAACAGGTCAAAAAACCGATACGATCACAGGGCGCGGAGTATCCCGCGTTTCTGGATGATACGAAAGACGGACGGCGGCACACACCCCTCCCCCCGGAGGCTGGTGTGGGCCTTTTCCTGCGTTCGTCCCTTTTTGACTTTTTGAAAGGAGGCGGCTATGGAGCTGCTGCTGAAAAAACTGCTGGAGATCCCCGAAGCTAACTCCCTGGCGACGGCTGTGGAGGGAAACGGCTGCCCCGCGGCGGTAACGGGCCTGGCCTCCGTCCACAAGGCCCAGATGGCCGCCGCCCTGGCCCTGCGTACCGGGAAGCCCCTGGTGATGGTCTGCACAGATGAAGGGGAAGCAAACCGCCTGGCCGGCGACCTGGAGACCCTCCTGGGGATTTCCGCCCTGCGGCTCTACGCCCGGGAGCTGTTTATTCGTCCCGGCGCCGTGGCATCCCGTCAGTGGGAGATGGCCCGTATTGGCGCCCTCTACGCCCTGGCGAAAGGGGAGGGACGGCTGGTGGTCTGCACCGCCGAGGGTCTTCTCCAAAAAACCGCCCCTGCCCAGCGGCTCCTGGACAGCGCCCTTACCCTGGAAATCGGCGGCCGGTGGGATCTTTCTGAGCTGCCCCTGCGGCTGGTGGCCGCCGGATACACCCGCTGCGACCAGGTGGAGGGCGTGGGCCAATTCGCTCTCCGGGGCGGCATCCTGGATGTGTTCTCTCCTCTGATGGAGGAACCGGTGCGCTGCGAGTTCTTTGATGATGAGATCGACTCTCTGGGATCCTTTGACACCACCACCCAGCGCCGGACCAAAAATCTCGACGCCGCCCTGGTGCTGCCGGCGGCGGAGCTGCCGGGGGACACCCCGCCGGCATCCGCTTTCAACTGCCTGCCTGCAGATGCTCTCATCTGCCTGTGCGAAACAAGCCGTATTACCGAACGGGTAAAAAACGTGCTGTTCCAGGCCAAGGAGGACACGGAGTCCCTGCTGGCCGCCGGAGAGCCCAACGGGGATCTCATGCGGCTGCTCCTCAGCCAGAACGAATGGCTCTCCCAGCTGGAGCGGTTTTCGGTATGCATGATGGAGGCCCTGCCCACCTCCCGCTATCCCCTCAATCCCCGCACCCTCCTCACCATCAGCGCCAAGCAGCTGAGCGCCTACGGCGGCAGTCTGGACGCCGCTGCCGGGGACCTGGAGCACTACCGCAGCGCCGGCTTTGCCGCCCTTCTCCTGTGCGGCAACCCCACAAGGGCAAAAAACCTTCAGCGGATGCTCCAGGAGCGGGACATCCCCGCCGCCCTGGACTTTGACGGCAAGGCCCTGCCTCAGCCCGGTGAGGTGCGGCTGACGGTGGGGGCCCTTTCCGCCGGGGCGGAGTACCCCCAGCTGAGCCTGGCCATTCTCACTGAGGGACAGCTCACCGCCGCCGCTTCCGGGAAAGCCCCGGCCCGCCGCGCTGTCAAAAAGGACAGCCGCCAGAAGCTCCTCAGCTACACCGACCTTACCCCCGGGGATCTGGTGGTCCATGCCCACCACGGCATCGGCCGCTTTGAGGGGATGCGGAAAATGCCGGTGGACGGGGTGGAAAAGGACTACATCAAGATCGCCTACGCCGGCGGCGACAGTCTCTATGTCCCCGCTACCCAGCTGGATCTGGTGTCCAAGTACATCGGCGGCGGGGGAGAGGACAGCCAGCGTCCCGCCAAGCTCAACAAGCTGGGCGGCGCCGACTGGACGAAGCAGAAGGCCCGGGCCAAGGCTGCCGCCAAGGATCTGGCCAAGGGCCTTATCGCCCTCTATGCCGAACGCCAGCGCCGGCCGGGCTTTGCCTTCTCTCCGGACTCCCCCTGGCAGCGGGAGTTCGAGGAGGCCTTTGACTACGCAGAGACCGACGACCAGCTGCGGTGCGTCGAGGAGATCAAAAAGGACATGGAGCGGCCGGTGCCTATGGACCGGCTTCTCTGCGGCGACGTGGGCTATGGCAAGACGGAGGTAGCCCTCCGGGCGGTAATGAAGTGCGTGCTGGACGGCAAGCAGGCCGCCATTCTGGTGCCCACCACCGTTCTGGCTCAGCAGCACTTCAACACTGCCGTCAACCGCTTCCGCAGCTTTCCGGTGGAGATCCGGGTGCTCTCCCGGTTCCAGACTCCCGGCCAGGCCCGGCAGATCCTCTCGGACCTCCGGACAGGACGGATCGATCTCCTCATCGGCACCCACAAGCTTCTCCAGAAGGACATCCAGTTCAAGGACCTGGGCCTTCTCATCGTGGACGAGGAGCAGCGCTTCGGCGTCAGCCACAAGGAAAAGCTCAAGGAGATGGCCCGGCAGGTGGACGTTCTCACCCTTTCCGCCACCCCCATTCCCCGGACCCTCAACATGGCCCTCAGCGGCATCCGGGATATGTCCACCCTGGAGGAGCCGCCTCACAACCGCCAGCCGGTGCAGACCTATGTGGTGGAGCACAGCTGGCCCATGCTGGCCGACGCTATGCGCCGGGAGATCGACCGGGGCGGCCAGGTGTACTACCTCCACAACCGGGTGGAGTCCATTGATCTCACCGCCTCCCGGATCCAGAAGCTCCTGGGGGAGGATGTAAAGGTAGTGGTGGGCCACGGAAAGATGAGCGAGCAGCAGCTCTCCTCTGTCATGGAGCAGATGGTGGAAGGGGAGGCCCAGGTGCTGGTATGCACCACTATTATCGAAACCGGCATCGATATCGCCAACGTCAACACCCTCATTATTGAGGACGCAGACAAAATGGGCCTCAGCCAGCTCCACCAGCTCCGGGGCCGTATCGGCCGCAGCGCCCGCCGGGCCTACGCCTATCTCACCTACCGTCCCGGCAAGGTCCTTACGGAGATTGCCGCCAAGCGGCTGACCGCCATCAAGGAGTATGTGGAGTTTGGCTCCGGCTTCAAGATCGCCATGCGGGATCTGGAGATCCGAGGCGCCGGGAACCTGCTGGGCCCCGAGCAGTCGGGCTACATGATGAGCGTGGGCTACGATATGTATTTACAGCTGCTGGAGGACGCGGTGCTGGAGGAGCAGGGCGGGAAAAAGGCCGTGGCCACCGAGTGCGCTGCCGACCTTACTGTCAATGCCAACATTCCCGACCGGTATGTACCCTCCGCCGAGCAGCGGATGGATCTCTACCGCCGCATTGCCGCCATCCGTTCCCAGGAGAATGCCGCCGACCTTATCGACGAGCTGATGGACCGTTACGGCGATCCTCCCAAATCGGTGTACACCCTGCTGGATGTGGCTCTGCTCCGCTCCAGTGCCGCCAGGGCCGGTATCTCCGATATCTCCCAGCGGGGTGACAAGCTTCGCTTCCTCATCGCCGATTTTGCCGTGGAGGCCATTGCCAAGGTCTGCGCTATGCCGAAATACCGTCAGCGCCTGAACCTGGCCGCCGGGGAAAAGCCTGCCCTGACGCTGACCCTACGGCCCAAGGAGCCGGTGCTGGAGGCAGCCCTTACCCTGGTGGAGGATCTGTCCCTGGCCGCCGGGGAACCAGGAGCAGAATAATAAGATTGCATCCGCCTGCTAACCATGATAAAATATGTGGTTGTGGCGTTTTATACCGCCAAAGGCGGCCCGCGGGAGAATTCAGCGGGCCCGGGCCGGAAATCCGGGCCGAAAAATACCCGAAACGATAAGGAGCCTGTACATGAAAAAAACAATCTGCGCCCTGCTGGCGCTGGCTATGATTCTGACCTTTGCCGCCTGCGGCAAGAGCCAGGAGCCCCCTTCCGGTATCTTCTATGATATTACCGGCATCGCCCCCGACGAGACGGTGATGGAGGTGGACGGCAACGCCGTTCCCGCCGAGCTCTATTTCTACTGGACTGCCTACAATTGCAGCCTCATCGACTATCAGATTCTCAACGCCAACGCCTACTACGGCGCTTACAGCAACCTGGTAGGGGAGGACGGCGCCCTGATCTGGGATGGGGAGCTTTCCGAAGGCCAGACTGTCAATCAGTTTGCCCTGGAACAGGTGGAGGATACCGTTAAATTCTATGCCGCCCTGGAAAACATGGCCAAGGAATACGGCGTGGAGATGACGGAGGAGGATAAGGAGACCATGGCCGCCAACCGTGCCGCTGCCGTGGAGGAGCTGGGAAGCGAGGAGGCCTTCCAGGACTACCTTGCAAAGCTGGGTCTCCGGGAGAAGAACTTTGAGCGGCTGTCTGTGGCCGCCTATCTGATGGATGGTCTTACCGACCTGGTGCTGGAAGAGGGAAACCCCCTGTACCTGGCCCCTGAGGATTATGACCAGTATGCCACCTATGCCGACCACATTCTCCTCGCCACCAAGGATACCACCACCGGCGCCTCCTTGTCTGAGGAGGAGATCGCCGCCAAGCGCTCCACCGCCGAGGATCTGCTCTCCCAGCTCCAGAAAGCGGAGAATGTGGAAGAGCTGTTTACCCAGCTGGCGGATGAATACAGCGAGGATCCCGGCCGGGCAAGCAACCCCACCGGCTACATCTACACCCCCGGCACCATGGTCACCGAGTTTGAGGACGCTGCCAGCGCCCTGGCCCCCGGTGAGGTCAGCGGTATTGTGGAGAGCGACTACGGCTTCCACATTATCCTCCGCCGGGATCTGATGGAGGGGCTGGACAACGACCTGGATCAGAAGCGGACCATTGCCGAGACCCATATGCAGTCCCTGGTGGAGCTGACCATGCAGGAGGCGGAGGTCACCCGCAATGACGTCCTGGCGGATATGGATCCCGGCGCCTTCTATGTCAGCTATACGGCCCGTCTGGATGAGCTGGCCGCTGCCGAGGAGGCAACCAACGCCGCTGACGGTACCTCCGACGGCACCTCTGACGGCACTTCCGACGGTGCCTCCAATAACAGTACTACCGGCAGCAACGATACCGCCGAGGGAAACGCGGCAAGGAATGACACGGCCGACAATACGGCGGAAAACAGCGGTGAAAACGGCTGATTTGCCGTTTCCCGCCCAGAGAGCGAAGGGCCTCCGTCAAAATCTCTGACGGAGGCCCTCGCCGCAAAGCCCCCCATCTAACCCGCAGGAGGAGCCCTATGGCAAACGGCATTATCATTATTGACAAGCCTCAGGACTGGACCAGCATGGACGTATGCGCCAAGCTCCGGGGCATTCTGAAAGAAAAACGTATCGGCCACGGCGGCACCCTGGATCCTATGGCCACCGGCGTACTGCCGGTATTTGTGGGCAGCGCCACCCGGGCGGTGGAATTTGCCGAAAAAGGGGACAAGGAGTACATCGCCGGACTGCGGCTGGGCCTTGTGACCAACACCCAGGACACCACCGGGGAAACCCTCTCCCAGGCGGATACCGTACCGGACAGAGCTGCCCTGGAGGCGGTGCTCCCCGCCTTTACCGGCCCTATCGCCCAGGTACCCCCCATGTTCTCCGCCATCAAGCGGGAGGGGAAAAAGCTCTATGAGCTGGCCCGGGCGGGCAAGGAGGTCCACCGGGACCCCCGAAGCGTCACCATCCATGCTCTGGAGATCCTGGAGCAGGTAGGGGAACGGGACTACCTCCTCCGTGTCCGCTGCTCCAAGGGCACCTATGTCCGCACCCTCTGCCACGACATCGGCCAGGCTCTGGGCTGCGGCGGGTGCATGTACAGCCTGCGGCGGACCATGGCCGCCGGCTTTACCCTGGCGGAAGCGGTGACGCTGGAACAGGCAGCAGAGGAGCGGGAGGCTCTGCTGCTGCCCACCGACAGCTTTTTCCGCAACTGCCCGGCGGTGACCCTTGCCTCCCCCCGACAGGAAAAGCTCTGCCGCAACGGCAACCCCGTGCCCTTTTCGTGCCTGGAGGAGGGCCTGCGCTACCGGGTATACAGCCCAGGGGGTGACTTCCTGTGCCTGAGCCGGTATCAGAACGGACAGCTGGTTTCCGTCAAAAACTTTTTCGGCGGCTGAGCCGCCCTACTTTTACCAAGTGGAGGAATCTCCCATGGATTATACCCCAAGAAAAGTGATCGCCCTGGGCTTCTTTGACGGCGTCCATCTGGGCCACCAGGCCCTGCTGCGTCGGGCGGCAGACCGGGCGGCGGAGAAGGGCTTTACCCCTGCTGTATTTACCTTCGACCGCTCTCCCCGGGAGTTTGTCTCCGGCGTGCCGGTGCCTCTGCTCACCACACCGGAGGAGCGCCGCCAGGCAGTGCGGGAGCTGTTTTCCATTGACGAGGTCATCGTGGCCCCCTTTGACCGGGAAATGATGACCATGCCATGGGTGGACTTTGTCCTGATGCTGGCCCAGCAGTACCGGGCAGGCTGGGTGGTGGCAGGCCACGACTTCCACTTTGGCCATAAGAACAGCGGCACCCCCACCCTTCTGGCCCGGAAGGCCGCCCAGTTGGGCATTGGCTGCGACATCATCCCCGCCGTCACCCTGGACGGCGTCACCGTCAGCTCCACCCATATCCGTCAGCTGCTGGAGCAGGGGAACGCTGAGGAAGCCTGCCGTTTTCTGGGCCGGCCCTACTCTCTCTCCGGCACGGTCCGACACGGCAAGGGCCTGGGCTCCCGGCTGGGGGCCCCTACCATCAACCTGATCCCGCCGGAGGGCCACCTGGTGCCGGCCTACGGCGTGTACGCCGCCCGGGTAAAAGTGGACGACAAAATCTTTCCCGCCGTCACCAATGTGGGTGTGCGGCCCACGGTGGATGTCAATGGCTCCGTTACCGTGGAGAGCCACCTGCTGGACGAGCAGCTGGGCCTTTAC
>ERZ1643251.2026-NODE-2026-length-21461-cov-8.678735_pt1 | contig 21461 bp, 16 predicted proteins | sample MGYA00579261_ERZ1643251 | MGnify/ENA primary metagenome ERZ1643251 (study PRJEB29033, sample SAMEA4952267) | chicken gut metagenome | biome: Broiler Chicken; feature: Gastrointestinal Tract; material: Caecum | place: Ireland | collected 2018 | study: Broiler... | reverse complement strand
ATATCGAATCGCAACAAATCGGTATCATATTGTTTTAAAATATAACTCATTGCTTTTTCTCCCCTTTTTCCGCAAGGCTTAACAACCTATCATACTCATCCGGAGACAACAATACCGCCGTGGGGACATTGTTTTTCAATACGACAATTTGCTTTTCATCATGCAAACGATTAAATATTTTTGATGCTTGCCCCTGATTGAACATTGTAACGGAAACTAAATTATTCAATAAGTTTTTCTCTATCATGATTTACCTCTAAAGGTATTATATCAAAATAAAATAGAAATGTCAATATACATTTTTATTTACATTAAAATTAATTGTAAAAAATCGTTTCAAAAGTGGCCCTTAAAGTGGCCCTAAAATTTTTAAAAAATTTCAAAATTTTAAAAAAATTAAGCCTCAAAAACGCCATTTTTAGCATTTCTGAGGCTTTTTTGCTTGTTTTTATGCAATTTTGCGCTATCGGGATAATTGAAAGGGTGTCGAAATTTGATACAGTTTTAATTGGACTGTTTCGTTCGACATCCTTTTTCTATTATAATGTATTCAGAGGATTTTCGCAAGCAAACATACAGGTTTGAATTTGCAAAAATCCTCTTTTTTGATATAATATTCCCTCAAAAAAGCTATAGAATGATTTCATCTTTCGTTGTAAAAAAATGGAAAATATTTCCCGGACTTATTCCGCACCTTTCGCAAGCATTTTACTCGACGTGTTTTCCAAGCAGATTTTACATTTTTTAACGCCTCAAGATTTGTTCTAACAAAACCTAATATTGTTTTGCACTTAATTTGGCAATTCATCTCTATAGTTCGTATCCTTTAACAGTACTTGTACTCGAATTTTCTTTTTTCAAACAATTTACTTTTTCCGCCTTATCGTTTATAATTTAAAAATAAAACAGAAACGGCGTTTTTCCAGAATCTGTTTTCCTCTAACATAATTTTTCAATTGAATAATATTTATTTAAAACAAGTTTTTTTGTTTCGCTTAATAAAAAAACAAGCAAAACAGCGACTCTTGATACTAAAAAATACTTTTTTGACTTAAACCAGCCTATACAAACGTTACATTTTTTGGTCGCATATACTTTATTTGACTTTATGTTTAACATTATTCGACCAAAATAATTTTGCCCGTTGACTTTTTTTGGGTTTAGAGTATACTGGAAAAGACAAAAGCGACTAAGAGGCACGAGATGGATATAAACACAAAATATCACTTTAGAAATAATTTCTTTGATAAGCCAAAGTACTACAATGACTTGATTTTATTTCAAATAGGAGAAGCTCTCTGTGAAATCACAGCCGAAGTGAACAACCATTTGCATCTCGATTGGTACGAGTTTTCCTACATCATTTCCGGCAAAGGCGTGATATTTACAAACAATATCGGCACTTCTGTCAAAAAAGGAGATCTCTATTTTTCTTTTCCCCAAGAAATACACCGCATCATTTCGGATAATATAGAACCACTGCGATATATCTTCGTCGCCTTCAATTTTCTCGACAGCTCCCCATTGAAACCTCTTCTCGAAAAATATAAAAAGATAGCGTTCAGCGAAAAAAAGAGAGTCTACAATTCCAACTCCCTTCTGACGCATTTTCAGCATCTGCTTTTCGGACTGGAAAAGGATTCCCTGCTGCACGACCTTACATTCGAGTACGAATTTAAAACCGTCCTTTTAAAAGTGTTTGACATTATAGAATCCGACGATTCAAAAACTTACTTGTTTCAACGGAAAGATCACCACTTGCTTTGTTTCAATATCATGAATTATATTGACAACAACATTACCAGCATAGACGGCGCAATGAGTTTTTCCGAAGTTTTCGGATACAATTATACATACCTTTCAAGATTTTTTAAAAAAATAACAGGGGAAAATATTTCGACCTATATCACAAATAAAAAACTTTTTCTGGCAAAGGAGATGCTCTCTTCCAGCGATACCTCCATAACGGAAATAGCCAATCAACTGCACTACTCTTCCATTCATGTGTTTTCCAGAGCTTTCAAAAATAAATTCAAAATTTCCCCGATCGATTACAGGCGAGCTGCTTTATCCAAAAAACATTAAAAGATGTATTCCTTTAAGCCAAAGATCCCGTTCAGTTTTGTTGAGCGGGATCTTTGGCTTAAAGAATAAAGTTTTCAGTGATCCATCCATTCTGACCTTCACTATCCGGAAACCTCAAAATAAGGCTTCACAGAACTTCAAAGATCCTGGCGGAATACTTATTTTTCAGCTCGATTTTTCCTTCCGAAATCAGGCTATCCTGTCCTTTCGGGAATATTTGCCGACAATTTTGCCCGTTTACTTCACCAATCTCAAATACTTTCTCTTTTAACGCCCACGTATACAGCAGTGCCCTCTTTTTATACCGTAAAATCAGCGCATATCGGTCATTGTTCACCCTCTGCAAACCGTACGGGTATTCGGGGTACGCTCGTTTTACAAAAGAAAAATTCTCCCTGTAAAAACGCAGGGCTTCCGTCAAATAACCTTCCTGCCTCCCGCCGAGAAAATCAATCCTTGAACTTAAAACCAGACACCCTGCCAACCCGTTGACCAGGTTAAATATGATTTGTTCGTCGTCCGGCGCTTTTACCGTCGAAGGATCTCCCTCTTTTTCATAAAATCCTATCGGATACGGCATGGACCATATTCCCAATTTTTCAGGAACATTGTTCACTAGGCTACCCAGAATCAAAGACGGTATCAACTGATAATTTTCCTGATCGCTCATACTCTGCAGATCAAAGTACTTCAATATGCCGTTGTCGCTTCGCATACCGCCGGAAGCACAATTTTCCAAAATCAAATCAGGAAATGTTTTCTTGATTTTTTTATAAAAGCCGCATATTTTTTTATAGTTTTCCCGCAGTGAAAATGATCCCCGACACTCATCCGTCCATAAATATGAATCGTTATAATCTATTTTTAAATATCTGATTCCCATCGTATAATATTTTTCAACGACGGAAAACAAATATTCATTGACTTGCGGTACGGAAAAATTAAAAAAATACCTGCTCGCTGAACCATACAGATCACCGCAATGCTCAATAAACCACTGCGGATGCTCATGAAAAACCTTCGAATTCTTCCCCGCTACTTCAAGCTCCATCCAGATTCCGGGTTTCATTTTTTTTAACAATATATACTCAATCAGAAATGTCAATCCGCTTGCGCCGAGCAGATCCCCGTCATCGTTCCAATCGCCTAGCCTGTTCCCGACTTCTTTGTCCCCTTTATACAAATACCAGCCGTCGTCGATTATATAATAATCCAGCCCCAGCTTTGCCGCTCTCTCTATCAGCGCTATTTCAGATCGGTAATCAGGCTTTGCCCACAGACAATTCATATAATCATTAAAAAACGCAACGGGACTGTTCATCTGATTGCTGTTTTTTTTGCGTTTTACACTGTATACATGCTCGCATACATTCTTTTCGCTCTCCGAAAAGACATACAAAACTTCCGGGCTTTCGTAAGCTTCTCTATCGTTTAAAACGATTTTATCGGCAAATTCCCTTTCCTCAAAACAGGAATACAGAAAAAACAACCTGCTGATCTTACCGCCCCATACCCCTTTCTGACACAATTTCGCCGACCAATTTCCAAAGGCTTCCCCCTCCATAAACCAAACCTGCCCGTCCTTTTTTGACAGCATCAGCGACGGATAGTAGGAAGACGTCGTCTGCGAACCGTAATTGTACACCGAAAATTCATTCAGAGAAGGATGGTTTGTATATTTTAAAAAACCTAATTTCCGCAAATCGCTTTGGCTCCATTGCCCTTCCGCCTGCCATTTATTTCTTCGAAAATATAAGCGATATGCTTCCCCGTCATCTTCATATTCCGCCAGCGGCAGCGCCAAACCGAACGAATTTAAAACCAGCCCCTGTTTTTTAGATGTAAAACATGCTTTCAATGTAAACGAATATCCGTCACCAGTAAAATCAAACCTGCATTTTACATTCGCAAAATCCGAATCGTATGCCAATACCATATATTCGCTGCCATATTCAAAATTTGTCTGCACAAAATTTTCCGGATCCATGTTGTACACATCGGAAACCGTGCCGAAAAAACCGTTGTGATTTCCTGCCTGAACATAGGTAAAAGGTAAATATATTTCTTTGTCCGAAAGAGAACCTTCGCGCAAGCCGATTGAATTCAAAAACAAGCCTCGTTCTGTTTTAATAAAGCAAAAAAACAATTTGCCGAATTTCAAAATACGAAAACTTTCATCCATATGTCGATTACTCACCCTAATCTAATTACCGGAAGAGACAAAAGAAGTTATACTCCGTCGGTCGGGAATATAACTTCTTGTGACTGTTTAAACGCTCAGATTTTAAACCATGTAAACGGTTTTTTCAGAGCTTTCCGCGCCGCATCCAACATTCCCATCAAATCAATCGTCTCCCCGCTATCCACCTCAGGGATACCCGTTGCAAAAAAGTTGACCAGATGTTCCATCGACCTTTCCTGATACCCTTCCTGAATATTATAAAACCGAGCCGAACCATCCGGCATTTCCACCGAAACAAGAAAAGGAACGCCGACGGGATCGTCCGTATGCATCTGCAAAAAGCTGGCATATCTCTCTTTGCCGTAATCCACAACAATATTCCTGTTTCTGCCGTTTTGAACCGCCATCAGACGAACAGCACCACTCTTCATAACCGTACACATCATCTCAAAAATGTGGATCGCGTATATATCAAAAACATAACATCCGCAGACAACACATTGCGCCGCCCCGATCGGATTTTCCCTGTACGGCTTCAGTTCATCGGCAAACCGTAACGCCGATGTGGAATACATGGGCGTATTATACTTTTTCGCTAACCCGAACAGCTTTTCCGCCGTCGCTCTATCCGGTGAAAAAGTCTTGTCGATGTATGTCGGCTTTCCACTCTTTAATGCGTATTCCGAAAGTTCATAGTGCAATTCCGGATTGTCCGGAGAAAGCACCACTATATAATCCGATTTGTCTACCAGCTCCTCTACACTGTTGCAACGCTCCACTTTATGTTCCTTACACCATTCGTCCGTCGTCACTCCGTCATACGGAGATACCTCAGTCTTCGCATAGGCATAACATACATCAAACCCAAGTTCTTGCGCACGAGGGTTCTTTCGAATCATATCCGGATAATTGTTGGCATGCCATTCACTCAAGAAATTATCAATAAAACCTATCTTTTTCATCAATCTATACTCCTGTTGTCTGAATTAAAAGTCCTTTTCTCTACACTTGCCTAAAAAACAAACATATTTCTTTATTCCGTTTTCAAAGGTGCATCCTCGTATTCCTTATCGGATATCCGTCAAAACCACGACACTGTTCGACCTCAATATGACATTCGCAGCACCGTTCTTTATTTCCACCGTTCCGCTCTTGCCAACCCCGAGCATTTGCCCGTCCATCGGGATAGAATTTTCGGTGACCTCGTATTTATCCATGCTTCCTTCCCAAAAATTAGGGTTTACTACGGATATCTTTTCTTGCGTTGCGCCGCTGTTTGCGATCAAGTACGTCCACTTCCCGCTTTCATTCTTCAACGCTATCATGCAAATGCTGCTAAATTCGTTCAGATCCGTTGCATAGACTTCGCTGTTTCTGTCCGTATATCTCGTGATGAGAGAATAAGTATAATATTGCGGACGCGCAGCCCAATCCTCGTCTTTATATTTCCAAAGCCCAAGATCCATCATCGTGCCGTCATAATAGCAGTTGCCAAGTATCCAATAATTGACATACGTAAAACCGCTGTCAAGCGCATTGATTAAAAACCTCGCGACATACATCGCCCTTCTGTATGTGTCGGTATCCAACTGCGCAGCCGCCGAAGGAGGATTCGTCATTTCGTCCGAGCCGAACTCGCTCACGCCATAACACTTCCCCGCTGTATCCGCCAAATCGGCAAACGGCTTCATTCCCATCTTCATGATGGCATTATCGTTGCTGTTCCTGAGTTTATAGAACGATCCCGTGTACCGATCGAAAAGATCACCAATGCTTTCAAAAACTTCTTCAAAAATCGTATAATCGGATACTTCCGCCGGCCCGCTCAAACAATAATTCTGACGTATTCCTTCCCGCGTTAGTTTCGCATCAACCGCTTCTATCATTTTACGGTAACCGCCGCTGCGAACATATTCGGGATTCGGTTCAGGGTAAAAACTAATCTCATTGATCACAGAACCGTAACCCATTTCGTCCAAATGCTTTAACGCCGCATAAACCGATTCTGCAAATTCGTCGTTATCGGCAGGAAAATCTACCCACCCCGTTGCCTGGTCTTTATTCAAAGAATTCCAACTGCTCGGATATATACCGTACCAGCTCAAATTCATTTTTATGTCATACTTTTTACATAAATCCAGTACTTTATAGACGCATTGCATTTTTACCGTATTCCAGTTAAATCCGGCTTCGTTCAGAACGTCGGGATCATCGTTGTCGTTTTCCAATTCATACCAATCCGGAATAATACACATTCTGGTAACATCTATTTTCATATATTCCAAACGCTGTTCCCAAATGGCTACATCTTCTTCCGTAATGTTGACATCCAGTCCGTCCAGACCGCAATAGCTGCCCGAAAACATACACTGATCCATCTGAGCGCCAATCCCTTCGAATTTATATTTTTTTGCCGCATCATCGATATCTACACGTGTATATCCTTCCGGAATGATTATGTCGCCCGGACCTAACTCCTTGTTGCCCCCCGTTCCGCAAGAGCAACACATGAACAAAAATACAAAAAATAAAACAGTTGAAATTATTTTTTTCATTGCGATTTCCTCTTTCTAATCAAAATTATAACTGCTGTAACCACCAACAATGACTCACCCACCCAGTGCAAGCCGGGTATATCCAGTACGGAACTGCATCCCTGTCCTTTTTCTGATCGGTTTTCTGCAACCAATGTAAATGGCTGAGAATAAATATAATATTGACCTGCCGTAGAAAACATTTTATACCGATACATCGCCACCGACGTTCCCTCTTTGACAGCTTTCCAGCTGTTTCCGTCAGTCAATTCGAATGCATCCCCCGAAATCAGTACAGGCTCCGCATTAGCGTCATCCGTTAGATCCGCTGCCGAAGTTTTGTTCCCTTCATAATCGCTCCTCGAATAGTACTCTCCCAAAAGTTTTACTTCCGCTTCTTCGCCCACGGCAGTCCTGTATTCCGTTTGATTTGCAGAAATTGACCGTATCATGTCGGAAATCATCGCAACTCCGTCGATCGTTAAAGACGCACAACCCCGCATCATGAATTGCTCCAATAAACTCGAATCTCGCAAAGTCCATACCTGAACCCCTAATCCGCGAAGCTGAATTTGCTGTATCATTTCCTCGGTAACCACATTGTAACCGGGATTATATACGCAATTATAATTTTGAACAGATTTAAAAAGGCCGCGCAAGGTCTGGCTTAAATCAAAGTCTCCGTTCTTATAAATATCATGCTTTTCATCGTAAATTTTTTCGTAAACCCTGAAATCCTCGCTCGAAAGCGCCCTCGGCTCATTTTCATAAACATAACCCAACGAAGGCTTGGAAAAACAGATTATAACGCATTGATTTTCAAAGTTATATTCGCGGACAAGCGCAACGACGGCATCGGCCAATTCTTTCGAATAATCTTTCAATTCTATTACCAACATACAATTCGTCTGTTTAAAGTATTCAATAAACTGCCTCAGCGTCGGAATGCGGTAAGAATCATCATAATTCTTGTAGGTGTAACTTTTCAGATCGGCATAACTCGTCGTTTCCACCGTGCCCGTCGCATCCATCATCGTACCCAGCGAACTGTCATGCATTATGACTAACTCTTTGTCCAATGTAAAGTGCACATCTACTTCCACATAATCTGCCCCGTCTGCATAAGCTTTTTTCGCACTTTCCAAAGTGTTTTCCGGACCAAACACCGAATATCCGCCCTCGGTCGCCCCAGAACCTCTGTGACCGATAAAAAATGATTTCCTTACAATCGAATTTTGCTTCCCGAAAAAATCCTCATAAACTTCGGAATACACCTGCAACGAATCCGCAGCGATTCCGTTTGCTCCCGTCAAAATCGTCTTTACGGCACTGACCGTTGTCACATCCCCGTCTTCCGCCCAAACAGTCAGATACCTCTTGCGGAGAGTATCGACAAAGTCCACCGTCAGCGATTCGGATTTCAAAAACACAATCTTTGAAAAACCAGCGTTCACTGCTTTAATAATTTCTTCTTCGCATAAATTTTGTTCACGCAAGTCTAATACGCCGCGCAGCAACGGAAATTTGATCCGAGCCGAATATAAGATCTCCGGCTCCTCCGAAACGATGAAAGCATCCTCTATTCCGCAATCTTTCTGATAGTTTATCAAAGCGGACAGGCTTTCCTCGTCCAAAACTTTAAAAGCCGGTACATAATGATCTCCTGCTTCTGCAAGGAACTCCGATACCGAACAAAGTTTTTCTGAACCGTATACGACATCCAATGCCGCGTCAACCGTCACAAATATGATATTTACGCAGGCATTCTTCGCCGCTGCAATGTCCGAAACCTCCTTTACTTCAAAAATCGTTGAAGCGGGCTGAACAACCGTTTCATTACAGACAAGTTCGTTATATCCTGCAAGAGAAACCGAACTCTCTTCCGCTGAAACCATCGAACCTTTGCCCGCTAATAGCAATAAAATATCCGACAATATCAGCAAAAGCATCGCTGTCGCCAAACAAAGTGACCGAGTTTTCATAATTTCGATACTTACCGGCTGTCCTTTCGGACAACCGGTAAGTCATCCCCCCTCTTAATTCTTCTTTTTTATGACCGCCACGCTTGCGATCGCCAAAAGGAATATCGATACCGAACCAAACGCAGTTAAACTGCTATTACAGCCCGTTTCTTCATTCGAGTCAGGTTTTCCATCGGTATCACCCGAAGAAGACCCCGTGTCATCCTGTTCGATGTTAATATCAACTACATTGAATTCCTCTTGACCGTCATTCGTACTCGCAGTGATTTTAATTTTGAAAAACTCTTCCTTTGTCGCTTCATATACCCATTGTCCGTTGGAAACTTCACCAATCGCTTCATTCGTTTCATTGTTCACAACCTTATAAGAAAGTGTTGAGTCACCCTCGTAGAAAAAAGCATTCGAAAGATTCAACCGAATCGTTTCTCCCGTATAATACACGTCTTCAGCCCGGAATTCGTAATTTCTTTCAATCTCATAAACGGGCTCGGGTGCATATTCGGAAACACGCAGTTCCGTCACATGCAGATACTGACTATCATCCGATTTCCCTTTGGCAAGGAAATTGAAATAAATACCCGTCGACAAATACCAGCCTCCCTGATATTCTTCACCCTCGATCTCCGCTTCATAAACGTACCACTGGCCGTCGATCACTATGGAAAGTTTCATTCCCGTCTCAGTATCTGCTGTAGTAATCACAACCGTGTGTTCTTCTCCATCCATCAACAGCGTTCCCGCATCAAAAGGACCGTTCCCTTTCCCGTCCGCTATGGTGATCATTTCGGAAGGATCCATCTGAATTGAATATTTCCCGAGAGTAAACGTGTTGACCGAAATCCATCCCGACTGCGAAAATTCTATCAGAATCTCTTTTCCGACAGCTCCTGTCTGGTGCCAATAGTCAAAGGATGTGTTGTATAAAGTTTCACTCTTTGTCAAAGCAATTCCGAAACGCGATGTCGTGTCGGCAGGGAAATTTTCCGGATCGGCTTTCTGGGCTTCTGAAAGTTCACCGTTGGCCTTAAATTTAAACGTCACCGTTGAATCCGCCGCGACCTTCTTTTCCAAAAATGCCGCGGCTGCCTTTTCATAGGCATAATTCTTCAGCATGATCCCGTTTTCATCCACCAGCAAACTGTCACTTTCCGTGCGCAGAGATCCCACAAACATGTCGCTGTTTTTCGAAACGTCTTCCGATTCCGTATCCTCCTCGGGTACTGGAGGAAGCGGTTTTTCCGGTTCAAGCCCTTCAAAAACATTGGAGATCGTCAAGCTGGAAATGAGACAATATTCTTCATCGGTATGCGTGACGTCGCCCCAAGCCTGCATTCCGGCAGAAAAATAATACTCGCCTTGTATATCTGCCCCTTCTATCGCAAAATTTTCCACATAAGCCTGCCCGTCTACCGTAATCGTCAGCGAAATACCCGTTTCCGTATCGTTTTTAATGACCGTAAACGTATGCTCCTGCTTATCCAATACGTTATAATCCCCAGGCAGCGTACCGTTCTTTTCGGAATTCCCCGTTGCTATTTGTTCATAGTCATAGGTAGCGTTACTTCTTAACGAAAGTTCCAACCAATCGGGCTTAAACTCCATGTTGATGATCTTGCCCATATTTCCCGTCGATGCCCACGGATAAAGAGAAGCGTTTTTATACGTCTGCGTAAATCCCAGCTGCATGACAAACCTTCCGTTTGTTCCGTCTTTGGCATATCCGTTCATCTTTACGGTGACCGTTTCCCCGACTGATACTTTTTCTTTATAATATACTCCCGCCGTGCCGCATGAGATCGAATTGCCCCAGCCGCTAATATGAATCCCGTCGTCTTCATATGCAACCGCACCCTCAGCAATATTTGTGTTCGTCTCCAAGGAATCCGCTGAAAGCGCCAAATTGAAAGGTTCCTGTGCCGCCTGGGCTGAAAGAAGCATTGTCCCTGCACTGAATGCCATTACGCATATAATTAAGCAGAGCATTGTCAAAATTTTTTTCATCCGATTTTTCCTCCTTATTTTTCTTTTTATGCTTTATTTAATAAATATTGCTGCGTCATCCAGTCAACATATTCCGAGGCTATGGTATAAAAATATTTTACTCCGTCCTCTTCTCCAGGTTGAGTAACTCTCGGATCTGCACTCCCGTCCCAGGCTTTATAAATGACAGCTGTCATCATACGATTCTGAGCGGCGTTGAAATTGTTGTAAACTTCGTCCGCAGGCTTGAATAAAAACATCCCCGTCAACGCATCTTCATAGCATTCTGCATTGCGCGCTATTGTGATCCAACTTCTTTCCTGCTCCGTATATCCGGTATACGTTCTGTCAGAAATACTTTTGTTCTCCAAAAGCTTCAGCGTTCCCGAATAACTCGGCTTCGTTATGTAAGATTCCGACGGATAGCTGTACTCATTTTCTCCCACTCTTATCCAGTCTTCCCCTTCTATTCCGTAAGCGCAAAGCTCATAATTCTCTTTGCTGGCATAAACCCAATTCAGATACTCAAGCATCAATTCCAGGTTTTGGCTCCTGGGATTGAGCACCATCCCACTGTATGCAGACGCTTCGGCACGGAATCCTTTGATCTCATTATTGTCCTTATCCAACGTCAAGTTGCCTTCTTTATCCCCCGCACTGAGCGGTCCGATAACCGTCAGCTCGGCTTCAGGGTTATACTCTTTCAAACGCCGTGAAATACGGATAAGTTCGTCAATTTTCGGATTCCCGACATAAACGCCGACCTGTTCGCTGTAAAACCACTGTTCTCTCGTCGTATAAGTCGTCGTAGCCTCAAATTGCTCCCAAAGCCCTTTCTTCGACCATTGATACGCATATTCCAAAACTTCGTCGTAATTTTCATGCAAATAACCGGGTATCACTTCCGAAACGCTTCCGTCATCGTTATAAAGAACGGAATGAGACGCATAACTCGGTCTTCCTTCTACCACACCGGATGTGAGAACATATTCAAGATCCCAAGGCGCACCCGCCAGCGGGATACTGCATCCGGGAATTTCGTCCTTGAATTTCTGAAGCATGTCTTCAAACTGTCCGATAGTCTTCAAAAGAGTAAGGCTGCCTCCCGAGCTTTCCGCCTCCGCAGCATCGTCCGTATATCCGACTTGTTTCATCCAGTCTTTTCTGATAAGTATCCCGTAATCCTTCTGCTCGCTTACCGAAGGGATACCGTATACCGCTCCCGTTACTGTTGTCAACGCCCCCATATTCTCCCCGACATTCTCCACGATATTCTCGCAGTAATCCTCAGAAAGATAGTCCTGCAGATCTGCCGCCGCATTTCTACGGATGAGATTATCGTCTACCCCCGCAATACCGAGATAGGATATCGCCGCATCCCAGGAAGAACTTGCCATAGAGTTCCCGACAGCATTCGCAAAATCCGCCTTGTTATAAACAAGAAAATTCAACTTGATGGCTTTCCCTGTATCCTCTTTGAATTTTCGTTCCACCGTTTCAGTTACTTTTGACTCGTTGACGCCTTTTACTCTGTCGCTGGCAATGAACACCGTCAGCTGCGTGGCTTCCCCGGAATCCGTATTTCCCGGCTCCCTTTCTGGTCTGTCCGAACACGCTGCCGCACCCAAAATAAAAGCCATCGCCAACAGCCCAATCAGTATTTGTTTGATAATTTTTCTCATAAATCCTCCTTATTGCTTCATGTAAAAATTTGCCGTGCCCTTAAAATAAATAATTTTGATACCGTCTAACAATTCCCGAATGCAATCGCCTCACTCTTTTACCGCTCCCACGATCGTTCCGTTTATAAAATATTTTTGCAAAAAAGGATAGACGCAAACGATCGGCAAAGTAGCTACTATAATTGCAGCATTCTGAACACCTATTTGGGGAACGTTGGACGCTCCTCCGCCCACTCCGCTGGATATCGAATCCATGTTTATGATCATGTTCCGTATGACATACTGTATGGGATACAGCTCGCTGTGGTTCGGATCGATAAACAGGCGCGCCGTCGTCCAGCTGTTCCATTGGTTTACCGCAGCAAAGAGCGCTACGGTCGCTATCACCGAAGCGGACAACGGAATGTATATCTCAAATAAAATCCTTACATTCCCGGCTCCTTCTATTTTAGCAGATTCTTCCAAAGAATCGGGAAGTGCCGCAAAATAGTTTCTTAAAAGAATTATGTTCCATGCACTTACTACAACGGGTAGGATCAGCGACCAAAGATTATTGAGAAGATTCAGATCCTCTATCAATAAGTAGAACGGAACCATTCCCCCGCCAAACAACATGGTGATGACCACATAGATGTTCAGTATCTTTTTTCCGAATAAATCATGCCTGGATAGCGGATATGCCAGCAGGGCATTCACCAGCACCGACAGCACCGTCGTTACCAAAGTAATGTAAACCGATACGCCAAGCGACCTAAGTACCGTGCTTCCCGCAGAAAAAATGTACAGATAAGAAGCAAAACTGAAATCTCGGATAAAAAACCCCGGTCCGTATTTGGCCAGTGCGCGCTCGCCCGAAAACGAAGAACTGATGATTATAATATAGGGAAATATAAAGATCGCAAACAAAATCAACATAATGGTAATGTTTATTACGTTGAATATTTTTTCGCCTCTGCTTTTTAACATGGTTTTTTCTCCTTTACCAAAGCCCGGGGTGATCGCGCTTTACGAGAAGACGGTTTGCTCCTATGATCAATATCAACGAAATCACACTTTGGAAAAGCCCCATCGCCGCACCGCTGCTATATTGATCCACACTCGATAATGATCCGAATATCGCCGTTCCCAGAACGCTGACCTTGTCTTTCAAATACGCATTATTTTCTCCGCAGAGCGCAAGGATCTGTTCATAGTCATCCTTGATTAAATTCCCCATATTTAAAATAAAGGTGAAACTGATGACCGGCATGAGCCCGGGCAGCGTAACCGTGAATATCTGCCTCCACGCTCCAGCCCCGTCGATCGATGCCGCTTCATACAATTCGGAATTGATGCCGCATATCCCCGCAAGAAAAACAATCGTTCCGTATCCCACGCCTTTCCAAACAGATGTCAATGTCAGAATCGTCCACCAATGCGAAGGATCCGAATACCATTTTATCGGAGATTTCCCGAACATCTGCAGCAGATTGTTCAATATGCCGTTGTTCGTCGTCAGGAAGTTATACGCAATTCCCGATATCATGACCCACGACAGAAAATAAGGCAAATATGAAACCGTCTGCATAATAGATTTGAATTTCTTGGAAGCCAAATATGTAAACAACAACGCCAAAATGATGGAACCAGGATATCCTACTATAAACTTTAACAGCGCAATTATGATCGTGTTCCGCAACGTGATCCCAAAATCCCATCGTGGATCAAACATATTTATAAAGTTCTGCAAGCCGACAAATTCACTTCCAAAGATCCCGCGCGCGGGATCGTATTTCGTAAATGCCGTATATATTCCCGCCATAGGCACATAACAGAAAATCGCAAGCATCACTACGCCCGGAAGCACCATAAGATAATACGAGTATTCTTTCTTTAAATATCTGAGTCCGCGGCTCTTTAAGAATTTTTGTAACCACTTCTTTTTGATCGCAAAAAATACAAGCACCCCTATTCCCAAAGCCAAACATGCAAGCGCAGCGATCATTCCTATTGAAACAGATTCTTCGTAAACGACATACCCCACAAAATTGGATGCGGTTTTCGTTTCCTTTTCTATCGTTCCGTCTGCCGCGGTCAGCGTGGAAATTTCAAATTCCGTAGGATAAATCACAACCGTCTTCCCGCCGTTCGTGATCTCCATGTTTTCCGAACTGTAATATTTGACCTTCCCCGGAAGATTGAGCGTCACCTTTTCTATAAATTCCACATCATAATTCAAAAAAGTGAAAATTTTTAAATCAGTGCCCGCCAAACAGCTGTCCAAAAATGCATCCGCTTCCATCGCCTCCCCAGACTCGTAATTTATCGGTCGGATCGATATTCCCTCCGCCAAAGAAGAGACCAATTTCCCGTTCGCATATTCCAATGTCTCAAATTGACCTTGCCCCCACTTCTTTAAAAGACTCCGCGTATTTGAATTTTCTACAAAATCTTTCCCCGCTTCCAGTTCATACCTGCCCACATATTTCAGGTTTTGTATCCTCGCCAATTTGAAATCCAAAATAAAAGCTTCATCCGTTTGACTGACTTTGTTCAACTTGACCTGAACGATCGTCCAATCCGTGTTGTAGGCTTTTAAATATTCGTCCACCGCCGCTTTGAGCTCGTCTTCCGTTTCAATACCCGTTTCGGACAGAGCTGCCCGCGATATCGTGAGAACCGCACTGCCTGATCCGTCCTTATTCAAATCTATTTCCAACGTTGCACAACCGCACAGAGTAAAAAGCATGAATAAAACGAGCAGCAAAATTATACTCAGCCTTGTAGTCTTTGCCATTTTTCCTCCTTCATTGTCCTCACAAATTCGCTCGGATAAACTTGATTGCACCCTCTATATCCTCATAGGGATTTTCGCCTGCTTCTCGCTCAATCGTGAGATATCCGTTATATCCGATACGCTTCAAAGCCGCAATATACCGCTTCCAATCCACATCGCCTTGACCGATAGGCAATTCCTCAAACCCTTTGCAGGCATTGAGCGCTTCCACCCCTCCGACCGCAAACGCATGATAAACCGCTTCCGGATCCAGATCCGCATCCAGCTTCCGCCCGTCTTTTACATGCGTATGCACGATATAATCTTTGAGTATCTCGACCGCTTCCACCGCATCCTGCCCCGTTACCATGGTAAAATTTGCAGGATCCAAATTTACGCCTATGCCACCGTCTGTCTTATCAAGAAACTTTTTGAGAGTATTTGCCATTTCCGGCCCCGTTTCTATTGCTAATGTCATGCCCTTGGCGTAAGCATATCTGCCGCACTCGTTCATCGCTTTTAACATCACGGAAAATCTTGGATTTTCCGTATCTGTGGGTATGACCCCTATATGCGTGGTAACAATACTCGTTCCAAATTCCTGTGCCAAATCTAAAATTCGTTTGGTTTTTCTGATCCGTATTGCATTGTCCGCTTCTATTTCAAAACCGTATCCGCCCATATCCCCGCAAAGCGCGGAGATTTCCAGGCCGTTTTCCTTGAGCAAAGTTCTGTAGAATTCTTTGCGTTCGCTCGTCAATTCTTCCGGATTGAATATCCCCGTCGTGGCATATATCTGCACACCGTCAATCCCCAGCCGACGAGCTGTCAAAAGCGCTTGCTCTAAAGGCAACTTTAAGCAATCCGTCACAACTCCGATTTTCATGGATCACCTTCCTAAATCGTCAACTTTCTCGACCTTTCCGCTCGACATGGAACGGAAACATGCGTCCAGAACCTTCATCACGATCCGATTTTCTTCATGGGTGATCAACAATTTTTCTCGCCCCTCCACAACAGCAACAAAATTTTGATAAAACTCTTCCCATTTCGGAAGCTCGGGGATCGGCGCCTCAAATTCCTTTAAATCCTCCACCGGACGCGGCGCCATCGTACTCGAACGACCGTTCGCCGTAAAAACAAAACCGTGCTCCCAATTTATTTTCTTGATGTTCGCTTTGATGACTTTCCCCTCCGTCGAACCCCAAATAGGAACCAAAGCAGTCCCGTCATCGCCGCTGATATGCCATCTGTTTTCTCCGATATAACACCAACTGTCCACCACGATCTGATACCTGACACCATTCGCAAACCGCACAATAATCTTATTACAGTCATCGACTTCTTTAAACATTACATTAACGGCATCAACAAAAACATCCACCGGACGGCTATGCACCAAGTCTATCATTTGATCGATAAGATGCACGCTCCAATCGTACATCATTCCTCCGCCCGAAACTTTCGCGCTCCGCCAATCCCCCGGAAGCCCCTTGCATCCGAACAAGCGCGAATCAATATAATACGGTTTGCCGACCAAATTGCTGTCTATGATGTTTTTGACCACCCGATAATCAGCGTCCCAGCGCCGATTTTGATGCACAGTAAACACCTTTCCCGTCTCTTCCGCAACACGCAGGACTTCATCCAATTCCGCAGTATTCATACATACGGGCTTTTCACAGACTACGTTTTTGCCTGCTTTCATCGCCGCTATGCTGTAATCTTTATGAAAATTGTTCGGAGTCGCAATCAAAACTATATCCGCTTCTTTGCAAGCAAGTGCCTCCTCTGCTGACGAAAAATTTTTTATGCCGTTTTTTTCGATCACTTTTCCTCTTTCGGGGCGAATATCATACGCTCCGATCACCGCTATGTCCGGAATCCTGTCTCGTATGTTTTCATAATGCCATTCGCCTTGGTTTCCGAAACCTATAATAATCATTCCGTGTTTCATACGCTTTCCTTTTAAAACTTAATTTCTTCTCTCTTCTCTGCCGATTGATACAACGCATCTAATAACCTGGCAGATTCAAGAATATTATCTACGTACGTTTTTGTATGTTCGCCCGTTCTCGTCGCTTTTAAGAATGCCTTATCTTCCATTTCCATATGATTCGGAATATTGTATTTGTATTCAATTTTCTGCAATTCACCTTCGTCCCCCGTCGTATAGAACTCGAACATTCCGCCATACTTGAGCCGGGCACCACCTTTATCGCCAAGAAAATCAATAAACATTTCGTCTTCACCGATGTTTTGCGCCCACGCTCCATTAAACGAAACCGATGCCTTATCCGTACGGATATATCCGGAAATCAGATCTTCAACATCATTCGTTCCCTTCAGATCTTTCGTGTCCTCCGCCCACATGTCCAAATATTTATAATCCGTCATGTTTTTCCCGATTTCGTTATAGGCATCACAAGTAACGGTCTTTATTTTCGCTCCACCGAGAATGTACAAGATCAGATCCAAAAAATGAATTCCCCAGTCGATCAAGACTCCACCCCCAGATTGCGCCTTTGTCGTAAACGCGCCTCCCAATCCAGGAATACAGCGATAACTTCTAAACGAACAGTATACATGGTAAATCGTCCCGAATTTGCCCTTACGGTTCATCTCTTCAAGAAGCTCCACAGACTTGTTGTATCGATTGCATACCCCAATGTTCAGAAGTTTCCCTTGCCTCTTCGCCTCTTTTGCCATCTCCAAAGAAAGTTTATAGTTGACCGTGATAGGCTTTTCGCAAAACACATGCTTCCCCGCTTTCAACGCATCCATTGTGATAACATAATGGGCATAATTGGGTGTCAAAACATAAACGGCCTCAACCTCCGGATCAGATAAGGCTACTTTGTAATCGGTTATAACATTTTCTACAAAATCATATTCCGATTTTATTTTCAACGCCTTATGTTCAATAATATCACAGGCATACTTAACCCGTACATTTCCCAAAGCCCTGAAAGACGGAAAATGTGCATTGTTTGCAATCCTTCCGCACCCAATGACCGCAATACAATATTTTTTATCCATAAGAACTCCTCCTCTGCGCCATTTCTGATTTTTTGCAATTCAAGTATATCAGAAAAAATTTTCTTTGTCTTTAACATAATTTTTTAATTTATTTAACAATATTTTTCCTTTTTAAGGGTCGTTTTCTCCTTTACGAAAAAAGATATACCCAAAATTCACCACAAACGAAACTGCCGACAGCATCATTTTTCAACAAGAAATTTTTTTATAAAAAAGAGCTTATTCGGCACCACCGAATAGGCTCTTTTTCTCTGTCCTTAATTTCATTAATCTAAAAAACAAACATTTTTCTCAGTTCTTCGACAATTTCCCACACTTGTCTGCTTTTTTCTTACCTAATGCAGGCCGCCGAACGGCGGCCCGCATTTTTCCGTTAACTTTCTTTCCTCCTTCAAAAGCAAGCGATATTTTTTCTTTTGTTATACGCACGGCAAAGTGCTGCAAGACTCCGGGATTTAACAAAAATTGATATTATTTTCTCCGGCTTTCAAACAAATTTCTTTCCCGTTAAGTCTCATTACAGCATGTACATTTTCTGGTATGCGTATTTTTGCCTTAAAAACGCCATCCACGTATTCCCATTCAACCGAAAGTTTTCCGTACCGCGTTTCCGTGCCGCCTCGGACAAAACATCGATCAGCAAAAACACATGGACTGATTTCACATTTATCGTATCCGATCCCCTTATTTTTGATCCCCAAAATGTTTCTGTAAACCCAATTTAAAACTTCGCTGTACATTTGATGATTCCGCGATCCGATATCTGCCTCCCAATTTTCCCAGAAAGTCGTCGCTCCGTTTTTCCTCCAATATCCATATGACGGATATTCTTCATTCTGTAACATTTTCAAAGCAGTCTTTTCGTATCCGAAATCAGTCAAGGCGTTTAAGACGGCTTTTGCACCCAAAATCCCACAATAAAATCCGTACCCACTTTCACAAACCGCACCGTTCAGTTTACAGGCAATCTTTTCGGCCTGCTCTCCCTCAACAATGCGAAAATACAGCACTTCCGCCATTGCGCCGATGCTGTCATTGTCAACCGTTTCCCCTTTGATATATTTTGCACGGATATTCCTTTTAACCCGATCTGCCTCTTGCCGATAAAAATCCCGCTCTTTCCGCCCCAAAACTTCTGCCATTCTCGCCATTATTTCAAGCATCTTATAATAATAACAGGAATCGGACAATTCATTGGACATTATTTTTAAATCCTTGACGGCAGGCGGACACCAGTCGCCCAATCCATAACAAACCAATCCTTCCCTTTCCCGCGTACGTGCATAGCTCAAATATTTTTTTGCCGCGTCGTAAACAAGCCTGTAACAACAATCGTCCCCAGTCTCCACATAATAAGCATCCGCCAAGAAAAACAGCGCACTATCCCATGCCGGCCCGTTCCCCCAATTATACCCCCAGCCGGAAGTGGGAGCTATACAGCAGATCTGCCCGTCTTCCCTTTGAGTATCGCAGATATCCGCAAGCCATTTTAAATAAAAATTTTTCATGTCATAACGGAACACTGCATGATGACAGGATACGGCAGCATCTCCCGTCCAACCGTTTTTTTCTCTGTGCGGACAATCTTCGGATATTCCGTGGATATTATTCACAAAAGAACGGTTCCCCGCTTCCACAATCCAGTTGATCAAATCGTCCGAACAGATAAATTCCCCCTTCTGCCTTAAATCCGTATGCACCTCCAATGCCGTAAGCTCCGAAACTTTTCCGCTCCCGCCGCCGCTCACTTCTGCATACTGAAAACCATGATAGACAAAAGACGGATGCCAGACTTCTTTTTCGCCGCCTTTGAATGTATATTCGTCCGTCGCAAAAGGAAACCCTTTCACATAGCAATCAACGTTGCTCATATCCAATTCCGCACCATGCAGCTTTTCCGCGTAACGTATTCGAACAGTTTGGCCTGCCTCACCGTTCATGGAAAGTTCGCAAAATCCGGATATATTCTCTCCAAAATCATAGATCCATCCCGCGGCACTTTTTATGATTCGTTTCGCATGAAGACGCCTTATTATCCTGATCGGTTCCGCTTCCTGTTCTTGCAGCAAACCACCCGGCCCGTTTACTTCCGCCGCTTGTTCCCAGCTTTCAAATTCTCCTTCCCAATCCGTTTCCTTTCGCGCATCATAATATTCTCCTGTTCTGACCGCGTTATGAATACAGGGATCGTGCAGATTCATCCGCCAGGAGCCGTCAGTTGCGCAAACGCTTTCTTCGTTCACAAAAATCTCGGCAATCAGCTTCGGATTATCCCTCCACGCGGCACACCAAAAGCCCCAGGTATCTTCCGTCGGCTGATTGTAAAAACCGTTTCCCACCCGAACAGCTATGATGTTTTTCCCCTGTTTTATAAAATTCTTCAAATCATATCTGCAAAACAAAACCCTTTTGTCATAAGCTGTGAATTGCGGGGATAAAACATCGTCATGGACTTTATGACCGTTCAAAAAAACTTCATGACACCCGATCCCGGATATCAAAATTTTCACCTCTCTAATCGTTACACTATCAATATAAAATTTCTTTGCAAACATCAATGCAGGACTGAGCTGTCCATATCCCCGTTCCATAATACGCCCGTACCCCGCAATCCATTTTGCACTCACAAACGACGCAACCATTTTACCTGCCTCCTGCCGTATAAAATTAATACATTGTATTCATATTATCATACAGCTCTAAAAAAATCAACAAAATCTTAAATTTACTGATCTCTGTTGCATAACCAAATTAACACGTAAAAAAATCAATTCCGTGCTTCACATTAAAATAGATTATCTTCAAATCTTGGTCAATTCGGTTTTAATAACACAAGAGCGGAGGCAAAAAAGCCTCCGCTCTTGTGTTATTAAATTACTAGGGTAAAAGAACTCTTCTGTATTTCCCATTTTTAGCATTTCTGAGGCTTTTTTGCTTGTTTTTATGCAATTTTGCGCTATCGGGATAATCGCGTCTCCCCTGCCACAGGTTCCAAACCACAATATATTGTGGTCTGGAACTTCTTTTAACACAATATATTGGCAAGCGCCCCTGAATGGCCCCAAAGTGGCCCTAAAAGTGGCCCTAAAAATTTTGAAAAGGCCATTTTTACTGTACCTTTCGCCCTCTTTTCCGTGCCTATATTATTTTAGCTTAAACGACAGATAAAGGACTTGACGAGGATCTGTCCTTTGGTTTTCTTGTGCTGCGGATCGGCGGCTT
>ERZ1643251.2024-NODE-2024-length-21468-cov-74.834073_pt1 | contig 21468 bp, 20 predicted proteins | sample MGYA00579261_ERZ1643251 | MGnify/ENA primary metagenome ERZ1643251 (study PRJEB29033, sample SAMEA4952267) | chicken gut metagenome | biome: Broiler Chicken; feature: Gastrointestinal Tract; material: Caecum | place: Ireland | collected 2018 | study: Broiler... | reverse complement strand
CCCGGGACGGCCTCGAGATGGGCCGGGCCCAGGCGGTGCAGGCCGCCGCCGCCGGCGTGGAACCGGACGTGCGGATGAACCCCATCCTGCTCAAACCTTCCAGCGACGTGGGCAGCCAGGTGATCGTGATGGGGGAGGTGCGGGGCCAGATGCCCGCCCGGGAATACTTCCGGTATAAAAAGCAGCTGATCCCCGAGGTCCTGGCGGCCTACGAGAGCCTGGCCGCCGAATACGACGTCATCGTCATCGAGGGGGCGGGCAGCCCCGCCGAGATCAACCTGAAGGCGGACGACATCGTCAACATGGGCCTTGCCAAACTGGTGGACGCCCCCGTCCTGCTGGCGGGGGACATCGACCGGGGCGGAGTGTTCGCCCAGCTGTATGGCACCGTCGCCCTGCTCGAGCCCGAGGAGCGGGCCCGCATCAAGGGGCTGGTCATCAACAAATTCCGCGGGGACGTGGAAATCCTCCGCCCCGGCCTGGCCCCGCTGGAGGAAAAGACCGGCGTCCCGGTGGTGGGGGTGGTGCCCTACGTCCAGGTGGAGATCGACGACGAGGACTCCCTGGCCCCCGGCCTGGCCCGCACCGAGGCCCACAAGCCCCTGGACGTGGCGGTCGTCCGGCTGCCCCGCATCTCCAACTTTACCGACTTTGCTCCGCTGGAACAGCACCCTCTGGTGGGGGTGCGGTATGTGACGGGGGCGCGGGCGCTGGGCAGCCCGGACGCGGTCATCCTGCCGGGGACCAAGAGCACCCTGTCCGACCTGCTGTGGCTGCGCGAGAGCGGGCTGGAAGCCGCCATTTTGAAGCTGGCTGCCGCCGGCACGCCGGTGCTGGGCATCTGCGGCGGCTACCAGATGCTGGGCCGCACCATCGCCGACCCCGACGGCGCCGAAGGCGAGGCCGGGGCCGTGATGCGGGGGCTGGGCCTGCTGCCGGCGGACACCGTGTTTCACCCCGAAAAGACCCGCACCCGCGTCACAGGCACGGCCCTGGCCGGTCCCTTTGCCGGGGCCAGACTGGAAGGCTACGAGATCCACATGGGCCGCACCGAGGTGCGCGGCGGGGAACCCTTCTGCCGCCTGGCGGACGGCCGCACCGACGGCTGCGCGGCGGGCCCTGCCTGCGGCACCTACCTGCACGGCCTGTTCGACACCGGCGAGGCCACCGCCCGCCTGGCGGACGCGCTGTGCCGGCGCAAGGGCATCGACCCGGTCAAGGCCGCGCCTTTGTCCCACGCCGCCTTTCAGGAACAGGAATTCGACCGTCTGGCCGCCGCGGTGCGCGGCGCGCTGGACATGGACGCCATTTACCGCATGATGGAGGTTTGATATGGAGCTTGGACTGGTACACCTTTACTGGGGCGAGGGCAAGGGCAAGACCACGGCTGCCATGGGCCTGGCGCTGCGGGCGCTGGGCAACGGCTGCCGTGTGGTGATCGTCCAGTTTTTGAAGGGGGCGGACACCGGCGAAGTGCCCCTGCTGCGCCAGCTGGGGGCCGAGATCTACCGGGGCAAGGCGGGGCAGAAGTTCGTCTTTCAGATGGACGAGGCGGAAAAGGCCGCCGCCCGCGCCGTGCAGAACGCAAACCTCGCCGCCGCCCTGGCCCGCCCGGCCGACCTGCTGATTTTGGATGAGGCGTGCGCCGCCTGGCAGCTGGACATGGTGGACCGGGCGCTGCTGGAACGGGCGGTGCGGGAGCGCCCCGCCGGGCAGGAAGTGGTCCTGACCGGCCGCGCCCCCGCCCCCTGGATGGAGGAGCTGGCCGACTACTCGACCGAGATGCGCTGCTGCCGCCACCCGTACGAAAAGGGCGTCACAGCCCGCAAGGGGGTGGAATTTTGAGCGCTGTTCAGCATCATCTGCCCGGCGACATCGAGCGGACCAGCCTCGCCATCATCGCGCAGGAGCTGGCGGCGCGGGGCGTCACCGTCCCGCCCGAGCAGGAGGCGGTGGTCCGCCGGGTCATCCACGCCACCGCCGATTTTGACTATGCGGAGACCCTCCGCTTTACCCCCGGCGCCGCCGCCAGGGGCGCGGCGGCCCTGGCCGCCGGCGGCGTCATCGTCACCGACACCAACATGGCCCTGGCCGGGGTGAGCAAGCCCGCCCTGGCCAAGCTGGGGGGCGCGGCTTACTGCTACATGGCCGGCCCGGCGGTGGCGGCAGCCGCCAAAGCCGCCGGCACCACCCGCGCGGTGGCCGCCATGCACCATGCGGCGGCAGCCCACCCGGGGGCCGTCTTTGCGGTGGGCAATGCCCCCACCGCCCTGTTTGCCCTCTGCGACGCCATGGAGCAGGGAGACTTCCGCCCCGCCCTCGTCATTGGGGTGCCGGTGGGCTTTGTCAACGTGGTGGAGAGCAAGGAACGGCTGATGGAAGTCTGCCAGCGCCTCGGCGTCCCGGCCATCGCCGCCATGGGCCGCAAGGGTGGCAGCAGTGTCGCCGCCGCCATCTGCAACGCCCTGCTCTACACCGCCGCCGGCCAGCTGGACCCCGCCGCCCGTGGGTGGTGAGCCGGTTCCGGCGGCCCGCAACCGCTGGTTGACAGATTGCCAAGCCCGCTTTCTTCCCTGAAACCGCGCGGTTGTGTACAATATAGCCAGAACACAAACCGGCACGCTGCTGCACGGACAAAGGAGGAACGAACCATGATTTTGGCAGATAAGATCATTGCCCTGCGCAAGAAGGCGGGCTGGTCCCAGGAGGAGCTGGCCCAGCAGCTGAACGTCAGCCGCCAGTCGGTCAGCAAGTGGGAGGGAGCGCAGTCGGTGCCCGACCTGGAGCGCATCCTTCAGATGAGCCACCTGTTCGGGGTCAGCACCGACTATCTTTTGAAAGACGAGCTGGAAGCCCCGGACACTGCCCTCCTGCCCGACAGCGGGGACAGCCCCCTGCGCCGGGTGACGATGGAAGAAGCCTCGGCCTATCTGGACCTGAGCTGGCGCAATGCGCCGTGGCTGGCTTTGGGGGTGGCGCTGTGTATCTTTTCACCCATTGTTCTGTTGATGCTGGGCGGCCTGAGCGAAGCGCCCGGCGCACGCCTGACCGAGAACGCCGCCGGCGGCATCGGGATCGTGATCCTGCTGCTGATGGTGGCCGCGGCGGCGGCAATCTTCATTGCTTGCGACGCAAAAATGGAACCTTTTCACTTTTTGGAAAAGGAACCCTTTGAGACCGAGTACGGCGTGGCCGGGATGGTGCGCCAGCGCCAACAGGACTTCCGCCGGCATTATACCCGGCTGAATACAGTTGGTGTCTGCCTGTGTATTTTGGCGGCGGTGCCCCTGTTTATGGTGCTGGCCGTTTCGCCTGCCGGACAGGAGGAATACAGCCCCTGGTTCCCGGCATCCGTCTGCGCCCTGCTGGCTTTGGTTGGGCTGGGGGTGTTCGCGCTGGTGTATGGCGGGACCCGCTGGGAAGCCATGCAGCGCCTGCTGGAAGAAGGGGACTACACCCGCCGCAACAAGGCCCGCAAACAGGTGGTGGAGGCGGTCAGCCTGATCTACTGGCTGGTCGTGGTGGCCGGATACCTGGCCTACAGCATCCCGACCGGAAACTGGGCCTATTCCTGGCTGGTCTGGCCGGTGGCGGGCATCCTGTACGGGGCGGCTGTCACCGTTCTGGGCCTGGTGCAGGACGCCGCCGGAAAGAACCGGCGGGCCTGAGCGCGAAATCTCAAGCCCATCTCAAGGAAGGCGTGGTATCATAGAAGAAAAGGGAGGCGCGTTTGGAATGGATACACAGGAACAGGCCGGCGGGCGCGGCGTCCTCAGCCGGGACGCCATCAAGTACATCGCCATGTTCACCATGCTGCTCAACCACATCGCCCAGATCTTCATGACGCCGGGGGCTTTCTGGACCGAAGTTTTTACCGACGTGGGGTATTTCACCGCGCCGGTCATGTGCTGGTTTTTGGTGGAAGGGTACGGCTACACCCGCTCGAAAAGGCGGTACGGGCTGCGGCTGGCCGCCTTTGCGGCGCTGTCCGAAGTGCCCTTCTGCCTGGCCTTTACCAAAGGGGCCGTGCTGGACTATTGCGGCATGAACATGATCTTCACCCTGCTGGTCTGCTTTCTGATTTTGGAAGCGGGGGAGAAGATCCGCTCCGGCCTGCTGCGGCGTCTGGCGCAGGCCGGGCTGACTTTGCTCACCGTCATCCTGCCCAGCGATTGGAGTTTGCTGGCGCCGGCTTACACCCTGCTGTTCGCCTGGGCAAAAGGCAGCCGCCGGAAGGCCAGGTGGGCCTTTTTCTGGGCAGTGCTCCTGTTCTGGTGGCTGCTCTGGCTGAGCGGCGCGGGCCGGCCGATCTGGCTCCAGCTGCTGGCCAGCCTGGGCGGCGCGGCGGGCGTGGCCCTGGCCGCCGCGGCCATCCTGTACCTCTACAATGGCCGGCGCGCAGAGCACGGCCAGCGCTTCGCCAAGTGGTTTTTCTACTGGTTCTACCCGGCCCACCTGCTGGCGCTGGGCCTGCTCCGCCTGGCGGTGATGTAAAAAGACGGCAAAAGCCCGGGAACTTCCCGGGCTTTTTGCGCAACCTATAGAAATTTGTAAAATTTTTCCGATAGAGTTGCCATGGAAAAGGATTTGGAGTATACTATCTATAACAGAGCTGCCCGTGGGAATATCCTTTCGGGGGCCAAGGCCGGGCGTCGCAGGATGCCCGGCCTTCCTTATTGTGGAGGAAAGTCATGGATTTGAAAAAGCCTTTGTCGTTCCAACAGCAGGTAGACCGCCTTGTGGAACATGGAATGTATCTGGATTCCAAATCTGATGCAGTGACATTTCTGTCGAGTGTAAACTATTATAGATTTACAGGATATGCGCTGCAGTTCCGTGCAAAGAACGGGCAGGATTACATAGAAGGAACATCTTTTGAACAGGTCAAAGAGATTTACCTTTTTGATGAAGCGTTGCGTGGTATTTTGCGGGATGGACTGGAATGCGTGGAAACGATGCTTCGAGCTCGAATCGCAAACGGCTTTGCCATGGCAAAGTGCATGGAGCCTCCCTATGCTGGTCATTACGATCCGGCAAATTTTTTCAGGCCGGAACTGCATAAGCTCGTCTTGGATTCACTGCAAAAAGAAGAAAAAAGACATCAGGACAGTCTTGTTATCAAGCATCATCAAGATAAATATGACGATAAGATGCCGCTCTGGGTGATGGTTGAGCTGCTCTCGATGTCTTCGCTGTCTACATTATACCGCGCGATGTATAGTTCTGAACAAAATGCGATCGCCGCCTCCTGTGGAAAGACACGGATGGTTTTTGCAAATCATATGCACGTGCTGTCTGTACTGCGGAACAAATGCTGTCATGGGGCCAGATTGTACAATGTAGTATTCCGTCCATCCGTGCAGCTTGGACGGTATTACTTGAAAAATCACCCGGAAGTGCTTGTCGATACCTTGTTTGCAGCTGTTTTAGCGCTCGTTCGTTTTTTGCCTGCACGGGAAGAAAAAGAAAAGTTTTGCGCAGAATTGTGCCTCTGCATAGAAAAATACCGGTCTCACATCGTATTGGAATGTATTGGCTTTCCCCAAAATTACAAACAGCTGTTGAAAAGCGAAGAGAAATATGCCTAAGCAAAAGCCCGGGAATTTCCCGGGCTTTTGCTGTGTTCAGTCTTTTTTTCGGATCTCGAAGGGCAGGCCGTACAAAGTTTCGGTGCGGGCGCACTTAAAACCGTTGTCGCGAAAATCTTTTCGGATGATGATGGAGTTCAGGCAGTCATAGCCCAGTTTACGGTATAGACGTATTGCACCTTCGTTGCGGGCGACGGCCTCGATGTGAAGGAAGTCGGAATAGGACTGGACGATTTCCTCGGCAAGATGCACCGCCGCAGTGCCAATGCCGCGGTTCTGCCAGGAGGGCAGGACAAACAAAGTCTCCAGCCAGTCGGCCGGGCCGCCCCGGCTGCCCAGGTGCAGGAAACCAACACGCTCCTCGTCATGAAGGATGAAAAAGAAAGAGTGCTTTCCTGCGGTCCATGCCTGCAGGTCCTGCAAGGCTTCCTCTTTGGTTTGGTCTGCAAAGCTGTGACAGCGCCAGAAATCCTGGATCAGGGAAACAGCGGCTTCCTGCTCGCCGCTGTAGAGCTGCAAATGGATCATGGAAAACCTCCTTTAGTCAGATAGAAAAGCAAGTCTTTGTAACAAAAAAACGCGCCTGGGTATGAATCTGCCCCGGCACGTTTTGTTGGAGCGGGTAATCGGAATCGAACCGACCTCCACAGCTTGGAAGGCTGTTATACTAGCCGATGTACTATACCCGCACTTATGGCAGATATTATACCATGGACAAAGCCAAAAGTCCAGAGGCAAAATTGCAAAATCCGGCCTTTACACCGGCGGCGCTTTCCGGTAAGATAAGAGGGAAGCAGGCCGAAAGGGGGAAAGGCCATGTCTGCCATCGAAGAAAAAGTCCGCAGGCGGCTGTTCGCCATGCAGGATCAGCAGTACCAGGCGTTCCAGCAGAAACTGCTGCCCAGCCTGCCGCCGGAGGCGGTGATCGGGGTGCGGACGCCGGACCTGCGCCGGTATGCCCGGGAGCTGGCTGGCAGCGGGGAGGCCGCGGCCTTCCTCGCGGCGGCGCCTCACCGGTACTATGAGGAAAACAACCTCCACGCCTTTGTGCTGGAACGGGAGCGGGACTTTTCCGCCGCGCTGGCGGGGACGGAAGCCTTCCTGCCCTACATAGACAACTGGGCCACCTGCGACACCTTCAGCCCGCCGGTGTTCGCCCGGCATACCGCCGAGCTGCTGGAGCCGGTGCGGCGGTGGATCGGGTCGGGGCAGACCTACACCGTCCGCTATGGGCTGGGGATGCTGATGCGCTACTATCTGGACGGCGCGTTCCGGCCCGAGTACCTGGCATGGGCGGGGGCGGTGCGCTCGGAGGAATATTATGTGCGGATGATGGCGGCCTGGTACTTTGCCACCGCGCTGGCCAAACAGCCCCGGGAAACCTGGCCCTGGCTGGCAGAACCCCGCCTCGACCCCTGGGTGCGGGCCAAGGCGGTCCAGAAGGCGCTGGAGAGCCGGCGCATCACGCCGGAGCAGAAACAGGCTCTGCGGGCGCTGCGCGGCACGTTCACAAAAGGTTTATGAGCGGAAGGCCGTTTGCCTGTTTACTTTGGGCGCGTTTTATTGTAAAATAGGCACAATGAGATATTTTGTAGGTGGAGTGAACTGTTATGGGATTGAAATATAACCGTATCCTTCTCAAGATCAGCGGCGAGGCTTTGGGCGGCGAAAAGGGCGCCGGCTTCGACGAGGCCGCCATGGACGCCATCTGCGGCGGCGTGAAAAAGGCGTATGACCTGGGCGTGCAGATCGGCATCGTGGTGGGCGGCGGCAACTTCTGGCGCGGCCGCACCAGCGGCAAGATGGAGCGCACCCTGGCCGACAAGATCGGGATGCTGGCCACCGTCATGAACGCGCTGGCCGTCTCGGACAAGCTGGCCCAGCTGGGGGTGCCCAGCGAGGTGTTCTCCTCCATCGAGATGCCCAAGGTGGCCCCGGTGTTCGACCGCAAGGCGGCCCTGGCCGCCATGGAGGCGGGCAAGGTGGCCGTCTTTGGGGGCGGCACCGGCAACCCCTTCTTTTCCACCGACACCGCCACTGCCCTGCGGGCTGTGGAAGTGTCCGCCGACGTGATGTTCAAGGCCACCATGGTGGACGGCGTCTACGACAAGGACCCCCACAAGTACCCCGACGCCAAAAAGTACGACACCCTCACCTTCTCCAAGGTGCTGGAGGACCAGCTGGCCGTCATGGACGGCACCGCGGCCACCCTCTGCCGCGACAACAAGCTGCCCATCCTGGTGTTTGACCTGGCCGACCCCGACAACATCGCCCGGGCTGTCCAGGGCGAAAATGTGGGTACCCTGGTCTACGAAGGCTGACGGGACGGTATACTACCATTATCACGGTGAAAACTGGGCTGCCCAGCCCGGCAGGATACGATAACGAACAGGAGATAAACGACTATGAGCAGCAATACCAAGGTATTCGAGGACAAGATGAAAAACTCGGTGGAGCATCTGGAGCGGGAGCTTGCCTCCGTCCGCGCAGGCCGGGCCAATCCTGCCGTGCTGGATAAGGTGACGGTGGACTACTACGGCGCGCCCACCCCCATCCAGCAGGTGGCGTCGGTGGCCGTCAGCGAGGCCCGCACCCTGACCATCACCCCCTGGGACCGCAGCCTGCTGCGCCCCATCAGCAAGGCCATCCAGGCCAGCGACGTGGGCATCAACCCCATCGACGACGGCCAGACCATCCGGCTGAACTTCCCCGCGCCCAACGAGGAGCGCCGCCGCCAGCTGGCCAAGGACGTGTCCAAGATGGGCGAGGAGGCCAAGGTGGCCATCCGCAACGTCCGCCGCGAGGCCATGGACAAGGCCAAGGCCATGAAAAAGGCCGGCGAGCTGACCGAGGACAGCCAGAAGACCATGGAAGAAGACGTCCAGAAGATCACCGACAAGTATATCAAGCTGGTGGATAAGGCCGTCGAGGAAAAGCAGAAGGAGATCATGTCGGTCTGATTTAGGGCCGGCAGTTCGCCGCAGACAAACGGGAGGTGCCGTGCGCTGGGAGGTGCGCGGCACTTTTTGCGATACAAAGCGCGCCAGCGCCTGGGAGGAAAGTTATGCCGCAGCATCCTGAAGATTTTGCAAAGGGGCTCTCGGTGGGCATCATCATGGACGGCAACGGCCGCTGGGCCAAAAAGCGGGGCCTGCCCCGCACCGCCGGCCACAAGAAGGGGGCCGAAGTGTTCCAGCAGATCGCCGACTACTGCGACCAGCTGGGGCTGGCGTCGGTGTATTTTTACGCCTTCTCCACCGAAAACTGGAAGCGTCCCGCCGAGGAGGTGGGCGCCATCATGAAACTGCTGGGGGAGTACCTGATCCGCGCCTTTGACTACAAGAGCCGCAACAACAAGATCGTCTTTCTGGGGGACCGCACGGCTCTGGAGCCGCGCTATCAGGAACTGATGAACGAGATCGAGGAGGGGACCGCCGACCGCACCGGCATGGTGCTGAATGTGGCGGTGAACTACGGCGGCCGCCAGGAGATCGTCCGGGCGGCCCAGGCCCTGGCCCGGCAGGCTGCCGCCGGCCAGCTGGACCCCGCCGCCATCGACGAGCGGATGCTGGCCGCTCATCTGTACACCGCCGGCCAGAAGGACCCCGACCTGATCCTGCGCCCCAGCGGGGAAAAGCGTCTGTCCAACTTCATGCTCTGGCAGGCGGCCTACGCCGAGCTGGTGGAGATGGACGTCCTGTGGCCGGACTTTACCCCCGCCGACCTGGACGCCGCCATTGAGGAGTACAACCGGCGCTCCCGCCGGTTCGGCGGCATCTGAGTTTTGCACACCTACAAGGAGAAACCATGAAAACACGAGTGATTACAGCCGTCGTGGGCATCGGCGTCCTGGTGCTGGTCATGCTGACCTTCAACACCCTGCTTTTCAATTTGATCGTGGCGGCGGTGGCCCTGATCGGGATGCACGAGGTGTACGCCGCCCTCGGCTTTGACAAGAAGGACTGGCTGCTCTACGCTGTCCAGGTGCCCTATACCTTACTGGTCATGCTGTCCAGCTACCAGGCGGCGCGGCGGAGCATGATGCCGGTGTCCTTTGCGCTGCTTTTGTTCTACTGCATCTACCTGGTGGTGCGCAACGGCAGCGTCAGCTATCAAAAGGTGAGCGGCCTGGTCTTTTTTTCAGGGATCATCCTGTTCTGCTTTTATTCCCTGATCCACCTGAAGATCCTGCTGCCGGTGTCGGAATACAGCTACGACGCCATTTTCTTCATCCTGCTGGTGCTGTGCTTTGCCTGGGGCGGGGACACCTGCGCCTACTTCGCGGGCCGCGCCTTCGGCAAACATAAGCTGTGCCCCAAGGTCAGCCCCAAAAAGACGGTGGAAGGGGCCGTCGGCGGGGTGCTGGGCACCATGCTGTTCGGCGTCATCATCACGGTGGCGTATTCGGTCATCGCCGACCGCACCGAGGCGTTCACCCAGAGCAACATCGGGGTGTCGATGTACCTCATCATCGCCCTGCTGGGGGTGGTGGCCGCGGTGCTAGGCATCTACGGCGATTTGTTCGCCAGCGTGGTCAAGCGCCAGTGCGGCATCAAGGACTATGGCACCATCTTCCCGGGGCACGGCGGCATCCTGGACCGCTTTGACAGCGTCATGTTCATCGCGCCCTTTGTCTCGATGGTCATCACCGCTGTGTTTTACAGCTGAAAAGGAGGGGCTGCCCTATGGCAAAGAAGATCACCCTGCTGGGGTCTACCGGCTCCATCGGCACCCAGAGCCTGGACGTGGTCCGGGCCGAGGGGTTTGAGATATTCGGCCTGTCGGCCCACAGCCATGTGGACCTGCTGCTTGCGCAGATCGAAGAATTCCATCCCCGCGCCGTCTGCGTCACTGACCCGGCGGCCGCCCAAAAGCTGGACGCCGCCCTGGCCGGCCGGGCCGGCGCGCCGCTGCTGCTGCGCGGCCCCGAGGGCCTGCGGGAGCTGGCCGCCATGCAGGGGCCGGACGTGGTGCTGAACAGCGTGGTGGGCATTGCCGGACTGGGGGCCTCCCTGGCCGCCATCGAGAGCGGCCACGACCTGGCCCTGGCCAACAAGGAGAGCCTTGTCACCGGCGGGCACCTGGTCACCCAGGCGGTGGAACAGCATGGCGTCAAGCTGCTGCCGGTGGACAGCGAGCACTCGGCCATCTTCCAGTGCCTGCAGGACGCCGAGAGCGCCAAATCCCTGACCAAGATCCTGCTCACCGCCTCAGGCGGGCCCTTCTTCGGGATGAAAGCCGGCGAGCTGAAAGACAAAAAGAAAGAGGACGCCCTCCGCCACCCCAACTGGAACATGGGCGCCAAGATCACCATCGACAGCGCCACCCTGATGAACAAGGGCCTGGAGCTGATCGAAGCGGTGTGGCTGTTCGGCCTGCCGCCGGAAAAGATCCAGATCGTGGTCCAGCGGCAGAGCATTATCCACTCGGCGGTGCAGTTCAGCGACCATTCCATCCTGGCCCAGATGGGGGTGCCGGATATGCGCATCCCCATCCAGTACGCCCTGACCTGGCCCCGGCGGGGCGGGCCGGCGGCCCCCGAGCTGGACTTTGCCGCCCTCAAGGTGCTGACCTTCGACGTGGCCGACGAGGAGACCTTCCGCTGCCTGGCCGCCTGCAAAAAGGCCATTGCCAAGGGGGGCCTGGGCCCCTGCGCCGCCAACGGCGCCAACGAGGAGGCGGTCAAACTGTTCCTGCAGGATAAGATCGGCTTTTTGGATATCGGCCGCCTGGTGGAGGCCGTGGTGGACAGCGACAGCTTCGGCGGCAGCTACACCCTGCCCGACGTCTACGAGTGCGACCGGATGGCCCGGGCCTTTGTCCACGCACATTTGTGATCCTCCTCCCCGCCGGGCCGTTCTGGCTGCGCGGCGGCGAGAGCAGAAAGGGAAAGTATGACCATCATCATCACCATTCTGGCGTCGCTGCTGGTGTTCGGCGCCGTGATCGCGATCCACGAGTTTGGGCACTTTGCAGCGGCCAAACTCTCAGGCATCCAGGTGAACGAATTTTCCATCGGGATGGGGCCCGCCCTCTGGAAAAAGATCGCAGGGGGCACCCAGTACACCCTCCGGCTGCTGCCGGTGGGCGGCTATGTGGCCATGGAAGGGGAGGGCAGCCCCGAGTCCAACCAGGCCGGGCGGGACCGGGACGGCCGGGACGAACCGCCCGCCGGGGAAAACCCCATCCCGCCGGAACAGCGCACCGGCATCCCCTTCCCCGAGGCGGCGGTCTGGAAACGGGCCATCGTCATGGCGGCCGGCCCCCTCATGAATTTTGTGCTGGGCTTTGTGGTGCTGCTGGGGCTGACCGCCTTCCGGGCAGAGCCCATCGCCAGCCGGATCATCTATGAGGTGGAGGAAGGCTCCCTCGCCGCCCAGACCGGCCTCGAGGCCGGGGACGAGATCGTGGCCGTCAACGGCCGGCGATGCTTTGTGACCAACGATATCCTGTATGAGCTGGCCCGCACCCGGGACACCCAGGCCGACTTCGCCGTCCGGCGGGACGGCAAGCTCGTCGAGCTGCCGGCCGTCCGGTTCGACAGCTACACCGATGAAAACGGCAGCACCCGGATGGACATCGGCTTTACCGTCTATGCCCTGGCCAAGACCCCCGCCAACGTCCTGAAGGAGAGCGTGAACAGCGAGCTGTACTACAGCCGCATCATCTTCACCTCCGTGGCCGACCTGCTGCGGGGCCGGGAGAGCATCAACAACCTGTCGGGCCCGGTGGGCATCGTCTCGGCCATCAGCCAGGCGGCCAGCTATGGCCTGACCGACGTGCTGGAAATGCTGGTGCTGATCACCGTCAACCTGGGGGTATTCAACCTGCTGCCCATCCCGGCGCTGGACGGCGGCCGGCTGGTGTTCCTGGCAGTGGAGGCGGTGATCCGCCGCCCGGTGTCCGAGCGCGTGCAGGAAAATTTGACCCTGGCGACCTTCATCCTGCTGTTCGGGCTGATGATCTTCGCCACCTACAACGACGTGATCCGCCTGTTTACAGGCGCGTTATGATCCCAAACGGAGGTGTCCCCATGCGCGTGCGCAAGCGTGAAGTAAAAATCGGCAATGTCACCATCGGCGGGTCCAACCCCATCGCGGTCCAGACCATGCTCAACGTCCCGGTGGAGGACATCGAGGGCAACGTGGCCCAGGCCAGGCGGTGCGAGGCCGCCGGCTGTCAGATCCTGCGTGTGACCTGCCCCACCCCCGCCGACGCCAAGTGCGTCGAGGCGGTGAAAAAGGCAGTGAATATACCCATTGTAGCAGACATCCACTTTGATTACCGTGCGGCATTGGCCTGCGCGGCGGCCGGGGTGGATAAGATCCGCATCAACCCCGGCAACATCGGCAGCGACGACCGCGTCAAGGAAGTGGTGCGGGCCTGCCAGGCTGGGCACATCCCCATCCGCATCGGGGTCAACGGCGGCAGCCTGGAAAAGCACATCCTGGCCAAGTACGGCGCGCCGGTGCCCGAGGCCATGGTGGAAAGCGCCCTGTACCATGTCCGCCTGCTGGAAAAGTTCGACTTTACCGACATCGTCATCTCCATCAAGAGCTCCAACGTGCCCCGGATGATGGAGGCTTACCGCCAGCTGTCGGCCGTCACCGACTATCCCCTCCATGTGGGCGTCACCGAGGCGGGCACCTACCAGATGGGCCTGCTCAAGTCGGGCATGGGCATCGGCGGGCTGCTGCTGGAAGGCATCGGGGACACCATCCGGGTGTCCCTGGCCGCCGACCCCGAAAAGGAAGTGGAGGCCGGGTTCAACATCCTGCGGGCGGTGGGCTTCCCGGTGGCGGGGCCCGAGGTCATCACCTGCCCCACCTGCGGGCGCACCCAGTACCCCTGCACCGAGATCGCCAACGAGGTGGAACGCCGGCTGCAGGGCTATAAGAAATCCATCAAGGTGGCGGTGATGGGGTGTGTGGTCAACGGCCCCGGCGAAGCCCGGGAGGCCGACATCGGCATCGCCGGCGGCAAGGGGGAGGCTGTCCTCTTTGTCCATGGCCAGCCGGTGCGCAAACTGACCGGCGACAACATCCTGGACCAGTTCATGGAGGAGATCTACAAATTATGATACAGCACACCATCCGGCAGGCGACCCAGGCGGATCTGGACTGCCTGCTGCCCCTGTACCGGGCGGCGGCGGCCCGGCCCGACTGCCCCTGGGATGAAACATACCCCGACGCAGCCACCCTGCAGGCGGACCTGGCAGAAGGCCGGCTGTTCTGCGCCAAGGACCCGGAGGGCCGGGTGATGGGGGCCTATGCCCTCACCTTTAGGGACGAGGGCACAGAGGCCCAGACCTTCTGGGACCGCCGTCTGGAACCCGCCGGGGAAGTGGTGCGGCTGCTGGTGGCCGCATCCTGTGAAAACCAGGGGCTGGGCGGCCGGCTGCTGGCCGACGCCGTGGCCCGCCTGGCCCGTAGGGGCTGCCGGAGCTGCCGCATCCTGGTGGCCCACGATAACCACCGGGCCCTGCGGGCCTATGCCGGGCAGGGCTTTGCCCGGGTGGGCAGCGCCCGCCTCTACGACATAGACTTTGCATGCTTTGAAAAAGCACTGGAAGGAGAAACGATTTGAAACCACTGGTATCCCAGCTGTGGCCCCAGTTCATGGCCGACCCGGACTTTGCCGCCTGTTTCGGCAAGGTGGTGGTGGAACACGCCCTGATGCTGCGGGCCCGGCAGAAGGTGATCTTTACCCTGCAGAGTGCCGCGCCGCTGGACAAGGGCCTGTGTGCGCGGCTTTTGGCGTCCCTGCAGCCCGATTATGAGGGCTACCAGCTCTCCATTGAGAACCACTACCCCTATGCCGCCCTGAACGAGGAGGCCCTGCTGGGCATCTTTGAGGAGATGAAAGGGGACGGCGTGCCCATCAACGGCTTTCTCGACCGGTGCACGCTGTCCATCGAGGACCGGCAGATCACGGTGGGGGCCCGCAACGGCACCGGCTTTTTGCAGGACCTGAAATTTGAGGACCTGCTGGCCGACCGCATCGAGGCCCACACCGGACAGCGCCCGGCGGTGCGTCTCGTCTCGGCCTCGGGCGAGGCCGAGCGCCGGGAGCTGGAAAAGAAACTGGAAGAAAAGGCCGCCCCGCCGGTGGTGCAGTTCGAGGCCAGGCGCACCGCGCCTGCCCTGCAGGTGGAGGGGCTGGACCTGACCGACAAGCCGGTCCAGATCTTCCACGGCAAGATGTTCAAGCCCAAGGACCTGACCCCCCTCAAAGACCTGGGGGGCGAGGGCGGCAAGTGCATGATCTGGGGCGACGTTTTTGCCACCGAGGTCAAGGGCAATTTCCGCAAGATCTATTCCGTCTCCATCACCGACTATACCGGCTCCATCAACCTGAAGATCCGCGCCCAGGAAGGGGAGGACTGCTCCAAGTGGGAGGGGCTGAAAAACGGCGCCACCCTGCTGGTGCGGGGCGACTGCGCCTACGACAAGTACGAGCACGACTACATCATTTACCCCTACGACGTGCTGATCGTGGAGCGCCGCCGCCGGGAGGACCACGCCCCCGAAAAGCGGGTGGAACTGCACCTGCACACCAAGCTCTCTGCGCTGGACGGCTTCTGTGACCCCGGCGGCATCGTCCGGCTGGCCCACAAGATGGGGCACCCCGCCATCGCCATCACCGACCACGGCGTCTGCCAGGGTTACCCCGAGGCCATGCTGGCCGCCGACGACATCCACAAGAAGGACCCCGCCTTCAAGCTGATCTACGGCTGCGAGGCCTACTTTGTGGACGACATGGTCCCCTGCGTCTACGGCGTGCAGGATCAGCCCCTGCAGGGGGAGTTCTGCGTCTTTGACACCGAGACCACCGGCCTTGACCCCGGCTGCGAGTACCTGACCGAGATCGGCGCGGTGCTGGTGCGGGACGGCCAGGTGGTGGACGAGTTCGACACCTTCGTCAAGCCCCCCAAGCCCATCACCCCCAAGATCACCGAGCTGACCGGCATCACCAACGAGATGGTGGCCGACGCCCCCACGGAAGGGGAGGCCCTGCAGGCGTTTCTGGACTTTGCCGGGGGCCGGGTGCTGGTGGCCCACAACGCCAACGGCTTCGACATCCGCTTTCTGCGGGCGGCGGCGGGGCGCAGCGGCATCAAGTTTGAGCCCACCTACATCGACACCCTGACCATGGCCCAGACCATGTACCCCGGCCTGCACAACTATAAGCAGGGCACCATCAACAAGCACCTGGAACTGCCCCCCTACGAGGCCCACCGCGCCTGCGAGGACGCCGGGGCTCTGGGCCGCATCTTCTGCGTCATGCTCCGCGACCTGGAGGAAAAGCAGATCACCGACATCAGCGGCATCAACACCGGCCTTGGCGGCAACCGGGAGGTGCTGCGCAAAAAATACTACCACATCATCCTGCTGGTCAAGAACCAGGCGGGGCTGAAAAACCTGTACAAGATCGTCAGCAAGGCCCATCTGGACTACTTTTTCAAAAAGCCGCGGGTGCCCCGCAGCCTGCTGAACCAGTACCGCGAAGGGCTCATCATCACCTCGGCCTGCGAGGCCGGCGAGCTGTACCGCGCCGTGGTGGAGGGCCGCCCCTACGAGGAGCTGAAAAAGATCGCCGCCTATTACGACCTGCTGGAAGTGCAGCCTTTGGGCAACAACGAATACATGGTCCGGGAGGGCCGTGTGGACAGCATCGAGCGGGTCAAAGACTTCAACCGCACCATCATCCGGCTGGGGGAGGACCTGCACAAGCCGGTGATCGCCACCGGCGACGTCCATTTCCAGGAGCCGGAGGACGCGGTCTACCGCTCGGTGATGCAGGCGGCCGGCGGCTACAAGGACGCCGACCACCAGCCGCCCCTCTACTACCGCACCACCGAGGATATGCTGGCCCAGTTCGACTACCTGCCCCCCGAAAAAGCCCGGGAGATCGTCATCACCAACCCCAACAAGGTGGCGGCCATGATCGACAACAACGTCCGGGCCATCCCGCGGGGCACCTACCCCCCCAGCATCGAGGGGGCGGAGCAGCAGCTGCGGGACGCCACCTGGAAGCGCGCCAAAGAGGACTACGGCGACCCCCTGCCCGACCTGGTGCGGGAGCGGCTGCAAAAGGAGCTGGACTCCATCTGCGGCCACGGGTACGCGGTGCTGTACGTCATCGCGGTCAAGCTGGTGGCCTTTTCCAACGCGGGCGGCTACCAGGTGGGCAGCCGCGGCTCGGTCGGTTCGTCGGCAGTGGCTCACTTCTCGGGCATCTCGGAGGTGAACAGCCTGCCGCCCCACTACCGCTGCCCCAAGTGCAAGCACAGCGAGTTCATCACCGACGGCAGCGTGGAGGACGGCTTTGACCTGCCCGACAAGAACTGCCCCGTCTGCGGCACTCCCATGCTGGTGGATGGTCACGACATCCCCTTTGAGACCTTCCTGGGTTTTTACGGCGACAAGGAGCCGGATATCGACCTGAACTTCTCGGGCGAATACCAGAGCAACGTCCACCGCTACACCGAGGAACTGTTCGGCAAGGAGAACGTCTTTAAGGCGGGCACCGTCTCGGGCATCCAGGACAAGACCGCCTACGGCTACGTCAAGCGCTACCTGGAGGAGCGGGGCAAAACGGTCAACCACGCCGAGGAGAACCGGCTCACCCTGGGCTGCACCGGCGTCAAGCGCACCACCGGCCAGCACCCCGGCGGCATGGTGGTCGTGCCCGATACCAGCGAAATCTACGATTTCTGCCCCATCCAGCACCCCGCCGACGACGTGGCCGGCGGCCTGCTGACCACCCACTTTGAATTCAAGTACCTCCACGACACCCTGCTCAAGCTGGACGAGCTGGGCCACGATATGCCCACCTTCTACAAATACTTTGAGGAGTATACCGGCATCCCGGTGGACAGCATCCCTATGAACGACCCCAGGGTCTACAGCCTGCTGACCAGCCCGGCCGAGCTGGGCGTCACCCCCGAGCAGATCGACAGCCAGACCGGCACCTTCGGCATCCCCGAGATGGGCACGAACTTTGTCCGCCAGATGCTGGTGGAAGCCCGGCCCAAGAACTTCTCGGAGCTGATCCAGATCTCGGGCCTGTCCCACGGCACCGACGTGTGGACCAACAACGCCGACGAGCTGATCCGCAGCGGCACCTGCACCATCGCGGAGGTCATCGGCTGCCGCGACAGCATCATGCTGTACCTGATCCGCAAGGGCCTTGAGCCCAAGATGGCCTTCGACATCATGGAGGCGGTCCGCAAGGGCAAGGTGGCGAAGGGCGGCTTCCAGCCTGGCTGGGAGGAGGCCATGCGGGAACACGACGTCCCCGACTGGTACATCGAGTCCTGCCGCAAGATCAAGTATATGTTCCCCAAAGCCCACGCGGTGGCCTATCTGATGAGCGCCATCCGCCTGATGTGGTATAAACTGTATTACCCGCAGGCATTTTATGCGGTGTATTTTACAGTCCGTGGAGACGACATCGACTACGAAGCCGCCGTAGGCGGCCCCGACGTGGCCCGCGCCCACATGAACGAGGTGGCCCGCCGCCTGAAAGAGGAAAAGAACGCCAAGGACGAGGACCTGCTGGTCTCTCTGCAGCTGGTGAACGAGATGCTGGTGCGCGGGTACGAGTTCCTGCCCATCCAGCTGGGCAAGAGCCGCGGCGTGAAGTATGTGCTGGAGGACGGCAAGGTCCGCCTGCCCTTCGCGGCCCTCAAGGGCCTGGGCGAGAGCGCGGCGCTGGCGCTGGAAAATGTGACCATCCACGGCGAGGAATACCTCTCGGTGGAGGAATTGCAGCAGGCCGCCGGCGTCTCGAGCGCGGTCGTTGACCGGCTGCGCCAGGTGGGCGCCCTGGGCGACCTGCCCGAGAGCAGCCAGGTGTCCTTCTTCTGAGCGCCCGGACCATCCAAGCAAAAACCTGCCCCCTCGGCTCCGTTTAGCCGCAGGGGCAGGTTTTTATTGCTTGTGTGGCATAATCGTGGTATAATAAGACCATAAAGGAGGTGCGCAGAATGCCGCAGATCATACCGATCCGAGACCTGAAAAACACCAACGTCATCTCGCAGCGTTGCCATGACAGCCAGGAACCGATCTATATTACCAAAAATGGATATGGAGATATGGTCATCATGAGCATGGAGACCTACGAGCGGCAGTGCGCCCTGGCGGATGTTTTTGCCAAGCTGGGCGCTGCCGAAGCGCAGATCCAGGCCGGCCAGGGCCGCCCCCTGGCAGAACTGTTGGACGAGACACGGAACGCCTATGGGATATGAAGTGATCGTGACCCCGTATGCCGAGCAGGACTATGGAGAAATCGTGCACTATCTGGGAGACGTTTTGCATTCCCGCCAGGCAGTCGCGTCCTTTGTCGGGCGCCTGGACGAATGTCTGCGCCACTTGCAGGAAACGCCGGAAATGTACGAATTCTCCCAGGAGCCTCTGCTGCGGGCCAGAGGGTACCGCAAATTTCTGATCGGGAATTATGTTGCCCTCTATTTGATCGATGCGAAAAACCAAAAAGTGTGGATCGCGCGCATTTTCCACGGTTCACAGGATTATCAAAAGTATCTTTGAGAGAGAAAAACCTGCCCCTTCGGCTTCTGGCTGAAGGGGCAGGTTTTTTGATGTAGTTTCAGTTTAAGGGGTTACTGGTTGTCCAGCCAGTCGGCCATCTTGTTGACGGCGTTCTTGCCGCCCGAGACAAAGAGGATGTCGCCGTTCTGGAAAACGGTATTGGGGCCGACCGACTCGTTCACCTTGCCGGCGTTCTCGATGGCGATGATGTTCAGGCCGAACTGGCCGCGCAGGTTGACGTCCACGACCGTCTTGCCGATCATCTTGGCGGGGACCGCCAGCTTGGAAATGCTGACCTGCTCGCTCAGCTGGACAAAGTCCAGCATACCGGTGGTCTCCAGCCGGTGGGCCAGCCGGATGGCCATGTCGTGCTCGGGGTAGACCACCTGGGCGCCCAGCTTGCGCAGGACCTGGCCCTGCTCCTCGCTGGCGGCCTTGGCAATGACGGTGGGGATGCCCATGCTGACCAGATGCAGGGTGGTCAGGATGGAGACGTCCATCTTCTCGCCGATGCAGACCACGGCGACGTCGCAGTTCTGGATGCCGGTCTCCTCCAGGGTCTTTTTGTCCAGGGCCTTGACCACATAGGCGGCCTCGGTGTAGTCCCGCAGGGCGCGGACCTTCTCCTCGTCCTGGTCCAGGACCACCAGGTCCTCGCCGGCCTCGGCCAGCTCGATGGCCAGCGCCATGCCGAAACGGCCCAGGCCCACGATGCCGTAGGAACCCTTTGCTTTCTTTGCTTTACCAAACATTTTGTTTCCTCCTGTCAACCGATGGCGATGTTGCCTTCGGGGTAGCTGACGCGCTCGCCCTTGTCGAAATACCAGACCGAGGCGATGGTCAGCGGGCCAAGGCGGCCGATGTACATGATAAGGATGGACACCAGCTTGGCGGGTACGCCCAGCGTGGTGGTGATGCCGGTGGAAAGGCCCACCGTGCCAAAGGCGCTGGTGATCTCGAACAGGGCGTCCACCAGCCGCAGCTGGGGCTCAAAGACCAGCAGCAGCCAGGTGCCGGTCAGCACCACGCTGACGGCGATCAGGGTGATGACCGCCGCCTTGCGGAAAGCGCCGGAGGGGATGGAGTAGCGGAAGGCTTTTTCGCCCCGGTTGGTGGCGGCGGACTTGATGCCCTGCAGCAGGACGAAGAAGGTGCTGGTCTTGATGCCGCCGCCGGTCGATCCGGGCGAAGCGCCGATGAACATCAGCACGATCAGCACCAGCAGGCCGGCGCTGTTGAACTCGCCCAGGGGGTAGGTGGAAAAGCCGGCGGTACGGGCCGATACGCTGTGGAAGAAGGCGCCCAGCCAGGTGATGTTCTCGGTCAGCTTGAGCAGGATGGCGCCCACCACGATCAGCACGGCGCTGACGCTGATGACCACCTTGGTGTGCATCGAGAACTTCTTCCAGCGGAAGCGGTGGTTCAGCACGTCCCGGATGACCAAAAAGCCGATGCCGCCAAAGATAATGAGCCCGCAGGTGATGAGGTTCAGGGGGACGTTGTCCCGGTAGGGGATCAGGTTCTGGTAGTTGCCCAGGATGTCGAAGCCCGAGTTGTTGAAGGCTGCCACCGAGTGGAAAATACTGATCCACAGCGCCTGCAGGGGCGGGTAATCCTGCACGAACACCAGGAAGCTGAGCGCCGCGCCCACGCCCTCAAAGCAGAGGGTCATCAGGAAGATGCTTTTTAGAAAGCGCAGGATGCCCTGGGCCGAATCCAGGTTCAGGGCTTCCTGCAGGACGCTGCGCTCCTTCAGGTTGATCTTGCGGCCCATGGCCAGGATGATGCCCGCGCCCACCGAGGTGACGCCCAGGCCGCCCACCTGGATGAGGGCCGCCAGGATCAGCTGCCCTACAAAGGTGAAGGTGTCGCCTGCATCCGTCGCGATCAGGCCGGTGACGCAGACCGCGCTGGTGGAGGTGTACAGGGTGTCGATGTAGGCCACGTCCACGCCTTCCTGTACGCTGAAAGGCATGATGAGCAGCACCGACCCCAGCAGGATCACCAGCGCAAAGCCCAGGGCAATGACCCGCACCGGCGACTGCTTTTTGATGAACTCAAACATAAAATCTCCTTGCTTGCCGCTGCGGCCCGCCGGGGCAGGCCGCGCCATTTAAGACTGGGGACCGTCCGGGCAGGACGTTTTGTTCAAAAAACTGACTTGCCCGGACACCCCATAGTATAGCAGGAAATAACCAAAAGGGAAGGGGCTTTCTTGGCTTTTTGGATAGATTTGGCTGAAATTTTTTCTGTTTCCACATCGCCGCTTTAGAAAACGGGCCTGCGCCCCAGCCCAAAAGGGGGGAACACAGGCCCGTTGTTGCATT
>ERZ1643251.2023-NODE-2023-length-21475-cov-4.669655_pt1 | contig 21475 bp, 18 predicted proteins | sample MGYA00579261_ERZ1643251 | MGnify/ENA primary metagenome ERZ1643251 (study PRJEB29033, sample SAMEA4952267) | chicken gut metagenome | biome: Broiler Chicken; feature: Gastrointestinal Tract; material: Caecum | place: Ireland | collected 2018 | study: Broiler... | reverse complement strand
AGAGGCATGGGAATGTAAGGATTTTACCCTACCGCCGCAGGATTGAGAAGCTGGGGGAGGAAAATGCTTTTTCCAGAAAAATGTGGTATATGGGCCGTATCCCTTTGAGCGCGAAGGCTCAGGAAAGACTTTGTGGATTGGTACTGGAAAAGCTACGCACGGAATACGGAACGCCGAAAAAGGTGCTGGCTTTGGATCTGGACAATACGCTGTGGGGCGGTCTTGCAGGGGAAGCGGAGCATACGCCGGTGGTCTTGTCGGATGACCGCCGGGGGCTTGCCTACAAAAATCTTCAGCGGGTAATTCTCCAGATGCAGAGGCAGGGAGTTCTGCTTGCCATTATTTCAAAAAATAATGAGGAGGACGCTCTGCATATTTTGGAAAATCATCCACATATGGTGCTCCGACCGGAGTGCTTTGCCGCAATTAGAATTAACTGGAAGCCCAAAAATGAGAATTTACTGGAAATTGCGGAAGAATTAAATCTGGGTACGGACTCCTTTGTATTTTGGGATGATTCCGTTCAGGAGCGTCAGCTGATCAAAGAAACGATTCCCCAAGCGGCGGTTCCAGATTTTCCTGAAAATCCGGAGCTGCTGGCGGAGGCCATGGGAGACATTTACCGGAAATATTTTGACAAACCTGTACTGACGGGGGAGGATTTGCAAAAAACAAGGCAGTATGCCCAGAATGCCAAGCGCAGTCGGCTGCGTGAAACCGCATCAAGCTTTGATGAGTTCCTAAAGCAGCTTCAGATTGTGCTGCACAGAGAGGATCCTGCAGAAAATCAGGAGCGATTGGGACAGCTTTTGAATAAGACCAACCAGTTTAACCTGACTTCCAACAGATTTACTCCCCAGCAGCTTTCGCAGATGTTAAAAAGCAACCAAAAACGAATTTATTTGTACCGTGTAACTGACCGGTTCGGGGACAACGGGCTGACGGCGGCGGCTATTGCGGATATTTCCCGGAAAACGCCTGTGATTACGGATTTTGTCATGAGCTGCCGGATTATGGGGAGAAATATAGAGTACGCCATAATCGAGGACATTGAAAGGGATCTGAAAGACCAGGGTTTCTCAAGCCTGCAGGGAATTTATGCCCCTACTGCCAAAAACAAGCCTGTGGCGGAGCTTTATGATAGACTGGGCTACGGACTGGCCGCAGAAGAGCAGGGGCGGCTTATTTATGAAACAACATTGCCTTCCCGGGCAAAAAGGGTGTATTATGTGAAAAAGGAAGGAATGGACACATGAAGGAACAGATTATTTCATTGGTAGAGGAAATATTAAAGGTGTCCCCGGGCGCCATTACGGAAAATACAAAAATGGAGGATGTGGAACAGTGGGACTCCCTGTCCCATGTCCTGATTATCGGGGAGCTGGAGGATAGACTTGGAATCTCCATTCCCTTGGAGGAAGCCGTTGAGATTACAAGTATGCAGGAGCTTCTGGAAAAAGCGGGCTGTGTATAAGGAGGCAGGGAAGGTAAATGAGCGTTACACTGCGTCCCATAGAGGAAGGGGACCTGGAAAAAATCATGAGATGGCGCATGGATGAGGAAATAACCCGATTTATGAATACCAACCCGAAGCTAACCTTAGAGGGGCAGAAGCGTTGGCTTTCATCCATCCGGGCCAATGTGGATGTGAGGTACTGGCTTATACTGGTGGATCAGACTCCGGCGGGAGTCATCAATCTTACCGGGCTGAAAAATCCCCAGGGTAACCTGGGCTGGGCCTACTATATGGGCGAGAAGAAGCTCCGCAGCCTGAAAACAGCCTTGTCCCTGGAGATGAGCATGTATGATTATGCCTTTGACCGTCTTGGGAAAAACGCGGTGTATTCCGATGTTTTCACGCTGAACCAGGGTGTGATCAGGCTTCATCAAATCTGCGGCTGCGAAATCGTGGAGGAAAAAAAAGGACATATCCTGAAGGAGGGCGTTTCCTTTGATGTCACCTTTCTTCGGATGACAGCCCTGCGTTGGAGAGAGATCCGAAAGAACAAAAAATATGAAAAAATAGAGTTTGAAACGGGAGGGATGCTGCATGAATAAGGAGATTAAAATCGGAGACCGCATCATCGGAGAAAAATCCCCGGCGTTTATTATAGCGGAAATGTCTGCAAATCATCTCATGAATTTCGACCGGGCTGCAGCTATCATAAAAGCGGCGAAGGATGCGGGGGCGGACGCCATAAAGCTCCAGACCTATACGCCGGATACCATCACCCTCAACAGCGACGCCCCCTGGTTTCAGATCACCCAGGGTACCATATGGGATGGGACAACTTTGCATAAGCTGTATGAAACGGCGTATACACCCTGGGAGTGGCAGCCAAAGCTCAAGAAGATAGCGGAAGATATGGGACTTGTGTTTTTTTCGTCTCCCTTTGACCTTTCCAGTGTGGATTTTCTTGAAGAGCTGGATGTGCCCGCGTACAAGGTGGCCAGCTTTGAGATCACAGATATCCCTTTTATCAAGAAGATAGCGCTCACAAAAAAGCCGGTGATTATCTCCACGGGAATCGCTTATCTTGCGGATATCGAACTGGCTTTGCAGACTTTGAAGGAAGCAGGAAACGAAAACGTTATTCTTCTAAAATGTACTTCCGCATATCCCGCGCCCTATGAGGATATCAACCTGAAGACAATTCCTTCCATGATGGAGGTTTTTGACTGTCTGGTGGGTCTGTCGGATCATACCATGGGAAACGCCGTGGCGGGAGCGGGAGTAGCTCTGGGAGCTAAAGTGGTGGAGAAGCACCTGACTTTGAGGAGAGACGATGGAGGAGCGGACGCCGCATTTTCCATGGAACCGGAGGAATTCCGGGAAATGGTGGAAAATATCAGGCTGATCGAAAAAGCGATGGGAAAAGTGACTTATGAGCTGACGGACAAGCAGAAGAAGAGCAGGGAGCATTCCCGCTCGCTGTTTGTTGCAGAGGATATGAAGGCAGGAGATGTGTTTACAGAAAAGAATTTACGGTCAGTAAGACCTTCCTGCGGCCTGCACACGCAATATTATGAAGAAATATTGGGAAAAAGGATTACCCGTGACGCTTGTCTGGGAACTCCAATGAGCTGGGATTTGGTGGACTTTTCATGATAAATAGGAGCTATGTATTTCGGGCGGACGGCAATGCCCACATCGGGAGCGGACATTTGATGAGAAGTCTCACCATAGCGGAAGCACTGGCGGATACACAGGAAAACAGTAAGAATATTATGTTTTTGTGCGCAGATAAGAAGTCCGCAGAGCTGGTGGAAAAGCGGGGCTTTCCCGTGAGGGTGCTGCATACGGACTACCGGCATATGGAGTCGGAGCTTTTTGGCTGGAGACAAATGTTCTCCCCCGGGGATGCGGACAACGGCGGGTGTGCCGGAAGAGTGATTCTTGTGGACAGTTATTATATGACGGAGGACTATCTGAGAGAGCTGACCTCCTTTGGCAGGATTCTTGTGTTGGACGATCTGCAGCAGAAGGCATTTCCGGCGGACGCAGTGGTGAATTATAATGCCTTTGCGGATCCGGAACGCTACCAGGCTCTGTATAGGAGCTCACATACGAAGCTGTATCTGGGCAGCGATTATGTGCCGCTGCGCCCACAGTTCAGTCGAAGAGAACCTTTCAAAGAGCGCATACGTGATATGCGCTCCCAGTCAGAGAAAGTGCGCAGGGTGCTCATCACCACGGGCGGCGGGGACAGCTGTAATTATGCGCTGGCAATACTGGAGCGCATTTACAGAGAAAATGTTTGGTATCACATAACAGCGGGCAGGTTTTCTCCTCATTTGGAAAAGCTTAAACAGCTGGAAAAGCAAAGGCCGGGGGTCACCATTCATCATGACGTCGCGGATATGGCGTCGCTTATGAGGGAATGTGACCTGGCGGTAACTGCCGGAGGGACTACGGTTTATGAGCTCTGCGCCCTTGGAATGTGCTTTATCTGTTTTTCCTATGCGGAAAATCAGGAAGCGCTGACAGAGTATGTGGGAAAACACGGGATCGGCGCGGATGCCGGAGCCGCCCACAGAGATGGGGAGAGGGTCATGGAAAGGATAGAGGAATGGTTTGATCTTTTGTGCAGGGATGTGAGGACAAGGGAAGCGTATGCCCATAACGCTCGCCTCCTTACGGATGGAAGGGGGGCCCTGAGGCTGGCACGAATTCTGGAGGAAATATGAAGAAACGCGCATTGACTGTGAAAATTTCATATGGAGCTCTGGCGCTGATATTGTTTGCAGCTCTCTTTTATTTTACTTATTCTGCCAGGGAAAACAGACAAGAAAAGGAAACGGTGCGGGTTGTGGTTTTAGGGGACAGCATTATGGGAATTGTCAGGGACGAAACTTCCGTAACCCGTAAGTTGGAGGAATACCTGGGCGAGCCGGTATTTAACGGCGCTCTGGGGGGAACCTGCATGAGCCGCATGGATGAGGAAAAGCGCATTGGCTATACCAAGGACGCGCTTTCCATGACAGGGCTTTCCAAAGCCATAGAAGCCGGGGATTTTGGAGTGCAGCAAACTGTCAGGATAAGAGAAAGCGCAACGGAATATTTTGCGGATACCATTGACGAAATGGAACGAATCGACTTTGAGAGCGTGGAAATACTTTTCATAGGACATGGGCTGAATGATTACCATGGAGGCGCCAGACTTTACAACGACGAGGATCCCTACGATGAGTACACCTTTACAGGGGCTCTGAGAAGCAGCGTGACCAATATACAAAAGGCTTATCCTCATATACGGATTATTCTTGTGACGCCCACCTACAGCTGGTATACGGTACAGGGGCTCACCTGTGAGGAGCTGGACGCAGGGTACGGGATTCTGGAGGACTTTGTGGAGGCGGAAAAGCAGGTGGCCGCAGAACTGGGGGTGGAGATAATCGATTTGTACCATGATTTTTATCCTCACAGGAGCTGGGAAGACATGGAGCTTTATACCACGGATGGACTGCATCCCAATGAGGCGGGACGGGAAATGATTGCTAAAAAATTGGCAGAGTATCTGAAAGCCAACAGCTCAGCTTAAGCTGTCCGCCTGGTAAAATTTCACCGAAGGGCTGTTTCCCAAAAGTCTTCAAAGGGTACTTTGAATTATTTATGCCGCAAAAGGCGGTATATTGGAAAGGAAGGCTGTGCTATGTCAACTCCCGCCAAAATGCTGGAAGCTGTAAAAAAGAAAATCAAGAGGGAATGGAAAACCGCCTTTGTGTGGACTTTTATCATAGGGCTTTTGATTCATATGCCTGTCATGTTGTCGGATGTGCCTAATCATGATGGGCTTTCCAGTATGTATTTTGATCAGAATATGATCACCTCAGGCAGATGGTTTCTGATGATCGCCTGTGGGTTTTCCTCTTTTTATACGCTCCCATGGGTGATTGGTCTGCTGGGCCTTTTGTTTCTTGGGCTTTGTGCAGCTGCACTGACGGAGGTTCTTGAGGTAAAAAATTCCTTTGGTATTGTGTTGATGGGCGGACTGCTGGTATCCTTCCCGGCCCTTGCATCTACCTTTGCATATGTATTTACGCTGGACGGGTATATGCTAGCGCTTTTTCTTGCCGTGCTTGCCGTGCTTTTTACAAAAAAAAGCCGGTTTGGGTTTGTATGGGGAGGCATTTGTCTGGCATTCAGCATGGGCACCTATCAGGCATATGTTTCCATGGCCATGCTTCTGAGCATTTACTGCATTCTGATGACGGCTATGGATGATGGAGACCCGGGAGAAAAGGTAAAAAGAAGCCTGCGCTATCTGTATATGGGAGGGCTGGGAGCAGGCCTGTATTATGCAATTCTGCAGATTCTTTTAAGAATTCAGGGAAAGGAGCTGGACACCTATCAGGGAATCAGCGGCCTGGAGGGTGGAGCCTCTTCCCAGGGAGGACTCCTTGAAAGGATTGCATCCATGTACAGGGATTTTTTTGCTTTTACGCTGAGGGGAAATGTTTTGTTTAACGGACGGATCTCAGGAGCGGCCCTGCTTCTTCTGGGAGCTGCGGCTCTTTTGACTTTGGGAGCGCTGGCTCTTAGGAAAAAATGGTGGAAGAATCCGGTGTTTTTCGTTATAATGGCCTTATCGGCCCTAAGCCTGCCCCTGGCCACCAATGCTATTTTACTGATTTCTCCCGATGTGACCTATCACCTTTTGATGCGCTATCAATGGGTGGTTTATTTGTTGGTCATGACGGCCTTTGTAAGCAAATATGCGGAAAGCCTTTCGGGAAATGTTTTTTTTCAGCGGTGTGCAGCAGCGGGAGCGGCTGTGTTGATACTCCACTATGGCGTAACGGACAATATTGGATATTCCAATTTACAGAAGCGTTATGAGAAAACTTATGCTTACTGTATCAGACTTTTGGACCGGATAGAGCAGACGCAGGGATACTACCAGGGAATACCCATTGCCATGGTGGGAGTGGTTGGAGATGAGCAGTTTCCCGCTACGGATATTACAGGGGACGTGACGTCCAATATGATTGGACTGAACGGAGACATCCTTTTGTACACCGGTGAAAATTATCAGGCATTCATGAAAAATTATCTGGGGGCCACTTTAAATTTTCTTCCTTCTGAGGCTATGGAGGAGATCTATTTTTCCGAGGAATATAAGGAGATGGAAAGTTTTCCCGGAAAGACGTCCACAAAGGTGGTGGATGGAATTTTGTATGTAAAGACCGAAAATATGACTCGCTGATGGAGGTTAGAAAGTGGCACTGTTATCCATTGTACTGCCCGCATATAATGAGGAGCAGAATATTCCAAATACAGCCCGGGTACTGTCGGAGCTTCTTTCAAAAAATCAAATAGAGTATGAGCTGGTATTTATCAGCGATGGCTCAGGGGATGGAACGTTTGAGGAAATCCGTAAAGAGGCCCAAAGGGACGTCAGAATTAAGGGGGCGGAATTTAGCCGCAATTTTGGGAAGGAAGCGGGAATATTTGCAGGGCTTGAGCTGGCTTCGGGGGACGCCGTGGTGGTAATGGACTGCGATTTGCAGCATCCCCCTGAGACGATTCCTGAAATGTGGGAAAAATGGAAGGCCGGAGCGGAAATCGTGGAGGGGATTAAGAAAAGCAGGGGAAAAGAAAGCCTGGGATACAAACTTTCGGCGGGCTTGTTTTATAAGATTATGAGCAGACTGATTAAAATGGATATGAGTTCCTCCTCTGATTTTAAGCTGCTTGACCGTAAAGTGGTGGAGGTGCTCTTGGGACTGCCGGAGCGAAATACCTTTTTTCGGGCGCTGACCTTCTGGGCCGGATTCCGTACAGAAGCGGTTTATTATGAGGTGCAGGAGCGTCAGTACGGAGAGAGTAAATGGTCTTTTTTCAGCCTGATGAAATACGCGGTGGCAAACGCTACTTCCTTCAGCACGCTTCCTCTGCAGCTGGTGACGGTCATGGGAATAATTTCTATTTTGTTCAGCGTGATCCTGGCTATTCAGACGCTTTTAAAATACCTTATGGGCTCCGCTGTGGAGGGGTTTACCACAGTAATTCTCCTGATCCTGATTATCGGAGGATTTTTGATGCTGAGCCTGGGAATTATCGGTCATTACATTGCCCGGATCTATGAGGAGGTCAAGGGCAGGCCCAAATATATTATCAGTAAGGTGACGGATAACATACAGGGCAATGTGCTGGGCGCATGGAAGAAATAGGAGGATACTATGATTAACTTTAATGTGCCGCCTTATGAGGAGAAGGCGGCAGACTATATCAGAGAGTGTGTGAAAAATCAGAAAATATGCGGAGATGGACCGTACACACGCAAATGCAGCGAGTGGATTGAGGAGCGCACCAAAACGACAAAATGCCTGCTGACGACCTCCTGCACTCACGCTACGGAGCTGGCGGCGCTGCTTTCGGGAATAGGTCCCGGGGACGAGGCCATCATGCCGGCATATACATTTGTTTCTACTGCGGACGCTTTTGTGTTGAGGGGAGCGGTTCCTGTGTTTGTGGATATTCGCCCGGATACCATGAACATGGACGAGAATCTCATAGAGGCTGCTGTTACGGAAAGAACAAAGGTCATTGTGCCGGTGCATTACGCAGGAGTTTCCTGTGAAATGGATAAAATCATGGAGATTGCGGACAGACACGACCTGATCGTAATTGAGGATGCAGCGCAGGGAATGATGGCATCCTATAAGGGAAGGGCTCTGGGAACCTTTGGAGATTATGGATGCTTCAGCTTTCATGAGACTAAAAATTACAGCATGGGCGAGGGCGGCGCACTTTTGATCCGGGATGAGAAAAACGTGGAGGAAGCGGAGATCATACGGGAAAAGGGCACCAACCGGAGTAAATTTTACAGAGGACAGATTGATAAATATACCTGGGTGAATTTTGGCTCATCCTATCTTCCCAGCGATATGAATGCGGCTTATCTGTACGCTCAGTTGGAAAAGGCGGATGCCATCAATGAAGCACGGCTGGCCTGCTGGAACCGTTATTACGAAAGGCTGAGTCCGCTGAAAGAGGCGGGGAAGCTGGAGCTCCCTGTAGTGCCCCGGGGCTGTGTCCATAACGCCCACATGTTCTATGTGAAGGCGGCTGATATAGAGGAGAGAACCGCTCTGATCGCATATCTGAAGGAGAGGGGAATTATGTCCGTATTCCACTATATTCCCCTGCATACGGCGCCGGCGGGTCTGAAATTCGGACGCTTCCACGGCCAGGACAGGTATACTACAAAAGAAAGTGAACGTCTGGCAAGACTTCCCATGTATTACGGTTTGACTTTGGAACAGGTGGATGATATTACAGATACCATTCGGAAATTTTACGGCTAACGGAGAAGAGTATGCAGAAGGCAGTCGGGCGGATATCCGCCCTCCTGAGCAGAATTATTTTTATTGGCATGAGCATCCAGATTGTGCTGGGCATTGTCTGGATGTGCGGCAATTTTCTATATTTCCAGGATTTTGGAGAAAGCGCTTTTTATGTGAGCGTCAGCAAAAATTTCATCTGCGATGAGTACACGGGAATTCTGTATCCCGTGGTTTTGCTTCTGGCCAGAGGGATAGGAAGACTGTTTGGAGTTCCCTATTACTGCGTGATATATGCGGTTCAGCTACTGGGGGCTTGGTATGGGGCCTGCCGGCTGCTTGGCCGGCTGAAAAAAACGGGACGTGCGTTGCGCCTCTGGGGCGGCCTGGGTATTTTGACGCTGCCCATGGCCATGCAGTGTCATTTGGCTGTGCTTCCTTATTCTCTGGCCTCTTCCTTTTTTCTTCTGGAGGTTTCCAGTTCTCTGAGAATTATTTTGGAGGAACGGTGCGGAGGGCTGAAGCAGATGGCAAAGATTGCTTCTTTCTGGCTTTTGTGCGTACTTCTCATGCCGGAATATTTATACCTGGGAGCGGCGCCGGTTGTCTTCGTCCTGCTGTGTGAACTGGCGCGTACTTTGAAGGAGTGCGGCACCCTTTCAAAGTGTGGGAAAAATTCCTCCAGTGCAGGAGAGGCTTTTGGCCGGCTTGGAGCCATGGGACTTGCGGCGGCTGTTTTTCTGGGTATCATTCTTGGAATGAACAGTCTTACGCAGGTGGAAGGATATTACGGAAAGACCCTAAGAAGTCCGGAGGCATCTCTTGTAAGCCGATTTGCATGGTCAAGCCTTATGGATAACTATGACAGCTGGCCCGGGGAGGTGCAGGAGGCGTTGGACTGGGGAAAGCTCCAGGAAAGCGCTTTTTACCCGGACAATATGGCGAGAGTGTTTGGCCCTCTGGTGGAAGAGGCTCTGGGTGAGGAGGAGGCCAGGGAATTTTTTCTGGCAGCGGCGAAACAGGCTTGGAAACAAAACAGAGAAGGCATACTTCATGAGATAATTTGGGATGCGGCGGCCTATACGGTTTCTCCCGTGGCCTTTCAGATGCAGCTTACGGGACGGGGCTATGATGCGTATACCGGTAGAAACTATGAAATCATGCGTCACAATACTCCGGTCCTTGCCAGAATTTATATGGACTATGGCTGCTGGTGGTTTGCAGCTGGACTGGGCATATCTGCAGTACTGCAGCTTTTATGTATATTTCGGGATAGGAGCATTGTCTGCCGGAAAAATGTTCTGGCATGCGTTTTGATCCTGTGTTCCCTGTCAGGAATGATATTGTGGTATACCATGCAGGGAGCGGGGATAATGGATTATAAAAACACCATAGCGGTGAATTGCTTTTGGACGGTGTGGAGTCTGCTTGTGATGTGGAAAGGATTGGAGGAGTATGCCTGCTTTCAGAGAGAAGAAACTGTATAATGTCTGGTTTTTTCTGGGATTGCTCTGTGTGGGGGTTATGGCTGTTCCCTATGTGATCCTGGGACAGGATTCCATTGTGACCTATCACGATCAGCTGGATGGAGAGCTGATTGCATATATCCTGCGGGCAAGGCATCTGTTTGATGGGAATGTGATTCCGGAATTTATGAACGGAGCGGACAAGACTGCTCTGACGATGCCTGCTCCTGGCTTTGTGCTTCTGTTTTGCACGGGGAATGCCCTGGGCGCTCTTGTGGCCATGCAAATGGCCGGCAGCCTGTGTGGTTATGTGGGAATGTATCTTTTGGCTCGTGAAGTGTCTGCGGCAAGATTTGTGGCCATGGCCTCGGGGATAATGTACGCTTATTTGCCCTTTCTGCCGGTGTACGGGCTTTCCCAGTACGGCTTGCCCCTGCTTTTATGGTGCTTTCTTCAGATGAGAAAGGGAAGGCACATAAAGGCGGCTTTCGTTTACGGAGCCCTGTATACTCTGTGCTCATCTCTGGTTCTGGTGGGCTTCGGAGTGCTGCTTGCCGGGGGTATTTGGGTTTGTATGACCTGGAAGAGAAGGGGAAGATGGCTTTCTCTGGGGGCGCTGGGTATGATGCTGGGGATTTACGTTCTGGAAAACATTCGTCTTCTCGGACAGATGTTTGGAGCAGGGAATGCAGGCTTGTCTCATAAGGCGGAGTATGTTTTGACACCGGAGCCATTTGCAGCAGGACTGATACAGGGGTTTGTGCATGGAGGCCAGCACAGTCAGGCTTTTCAGCTCTGGATTTTGGCAGCGGCTGTGTTGTGGGGAGCTTTGGCATTGGCGCTGAGGGCCTGGAAAAAGGAGGAGCAAAAGAGGCTTTTGAAAGTGATGGGCATTTGCCTTCTGGTGAATTTCCTGCTGGCATTTGTATCAGCTCTTTGGAATAGCAGTCCCGGTATACTGGTGCGGGAAAAACTTGGGGCGGCGGGAGCTTTTCAGGCCCAGAGACTTTTATGGATGGCGCCCTGTCTTTGGTATCTTTTGCTGGTCTGTACAGCACAGCTTGCCTGGGGAATTTTTGACGGGGAAAGAAGAAAGAGAAAAGCTTCCGGAGGATGGGGACATTTCAGCCTTGCGCTTAAGGGGATGGGATTGCTGTGTCTTGGAGCAGCGGCCGCTGCCACAGGGATACAGATATTGATGGGCAGCAATTTAAAACCGAATATTCAGAAGCTGAGAAATCCGGATTACGGCCTTTTGTCCTTTCGGGATTATTATGCTGTGGGAGTTATGGACCAGGCGGAGGCGTATATCAGGGAGGAAACCGGCATGGAGCCGGAGCAATACCGGGTGGTAAGCCTGGGAATAGATCCTGCGGCTGCTCTATATCAGGGTTTTTACTGTCTGGATGGATATTCCAATAATTACTCTTTGGAGTACAAGCATGCTTTTCGTAAGGCGATTGCTCCGGAGCTTGTAAAAAGCCCGTATCTTCAGGATTATTATGATAACTGGGGAAATCGTTGCTATCTTTTCAGCGCAGAATGCCCGGGATATTATACCATAGAGAAAAACGGGTTCTATTTTCAGGACTATTCGCTGGACACGGAGGCCCTAAGACAGCTGGGAGGGACCTACCTTTTTTCGGCGGCCTGGATTATGAATGCTGAAGAGGAGGGCCTTACGCTGCTGAGAGAGGAGCCCTTTGAAACGCAGGACAGCTATTACCGCATTTTTATTTACAAATATTGAAACGCTCCCCGCTTAAGCGGCCAGTAGTATAAAACTTGGAAGTTTCTTAAAATTTTGAAGGCATACCCGCAAAAGGGGCAAGGGGTATAGGAATGACAAAGGGTTGGCTTATGGGAATAAACAGGTTAAGGAAAAAAGGTTGGGAAATTGCGGCCATTGTGCTTTGTATGCTGATTTTTTCTTTTGGAGTGTCCTGGAAGGAAGGCTATCACATGGATGAGCTGTTGAGCTTTGAGCTTGCAAACGCTCGGTTTAACCCATGGATTGTGCCCACCCAGCCCCAGGGCAGACTGGCAAAATTTGTGGAAAATGAAATTATCTCGGACAGTTTTTCCGAGACTTTTGGAAACCTTTGGGACACGGTAAAGGATGTGCTGGAGAACAGAGGAAGCAGCAAGCTTTTGTCCTATGAGGCGGATGTCTATGAGGAGCCTGTCTGGATCAGCGGGGAGCAGTTTAAGGACTATATCACAGTGGATGGGCAGGATGCCTTTCAGTATTTGTCCGTATATTTCAATGTAAAGGATGACAACCATCCCCCTCTTCATTTTATGATGCTGCACACGGTGTCTTCCCTGTTTTGGGGGCAGATCAGGCCCTTTATGGGATGTATCATCAATATGGCTGCTGTTGCGGGGATTATGATGCTTTTAATGAAACTGGGAAGGGTGTACGCAGGCTTTTGGGGTATGGAGGAAAAGGGACGTCTTCTGGGGCTTTTTGCGGCTTTGCTGTACGGTCTTTCCACAGGGGCAATGGCAACAGTGCTGCTCATACGGATGTATGGTGTTTTGTCCTTTTTCTGTGTGGCATTTTTTTATCTTTGTATACAAAAATGGAAAAACAGGGAATATGACCAAAAAAATTTTCGGTTGATTGCGGTGACGGCTCTTGGCTTTTGGACACAGTATTTTTTTCTATTTTATTGCATTCTGCTGTCGGCAGTAACGTTTTTTGCGCTTCTGTTAAAAAAGCGCTCCAGGGAAGGGCTTTGTTTTCTGCGTTCTATGGCTGCAGCCGGAGCTGTGGGAGTTGTGATTTTTCCTTTTTCCATTGCAGATGTGCTGTCCAGCTCAAGGGGAACGGAAGCGCTGGAGAATTTGTCTCAGGGCTTTCGTGGTTATAGAGAGAGGCTTTTTTCTTTCGGAACAATACTGGGGGAGAGAACCTTTGGGAGCCTGTTTTGGATTCTGGCAGCCATGGCAGTTTTCTGCGGCGTGTGGGGAAGCTGGCGTATTCTGAAAAAGGGAAAAACGAAAAAAGAAAGAAAAGAAGATGCCGTCCGTGAAGCAATCTGCATGCTGATAATGCCGGCAGCGGGATATTTTCTGCTTGCATCCAGAATGTCTCCCTATCTGGTGGATCGCTATGTGATGCCGGTATTTCCTTTTGCCGCCTTGGGCGGCGCGCTGGTGGTATTTTGGTGGCTTCATCTTTTGGAGGGATATTTTGGGAAAAGGAACGGCAGACGCTTTTCGGGCTTGGTGTTGGGCGCACTCCTTATTCTGCAGGCTTTCCGGTTGACCCGGTATGACGGAAGCTATCTGTACCGTGGGTATGAAAAGCAGGAGAGTCTTGCCAAAGAATATGGGGAAATATCCTGCATCTGTGTGTACGAGGGCGTGGGATATTACGAAAATCTTCCGGAATTTATCCACTATGAAAGAACTCTTTTGATAACTCCGGAAGAGCTTGAGGACAGGAAGGACAGAGAATCCATAGAGAATTTGGAAAAGGCAGTGATTTTGGTGAAAGCCGAGGTTTCCTGGGAGCGGGCGTTGGAGATTATGGAGAAGAACTATGGATTTACAGAGGCAGAAGAGCTGCTTACAGACAGTGTTCACGGAGATCGCATTTTTCTGGTTGAAAGGTAATTGACTGCTGGAGCTGTTTGTGTCGCAGAAGACTGCGCATTCAAGAATATGGAGAAAAAATGACTGTAATTGGTATATTTTTGTTATGTATATGGCTGCTGGCATTCCCGGCGGCAATCGGAGAGCTTTTTATTGGCGTGGATAAGCAGGCCAAAAAGCTGCCCTTTCGGTGGATGGCCGGACAGATTTGCCTTTGGGGCGGATTTCAGTTTTTATGTGTTCCTCTAATTTTGACACAGAAGGATTTTGTCTATGTGACGCTGCTTTTTACCGCTTATACGGGAATATTGCTTCTTTTGTCTGCAGTAGCTTATCTGAAGAGAAAAAAAAGACCGGCGCTGCACGTTGTAAAGGACAAGGGAAGCGGAAGGGAGAAAAGTGAACTGATTGCATGGGGAATTTTCGCTGTCTTGTTGGTTTTTCAGCTGATTCAGGCTGTCCGTATGACCTATGCGGATGGAGACGACGCTTATTATGTGGCAGTATCCTCTATCACGGAAAATGCCGGCACCATGTACCGGAAGCTTCCTTATACAGGCGGGACAACAGAGCTTGACGCAAGGCACGGGCTGGCGCCCTTCCCTATTTGGATTGCTTTTTTGGCCGGCATTTCGGGAATACGAACAGTCAGTGTGGCTCATGTAGCGTTGCCGGTTGCGTTGATTGCGATGACCTATGGCATTTTTTATTTAATTGGAGAACGGCTGTTTGCAAAAAGGCGACGTTTTCTTCCGGTGTTTTTAATTTTTACGGAGCTGCTTGTACTGTTTGGGGACTATTCCTTTTATACCATGGAAAATTTTATGATTGCAAGGAGCAGACAAGGAAAGGCGGCTCTTGGAAGTATTGTGATACCGGTTTTGTTTCTGCTGTTGCTTTTGTTGTTGGAGAAGGTTCAGGAGAATGAGAAAATATCTGTGTCATACTGGATATTGCTGGCGCTGTCGGTGACCGCCGCATGTCTTTGCAGCACGCTGGGGGCTCTGCTGGTGGCGATGCTTATGGGAATTACCGCGGTCTGCGGAGCGGTGTGCTATCGGAAATGGAAGCTTCTTGCGCCCACGGCTTTTTGTTGTGCTCCCTGCGTTGCCTTTGCGGTTCTGTATTTGATGCTGTAGTGGAGGAGTAAGCTATGTGGGAGGAAGTAACGGCTCTGTTTCGTAATTACATGGGAACTGGGCTGATCATAATTTGGTTTTTTATATCGGTAATCTATCTGTTTGCTGTGGAAAAGAGGAAGCATATAAGGATTTTGTTTCTATATGTTCCTATTATTGTGCTGCTGTTTTTCTTTAACCCTTTGTTTGCACGGCTTGTATACAGCTATGCAGATGATGAGATTTATTACCGCATCCTCTGGCTTCTGCCGGTTACCATAGTGAATGGGTATGCCGCCGCAGTTCTTTTCGGACAGATGAAGGGAAGGGCGCGTTATCTCCTGGGAGTGTGTCTGGGAGCAATAGTGATTGTATCAGGAAGCTTTATATACAATAATCCTTATTTTCATAGGGCGGAGAATTTGTATCACGTGCCTCAGAGCGTTGTGGAGATTTGCGACGCCATAGAGGTGGAGGGAAGAGAAGTGACAGCGGTGTTTCCGGCCCGGCTTCTGCAGTATGTGCGCCAATATTCTCCTGTGATCTGTATGCCATATGGCAGGGAAATCATCGTGGAGAGATGGAACCATTTAAATGAACTGTATGATATAATGGAGTCCGAGGAGATTGACGCGGCGGCGCTGTCGGCGCAGGCAAAGGCTCAGATGTGCCACTATGTGATTTTGCCGGAGGAAAAAAGGATAAACGGCAGTCTGGAGGAATATGGCTACACGGTTTTTGACACGATTCGGGGATATGTGATTTATCGGGATACTTCGCCGGAATGGTGGAATTTTGAGGCCTGAAAGGCTGAGCGAGAATAGATCAGAAGATAACAGGGAAGACTTAGCCGTCTTCCCTGTTATAGTAATTGAGCGCATATTCAAATCGTTCCGCAACCAGCCGGCGTCCTGCTACGTTCAGGTGCAGATTATCCGTAAGATATTCGCTGGCGTTATCCTCCGTAATGGTTCCGTACAGATTATCCACAAAGGACACGCTTCTGGTGGCGGCGGAAGCGTATTGTCTGATTACATAAGTGGACAGCACATCCTGTTCTCCGTAGGTATACATATCGCTGCTGACATATTCGCCCTGTTCATTAACGGCAAAGGCATAAGTGGGTGACATGACGATAATGCGGATATGGGGATATGTGGACTGCAGCAGTTCAATGCCTGCTTCCATGTTGCCTGTAAACTGCATAATATCGGTTGAATTCTGATCGCTGTACATTTCGTGTCCTGCCAGGTAATCGCTGGCATCGTACATGATGGTGATCACATCCACTGTGTTAAAATCCAGTGTTTTCAGAGTATTGTAAACTTCTTCGGCCTCCGGAGGAAGATCATCCCCCATGACCTCCCAGACCTCTTCGTAAAAATAATCGATGGGGCCGCCGGTGGCCAGTGTGCAGAGCCAGTAAAAGTTAAATGCATCCATAGGATAATTCTGAGAGTCGATCTGAGGGGACAGGGCGGCCAGATAGCTGCCGCTTACCGCACAGTTGTAAACAGTGGCCCCGGTGAGATCTTCGATCATGCTGGCAAGACCGTCCTCAGAATTCCTGTCGTCGGCAAACGGGGCGTTTCCAAAGGCTACAATTGTGGTAACGCCGTCATCCGCAGGCGTTTCACCGCTGTCATTGATCAAGGGCAGAATTTCGTCCAGTGTGTCGCTGTAGGTGCCCGGCCCGTCTTGGAAAATTTCATCCAGATCCACTTTCACGCCCCAGTTTAAAAATCTGTATAGAATAAGGGCTACAAAGACCACTGCCGTCAAAAGCAGAATGACGTGCATGTTAATGCGGAAACGGTGTTTTTTTCCTTCCCGTTCCTCGTCCTGAAAATATTCGGAATCATCCTCATAATCTTCGGCAAAATCCTCATTATCTTCATCATTTTCCTGAGAACCATAAGAGGATTCAGAAAGCTCTTCTGCTTCCAGATCGATGATTCGTATATCGGGTATATCGGGAGCGGAAATATCAGAGCTCTGTTCCCGAAAGTCTTTGTCATTTTTCATAATACCTCACCTTTGTAGGAGCTGCACGGCTGTTTGCGGAGCTCTTTTTGCTGCTTTTTATGCAATAAGATTTTCAGTTTATTTTACTATTATGTGGAAAAAAAGTCCACAATATCAGAAAATTTTATAAAAGGTTAATTTTATGTTTGGCATGGTTCGCTTGCCTATGGGGCTTTACAAATGAGCGAAGGGAGCTGCCGGCCGTCAGGAAACTCCGGCCCACAATTCCTGTGTCAGAGATATGATTGACAGAACTTCGGGAAAATGCTATAGATTAGTTATAACTAACTCGAGAAGGAGACAGCATGGAAGAATATTTTAATCTATTGCAGAAATCGCCCCTGTTTGAAACGGCGGATGCGGATGGAATACGACATATTCTGTATTGCCTGGAGGCATATACAGGTTCCTTTGGAAGAGGAGAGATAATTTATCATTATGGAGACTGTATTTCCCGGGCGGGAATCGTTCTGGATGGAAAAGTGGCGCTGATCGCGCCGGGAAGCGATGGTGAGGAGTCCAGCATCCGGCTGGCGGTTCCACCGGATTCCTTCGGCTGTTCTCACTCTTGCCTGCAGGATCAGCCGTCCCAGGTTACGGTTATAGCACGTAAAAAGACGAAAATACTTTTTCTTAAACTTTCAAAGCTATTCCGGAGGGAGGCGCTTGGCTGCAGGTATGCGTCGCTGGTAATGGCGAATCTGCTCAGACAGACCGCCGCAGTGAATTTGCTGCAGGGCAGAAGAATTCATGTGATGAGTCAGAAAACCATTCGGGATAAGCTGATACTTTTTTTGTCCCAGAATCGGGGAGGAGAAGGGAAAGCCATACTTTCCATGAACCGGCAGGAGCTGGCGGATTATCTGGGGACGGAGCGCAGCGCTCTTTCACGGGAAATGACGCGAATGAAGCAGGAGGGACTGATCGATTACTGTCGAAATGAAATAAAAATTTTAAATAAAAACTGATTTTTGTTGCGATTGCAACAGAAATCCTGTATTGTTTCCTTTATACTGTTTCATGAGTTTGAAATAACTAACTCATAGGATTTTTTATGTATGAAAGGAAAGGATAAGTTTATGAAAAAGAAATGGCAAGGTACAGCGATTCTTCTGGCTGCAGCTTTACTTCTTGTTGCCTGCGGCACGGCGGACGCAACGGCTGCGGAGAATGCCATGGATATGGATATTCCCGGCGGCACCCATGAGGTTGTGGATCATGCGGGCAACCATGTGGAGGTGCCGGACAATATTGAGCGTGTCGTGATTGACCAGATTCCGATTCTTTCCACATATATGGCGTACTTTGAAGGCTCGGCTCCATATATGGTTGGATACTGTGGTTCTTTTAAGGATACGATTTCCGAGACCGTGCTCAAAAATATTGCCCCGGAGCTTTTGGAATCTCAAGAAACCGTGTATGCCCAGTCGGATCTCAATATCGAAGAGATCATAAAGCTGGAACCGGATGTTATCCTGTATAACGCCGGAAACGCCGAGCATGCAGAGATTCTAAAAGCCAGCGGGATACCGGCCATAGGTTTTGCTACGGTGGGGGCGGATACGCCTGCTGATCCTTTGGAACGATATGAGGAATGGCTGAAGCTTCTGGAGAATATCTTTGGAGAGCAGGATAAGATGGACGAATTCCTTCAGAGAGGCGACGAAATTGTGGCAGAAGTGAAGGAAAGAATTGCGGCGGTTCCGGAAGAGCAGCGCCCTACTGCGATGATTCTGTATCAGCTCTCGGATGGCGTGCCTCAGGTAGCCGGGCAGGGAGTTTTCGGATATTACTGGCTGGAGCATCTGGGTGTACAAAATGTGGCGGAGGAGACGCAGGGCTTTGCGCAGGTAAGCTTTGAGCAGATTTATGCCTGGGACCCGGAGATCATGTTCCTGAACGGACCGGGACTTATGGATCTGACAGTGCGGGATATTATGGACAATACAGTGGAGGGTGCGGATTTCTCCACGATTCAGGCTGTGAAGAACGGGCGCGTCTATGATACGACTCTGGGAATGTGGAACTGGTTTACGCCGAACCCTGACGCTCCGCTTGTACTGGCCTGGCTTGCTTGCAATACCTATCCGGAGGCGTTTGCGGATTATCCTCTGGAGGATACAATCCGTGAGTATTACAGAGAGTTCTATGGCTATGAGATTACGGATGAGGAATTGGAGGGAATGCTTCAACTGCAATGAAAGACAGCTTTTGGATTAGAAAAAATCATTTTACGCCAGAGGCAGTGATTTGCATGCTGCTGCTGCCGGTCATGGCGGCGCTGACCTGCCTGTGTATCGGAAGGATGAATCTTTCTGTGCCGGAGGTTATCCGGACGCTTTTGGGTGCGCTGCTTCGGAGAGAGACGGACGGCCAGAGCTATTCTATCATTGTAAACCTGCGGGTGCCTAGAATTCTGATGGCGGTCATAGTTGGAGCAGGACTGACCTGCGCCGGGGCCACCTTTCAGGCATTGTTTTCCAACCCACTGGCGACTCCTGATATTTTGGGAGTCACCAGCGGAACCTGTGTGGGAGCGATACTTGCGATTCTGATGTCCAGAAGTGTTCTGGAGACGCAGTTTATTGCGCTGGCATTCGGTCTTGTATCCGTATGGATTACGCTTCGGCTTGCAGGGAAAAAGGAAGGGCATTCGGTAGTTTTTCTGGTGCTGGCGGGAGTCATTATCTCATCCCTGTTTGATGCCATTGGCTCCCTGCTGAAGTATACGGCCGATCCGATGAATGAGCTGCCTGAAATTACTTATTGGCTGTTGGGAAGCCTTACGAGCGCCTCCTACAAGGAAATACTGATCGGCTCACCGCTGATCCTGGCCGGTATCACCATCATTTATTTGCTGCGTTTTAAGCTGAATATTTTATCTCTGAGCGAGGATGAGGCGAAAGCGAGCGGAATCGATCTAAAAAAGACCCGATTGATTTTTATTCTGGCAGCGACTATGATTACGGCCTCTTGCGTATCCATGTGCGGGCAGGTGGGCTGGGTGGGGCTTTTGATTCCACACTGTGCCAGAATGGCGTTGGGCAGCAACAATCGGTTCGTCATTCCTGCCGGTATCAGTTTGGGAGCCAGCTTTATGATTGTTATCGATACACTCTCCAGAAGTATTAGCGTGATAGAACTGCCCTTGTCTGTCCTTACTGCCATTATCGGAGCGCCTGTGTTCATTTCTCTGCTGAAAAAGAACAGGAGGAATCTGAAATGATACTGGAAGTGGAAAACGGAAGTTTTGGCTATCCCAAACAGCCGGAAATCCTGAAAAACATCAGCCTGACGCTGAAAAAGGGCAGGATTCTGGCAATTCTGGGGCCTAACGGCATTGGAAAAACAACACTTCTGAAGTGCATGGTGGGGCTTCTGAAATGGAAAAGTGGACGTTCTCTTTTGGATGGGCAAAATATCAGTGATCTGTCGTCCAGACAGCTCTGGTCCAGAGTATCCTATGTTCCGCAAACGCACACCTTTGCGTTTTCCTTTACCGGTCTGGAAATGGTTATGTTGGGACGCAGCGCGCATCTGGGCGCTTTTGGCCAGCCGGGAGCGAAGGAACTTCAGATGGCGGAGACCATGATAGAGCGCGTAGGGATTACTCGTCTGGCATACAAGGACTGTAACCAGATGAGCGGCGGCGAGCTGCAGATGGTGCTGATTGCCAGAGCTCTTATCAATGAGCCGGAGCTTATAATTTTGGATGAGCCGGAAACAGGCCTTGATTTTCACAATCAGATTCTGGTGTTGAACATGATAGAGCGCCTGGCTCATGAGGAAGGCATCTGCGCAGTGATGAACACCCATTACCCGACCAACGCTCTGTCCGTATCAGACGACGCGTTTATGATGAACAAGGAAGGAAGCTTTATTTATGGGAAGACTCAGGAGATCCTTAATGAGGAAAATATTTCCCGTTCCTTTGAGGTGAATGTGGCGGTTAATGAGTTTCAGCACAAGGGAAGGACGGTAAAGAGCATCATCCCTGTTTCTCTGTCTGAAGAGAAAGAAATATAAAAAGGAAGCGATGGCAAAAACAGACAGTAGACGTGAAAGGGTTAGATATGAAAGACTTAAAGGATATTTTCAGAAGAACTATGGAAAACTATCAGAGGTACAACGAGAAAGTGCCGGTTCTGCAGGAATTTGCAATGGGATACCGCTGGCTGATGGCAGTGGACACAAAAGGGCGGCTGTCCCAGGCTCTTCGTGTGGGAAGCGAAAAGCCGCAGGATGAGTACGAAGGTATTTTGCGTTCCCTGATTGGAAAGTCCGGGGATCACTGTTTGGAGCGATTGTTCTCATGGGGAGATCCGGAGCTTTGCACCATCGCGGTTAGTATTCTTAATTTGCTGAGTAAGCCCTTCAATACGGAAGAACGACTGGCAGAGCGGGGAATCCGGCGCAGCGCCGGGCTGAACTTTGCCTATGACGTGTGGGGAAAGAAGGCTGGAATCATAGGATATG